>ERZ832317.1909-NODE-1909-length-25448-cov-30.182609_pt1 | contig 25448 bp, 24 predicted proteins | sample MGYA00519695_ERZ832317 | MGnify/ENA primary metagenome ERZ832317 (study PRJEB31850, sample SAMEA3708726) | human gut metagenome | biome: human gut; feature: human-associated habitat; material: faeces | place: China | collected 2014 ...
CATTGGAACTGCCCTGATTGCTGACGCGCTCATATTGATAACTGTTGGAAGTATCATAATTGCAAGCACCAGCACTGCAGCCAGGAGGTTGGCTCCTCCTGTGTACTGATGTGTTGTGGAATTCGCGAATACATGCTTTTCTAATTTATAAAGGAGGGGGTTTAATAGCATTAATCCGAGAAGTCCGTATATAACAGAAGGAATTGCTGCTAACAGTTCAACTGCCGGCTGAACTACTGCTGCAAGTTTTTTTCCTGCTATCTCTGTCAAAAAAACTGCTGTTAATAATCCAATTGGAACACCGAGAAGAATCGCAAGTGTTGTTCCTGCAATTGATGAAAGAATTATGTATACAATTCCATATGCAGGCGGTGTAGCAGTTGGCGCCCATACTGTTTTAAAGAGCAAGTCTGCTATTCCGACGCTTTTAAGACTCTCTGTTCCTTTTATAAACATATAGATGGTAATGGAGCAGACTGCCAGGATAGCTACTACCGCACATATAAGGAATATAAACCGTGCTACACTTTCACTTGCATGCTTTGACTTTTTATTACCTTTTAACGAACCATTTGCCGTTGCCTTAACAGCTTCTGGTGTTTTATTTATTCTGTTCATACCAACATTTATAACCTCATCCATGTCAATCTCTCCATTCAGAATCTATATTAACCGCGGCTTACTCTGGGAGGATTAAGCCTACACCCTTGATAACCTTCTTGCCTGCGTCAGACTTTACGAAGTTGAACCATGTCTGAACAAGCTCACTCTGTGATGAAACAGAACCCTTAGTAGCCATTACAAATGGTCTTGAAAGTGTATACTTACCAGCCTTAATGTTATCCTCTGTTGCATCTACACCATCAAGCTTTAAAGCTGCAACTGTCTTATCAACTACATCTAATGAAACATATCCGATTGCACCTGGAGTTGCTGCAACCTTGGCAAGTACAGCACCTGTACTGTCAAGTTCCTGTGCATATGCACATTTATTCTTAACTTCAAGAAGTTCCTCAAATGCTCCTCTTGTACCAGAGGCTGCCTCTCTGCCGATTACTACGATAGCTTCGTCTGAACCACCGAGGTCCTTCCAGTTAGTAATCTTACCTGTGTAGATGTCTGTAAGCTGCTGCTTTGTTACATTAGTAACCTTGTTGTTCTTGTCAGTAATCATTGCAATACCATCAATAGCTACGATGTTCTCTTCAATACCTGCTGACTTTTCCTTGTCTGATAAAGCTCTTGAAGCGTTACCGATATCAACTGATCCAGATGTTACTGACTCGATACCTGCGCCTGAACCTGTATATTCTGTTGTTACTGTTACATTAGGATATTCTTCCATGAATGCTTCCATGAGAGCGCCGCACATCTTTTCCATTGATGTACTTCCTGCTAACTGAATCTTTCCTGAAAGCTCCTTAGTTGTGCCTCCGTTTGCTGAGCCACCATCTGCACTTGATGAACCACAGCCTGCTAATGTTGCAAGACCTAATGTTGCTGTTAATGCAACTGTAAGTAACTTTTTAATTCCTTTTCTCATAACTTTCGTTACCTTCCTCTTTTTTTATTTGCAAGCATTAACAGAAGATTTTAATAGGGGCTTGAATCAGTTTCCTGACCGAATGATATGTGAGTCGTCTCAAAAAAAGAAAACCCTCTGCATCTGCTTGCAGAGGGTATGTTATCAATGTTATGTAAAATACATAATCTCACGTTCGTAAAGATTTTGTAAAATGTATGTGATTATCTCAAAGTCTTTCTGAATATTATTATAAAATACACCGTTCCTATAATAGATGTAAATGCCCACGCACTCGCATACACAAGATAGAGTGACATCAGTGTATGTATACTTGCAAATATTGTACACACCCATATGATTCTGAATACAACAGAACCCATTATAACTATTATTGTAGGTATAACGCTTCTGCCAAGTCCTCTTGCTCCCGCTGCCGCATTATCCATAAATGCGGATATAAAATAAGAGCATCCCATTATTCCAAGTCTTATTGAGCCATAATGCAATACATCCGGATCACTTGTGAACAGGCTAAGAAACTGTGTCCTGAAAACTACAAGCAATGCACCAAGCACTGCTCCTATAAGAAATGAATACATCTGTGTAACAAGATATGCTTTCTTAATCCTGTCACGCTTTCTTGCTCCCAGATTCTGCGCTATAAAGCTTGTACATGCAGTATAGAATGCCGCCATCATATCATACACAATATTATCAGCATTAGCCGCAGCCGAATTGCCCTCAACAACTACATGGTCAAATGAATTGACTGCTGACTGTATATAGAGATTGGCAACTGCAAAAAGTGAATACTGTACTGCTGCAGGCAAACCAATCTTTAACACTCTCGCTGCTATATGTGAATCTATTCCTATATTTCTCATATAAAGCCCATAATCCTTGCCACAGCCAAACAGGAATTTAAGTATCAGAAATGCTGATATATACTGTGATATTATACTTGCCAGTGCAACACCGACAACCCCAAGCTTACACACTATTACAAAGAACAGATTAAGTATTACATTAATTATCCCCGCTGTAATAAGATACATAAGCGGTCTTTTAGTATCTCCAACTGCACTTAACACGGCATTACCATAGTTATACATGGCAAGAGCCGGTGAACCAAAAAGATATATTGTAAGATATATAACGGCGCCATCTATCAGTTCTTTCTTAGTTCCTATAAGATTCAGCACCGGTCTTGAAAGGAACAGTCCTGACAAAAGCAGCAGCAGTCCTGCAATCATGCATATTACAATTGAAGTGTGGACTGCCCTCTTTACATTTGCACTATTCTTAGCCCCTACAAACAGCGCGACTACAGCGTTGACACCTCCTGCAAGTCCTAGCAGGATACCGGTTGTCAATGTGATAATTATACTCGTTGAACCTACCGCACCAAGCGCCAGTGGTCCTACAAATTTACCAACTACCGCCACATCACACAGGTTGAACATAACCTGCAGTACATTTGACAACATAAGCGGCACTGAATACATTAATATTTTCTTTGGCAGGGAACCTGTCGTCATATCTATTTCATTTGATTTCATAACCTTATCTTAAACCCTTTAAATATTCCTTCTGCTCTGGTGTAATGCGGTAACTCTCTACAGCCTTCTGTATTGACTTTCTGTGTACCCATTCAGAAAGCCTGTGTTCCTGTATATAAGGAATCGCCGCATCCCACTGCTTTGCAAGTGCTGTAGCCATATACCATGCAATCATCATATTTACATAGTACTCCTCTGACTTTACGCTTGCAACAAGCTGTATATATTCTTCTTTAAAATCTTCATCAAGAAACAGGCGCATCATTACACCCATCCCGAATCTTTTAACATATGTAGCATCTGTTGCAATCCAGTTCTTCGCCCGCTCAAGAACATCTTCTTTATTCTTATCAAAACATTTTGGAAGCGGTGAATCACAGGTTGCCCAGTTATCAATATGTGGCAGAAACTTCTCGGTTTCACTAATACATTTATCATAATCCTTAATCTGTGCAATCAGCATCATATGAAGATTATTTTCTTCATAATACTTATGTGGCAGCTCACGCATAAACTGCTCAGTTTCTCCACTCTTTGCATACTCCTTTGCAAATTTTCTCAAAACCGGAATCCTTACTCCTATAACAGCCTCTTTATCTACCCCCGGCATAAGGCTGCTGTGAAAATCCCTGTACGCTATATCCTGTAACTTAAACAGTTCTTCCTGCAAATGTGTCATTATTCCCCTCCTGTGTGAGCTGGCTCATCGCCGCGGGTTGCGCGAGCAGCTCATACTCCTGAAATTCGTTCTGTCGTTGTCGCGGTGCTCCTCGTAAAGCCATACAAAGTTCCCAGTCCGTGCAAGCACGGCTGTAAACTTTCCATGGCTTCTCTCATCGCTACTCGCGCAAAAAAAGTGGAAGCATTGACTGCCTCCACTTTAGATAGTAGCGAGAGAGGGATTTGAACCCACGACACCACGGGTATGAACCGTGTGCTCTAGCCAACTGAGCTATCTCGCCACAAAAGAAAATATATAATATATTAGAACTTTCGTTCTAAATGGGACCTACAGGGCTCGAACCTGTGACCCTCTGCTTGTAAGGCAGATGCTCTCCCAGCTGAGCTAAGATCCCGTTCGTTTGTCTGCGTTTTGTCTCACGCAAACTGCTTCGCTATTATAATATTAAAATGCACTAGTTGTCAACACTTTTTTTGAAAAAAATTAAAAAATATTACCCTTTTTTAAACTTAAACAATGAAGTGTACAAGTTGCATAAAAAATGTATATTAAACTTGTGATAATAGGCAAAAATACATAAAAGGACTTGAAAAAATAAAACATGTATGCTATTTTATAACTACCATTACAAATACTTTTTACAAGATTTTATTTTCATATTGAATTCTAGTTTCTAACAAAGATTAGAATTCTCCCTCCTTTCATCATAATGGTATATAATTCCATTGTGAGTATTATTTTTCTCCCCTGCGATCTTAAAGATAAAGATTGCAGGGGCTTTTAAGATGTTTCTAATCAATTTCAATTATTCTAATTTATTTCAACTGTCAATAATTCCAATCTCCAATTTATTTCCAATTCCAATTTCCAATGTAATTCCACTTGACACATCACATAAAAATGAGATAAATTATTAATAAAAGGTTTGAATAAACTAACAAGTGTTAGAGCTACACATCCTAAAATAGTCTCATACAACCATCAACATTTAAAAGTATGAAATTATTAAAAGTATGAAATTATTAAATAAGTGGTGGGATATAATTCTGACAGATTATTAAATTATTTAAATAAAGGATGGATAAATAATATGATAAAAAAACGTCTGGTACAGATAGTACCTGATAGCAAAAAATACATAGCGGGTAATGTGTTGTTTCAATGGATAGCTCTTATATCGAACATAGTTTTCATGACTATGATAACGTCTTTTATAGCAACACTTGCAGTAACAAAGGATACAGGGAATTTAAAACAAAGAATATTACAGCTTGCAGCAGTTTTGGCTGTATGTTTTTTGATTCGTTTCATATGCAATATATTTTCAGCAAGAATGAGTTATAAATCATCTAAGACGGTAAAGAAAACATTAAGGAATCTTATATATGAAAAGCTGTTAAGATTGGGGGCTTCATATAATGAAAAGATAAAGACATCAGAGCTTGTGCAGATAACGGTAGAAGGTGTAGACCAGCTTGAAACATACTTTGGTGCATATCTTCCGCAGTTTTTTTATGCAATGCTGGCACCACTGACACTTTTTGTATATGTATGCACTATAAATGTTACATCAGCAGTTATTCTTCTTATATGCGTACCTTTGATACCTGTATCTATAGCAGCAGTCCAGACATGGGCAAAAAAGCTGCTATCTAAGTATTGGGATCAGTATACAGCACTTGGTGATACATTTTTAGAGAATCTGCAGGGACTTACAACTCTTAAGATATACCAGGCGGATGAATATAAGAACAGTCAGATGAATGAAGAGTCGGAAAAGTTTAGGAAAATCACAATGAAGGTGCTGACAATGCAGCTGAATTCTATTTCTATTATGGATTTCGTTGCATATGGAGGTGCTACACTTGGGCTTATTGTATCTGTACTACAGTTTAGAAGTGGACATATAGATATGGCAGGCTGTCTGCTTATTATTCTTTTATCAGCAGACTTTTTTATACCTATGAGACAGCTCGGGTCATTCTTTCATATAGCTATGAATGGAATGGCTGCAAGTGATAAGATATTTCATTTTCTTGATATGAAAGAAAGTGAGAAGGGGAATCAGGAGTTTCCGGACAATCATAATATAAGCTTTAGAAATGTGCAGTTTGCGTATGAAGCACAAAGACCAATATTAAAAAATATTAATGTTGAATGTCCGATGGGAAGCTTTACTGCAATAGTAGGAGAGAGTGGATGTGGTAAGTCTACATTTGCTGGTATTCTTACTAAAAAGAATGAAAATTTTGGAGGAAGCATAACTATAGGTGGAGTAAGGCTTTCAGATATAAGCGAAAAATCATTAATGGAAAATGTTACGTACATAAGTCACCAGAGTTATATGTTTAAAGGAACTATAAGAGATAATCTGCGCATGTCAGATCCTGATGCTGCAGATGATAAAATGTGGGAAGTCTTAAGACATGTAAAACTTGATGGTTATATAAAAGAGCAGGGTGGCCTTGATATGAAGCTTAATGAGCAGGCATCTAACCTGTCGGGTGGACAGAGACAGAGACTGGCACTTGCAAGGGCACTTATGCGTGATAACAGTGTATATATATTTGATGAGGCGACATCTAATATAGATGTTGAGAGCGAGGATGATATTATGGCAGAGGTTCATAATCTTGCCAGAACAAAAACGGTTATTCTTATATCACATCGTCTTGCTAATGTTGTTAAAGCTGACAATATATATGTGTTTAGCGATGGATATGTAGCTGAATGTGGAAAACATGAAGCACTTCTTGAAAAAAATGGTATATATGCCAGCTTGTGGAATACACAGTGTGAAATGGAAAATATATAAAACGTGTATAGAAATGAGGATTAGTATGAATAGTGAGATAAAGAGACGTAGTGGATTAACTGTTATGTTAAGACTTATAGGACTTGTTAAGCCACTTACAGGATATATGATTATAGCTATATTTATGGGTCTTGCAGGTCATCTGTGTGCCTCCTTTATAACGATATTTGGAGGATATGCAATACTTGATGCTTCTGGTTATGATACAGGTTTATCACTTAAGGTTATATTTATAAGTGTTATTGTTTTTGCACTTGTAAGGGCTGGATTTCGATATGCAGAACAGTCATGCAATCATTTTATAGCATTCAGATTGTTAGCTATTATAAGAGATAAGGTGTTTAAAGCGTTAAGAAACTTGTGTCCTGCAAAGCTTGAGGGCAGGGACAGGGGAAATCTCATATCGGTTATAACATCAGATATAGAGCTTCTTGAGGTGTTTTATGCACATACAATATCACCAATAGCAATTGCTGTTTTGTATACAGTTATAATGTGTGTATATATAGGTTCATTTCACTGGATATTAGCAGTAGTTGCTCTTGTTGCTTATATTGTGACAGGTGTAGTTATACCGCTTTTGGCATCAAAGGCTGGTGGCGATGATGGCATGGTTTATCGTACAAAGTCAGGTGAGCTTAGCAGCTTTGTGCTGGATAGCTTAAGAGGTGTGCAGCAGATAATACAGTATGGTTTTGGGAATAAAAGGCTTAATTCCATGAATATGCAGACTGATGAACTTTCAGAGTATTCCAGACGTATGAAAGATAAGGCTGGTATTAATACAGCAGTTACTAATGTATGTATACTTGTGTTTGATATCATAATGTTATTTACAGGGGCTTTTCTTTATGCTTGTGGAAGTATAGGCTTTGATGGAGTACTTCTTACATCAATAGCTCTATTTTCATCGTTTGGACCAGCTGTTGCATTGGCATCACTTGGAAGCACATTGCAAAGCACATTTGCAGCAGGAAACAGAGTGTTAAATATACTTGATGAAAATCCGGTTGTTGATGAGGTTTCTGGAGAGGAAAATGCTGTTTTTGATGGGATAAGTTCAGAAAATGTTACATTTTCATATGATGATGAAAAGATACTGGATGATTTTTCTATAAATATATTAAAAGGTGAAGTTACAGGAATAGTTGGAAAGAGTGGTAGTGGAAAGTCAACGCTTCTTAAACTTTTTATGAGATTCTGGGATACAGATAGTGGAACAATAAGCATAGGAAAGCGTGATATAAGGACTGTTAATACTAATGACCTTAGAAACATGGAAAGCTATATGACACAGGATACTCATCTTTTCTGTGACAGTATCAGAAATAATATAAGAATAGCAAGGCTTGATGCGACTGATGAGGATATAGAAAATGCCTGCAAAAAGGCATCAATACATGATTTTATCATGACACTTCCTAAAGGATATGACACTCCTGTTGGTGAGCTTGGTGATACACTTTCTGGTGGAGAGAAACAAAGAATAGGTCTTGCAAGAGTGTTTTTGCATGATTCAGACCTTGTGCTTTTAGATGAACCAACAAGTAATCTCGACAGCCTGAATGAAGCGGTTATACTTAAGTCAATAGCTAAGGAAAGAAATGATAAGACGGTTGTGCTTGTATCGCATAGACAGTCTACGATGAGAATAGCTGACAGGACATATTCGGTTGAGCGCGGAAGAGTAAGTTAGATGATATGATATAAAGCCAGAGTTAAAGCTCTGGCTTTGCTGATATAGAGTGAAAGAGGTATGTAAGATGAAAAGAAAAAATACAGATATTAACAGAAAACGTGAACAGGAAAAAGAGATGGTCACGCAGATGATACAACTGTATTGCCGTGGTAATCATCATACAGGAAGCCTTATGTGCAGTGAGTGTCAGAAACTGGCAGAATATGCCAGTATGAGAAGCGATAAATGTCCATTTATGGAAACAAAGACATTTTGTTCTAATTGTAAGGTGCATTGCTATAAGCCTGATATGAGGGATAAGATTAAAGCGGTTATGCGATATTCAGGTCCAAGGATGATATTACATCATCCTGTAGCAGCAGTAAGACACCTGATATTGACGAAAAGAGAAAAAAGACAGCTGGATAAGAAGTGATGCTGGATGTATCAAGGTGGTAGTGCGATAAAATATAAACATATAATAATGCTATGTTTATTAATATGTGCTTGTAAATGTTATAAAAATGTGTTTTACTTATAAAGATAAGAATAAATTTGAAAATATACGATATCATAGAAAGGTATGGTTAGCATATGAGAGTTGGACTGGGTTATGATGTTCACAAATTAGTTGAAAATAGAAAACTTATTCTTGGCGGCGTGGAGATACCATATGAGAAGGGACTTCTTGGACATTCAGATGCTGATGTACTTCTTCATGCTATCATGGATGCACTCCTTGGTGCAGCAGCACTTGGAGATATAGGAAAGCATTTCCCGGATTCTGATGACAGATACAAGGGAATATCAAGCATGAAGCTTTTAGAGCATGTTGGTGCGCTTCTTGATGAGAATAATTATATTATAGAGAATATAGATGCAACTATTATTGCACAGAGACCTAAGATGCGTCCGTATATAGACACTATGCGTGAGAATATAGCAAAGACGCTTAAGCTTGATATTAACCAGGTGAATATCAAAGCAACAACAGAAGAAGGACTTGGATTCACAGGAACAGGAGAAGGTATATCATCACAGGCTATATGCAGTCTTGTTTCAGTGTCTAATTATATATATGGTGATTCTGATATGACAAACTGTTGCAGCGGCTGTAACGGATGTGCTGCAAAAAGAGAAGTATAAAGAACATAAATATACAACAGCATATCTGAGATAAAATACATCATATAATGAATTAAGATCATATGAATAGTTAGGAAGTTATCAGATATGAAATATTTAGATTTTATAAAGCAGGAAATGGCTGTGATTATGGATAGGGATCCAGCTATCAAGACTAAGATGGAGGTGTTTCTTTATCCTAGTTTCTGGGCGTTGTTAAAGTATAGAAAAGCTCATAAATTATATGAGAAAGGCCATTTTTACAGAGCCAGGAGATTATCACAAAAGACTGCAAGAAAGACGGGTATAGAGATTCATCCAGGTGCTACAATAGGTGAAGGATTGTTTATTGATCATGGACACGGTGTTGTTATTGGTGAGACCACTATTATCGGGGATAATGTAACACTTTACCAGGGAGTAACTCTTGGTGGAACTGGTAAAGAGCAGGGCAAGAGACACCCGACACTTGGAAGCAATATTATGATAGGTGCAGGTGCAAAGGTACTTGGTTCTGTTACTATAGGTGACAACTGTAAGATAGGTGCAGGTTCAGTTGTTGTAAAGGATGTTCCAGCGAATTCTACAGTAGTCGGTGTTCCAGGCAGAATTGTTATAAGGGATAATGTAAGGGTTGAAACTGATCTTGATCAGATACACCTCCCAGATCCGGTTATGAACGAGATAGAAAAGCTTAGGGAACAGAATCAGAAGTTAAAGAAGCGGCTTGCCAAGCTTGAGAATTCGGTTAATGAATCAAGAAGAGATGAAGATGACGAGTAACATATAGGCAGGGATATATGTTATGCGTAGAAATGAGGATGTTATGAAGATATATAATACACTTTCAAGACGTAAGGAAGAGTTTAAGCCTTTAGAAGAAGGAAAAGTTAAAATGTATGTATGCGGTCCTACTGTATACAATCTTATCCATATAGGAAATGCAAGACCTATGATAGTGTTTGATACAGTAAGAAGATATCTGGAGTATAAAGGATATGATGTAAACTATGTATCAAACTTTACTGATGTAGATGACAAGATTATTAAAAGAGCTATAGAAGAGGGCGTTACAGCAGAAGAAATATCTAAAAGATATATAGAAGAATGCAAGAAGGATATGGCAGGCATGAATATAAAGCCGGCTACAACACATCCACTTGCCACTAAAGAAATAGATGGAATGATAAGCATGATCCAAACACTTGTCGATAAAGGTTATGCATACGAAAAGAATGGAACTGTATATTACAGAACAAGAAAGTTTGAAGGTTATGGAAAACTTTCTAAGAAGAATATAGATGATCTTGAAGCAGGACATAGAGATGATGCACATAAGCTTAAGGTTTCAGGTGAGGATGAGAAGGAAGATCCACTTGATTTCGTGTTATGGAAGCCTAAGAAGGACGGAGAGCCATACTGGGAATCACCATGGAGCGAGGGACGTCCAGGATGGCATATAGAATGTTCTGTTATGGCAAAGAAGTATCTTGCAGATGAGATAGATATACATGCAGGAGGAGAGGATCTTATATTCCCACACCATGAGAATGAAATAGCACAGTCAGAAGCTGCGAATGGTGTTCCTTTTGCAAAGTACTGGATGCATAATGCATTTCTTAATATAGATAACAAAAAGATGTCAAAGTCACTTGGAAACTTCTTTACAGTAAGAGATATAGCAAAAGAATATGACCTTCAGGTGTTAAGATTCTTCATGCTTTCTGCACATTACAGAAATCCGATTAATTTCAGCCATGAGCTTATGGAATCAGCGAAGAACAGTCTTGACAGAATAGTGACATCAGTTATGAATCTTACACATCTTGAAAAGACAGCTGCTGATTTACCTATGACAGATGAAGAACAGAAGGTGCTTGATTTAACAAAGGATATTTATAAGAAGTTTGAAGCAGCCATGGATGATGATTTTAATACAGCGGATGCTATATCAGCAGTATTTGAACTTGTAAAGCTGGCTAATTCCAACTCATCAGAGACTGATACAAAGGCTTATATTACAGCACTTAAGGAAAGCATAGTAAAGCTTGCAGACATACTTGGCCTTAATGTTGTTAAGGAGGAAGAACTTCTTGATGAAGATGTGGAAGCACTTATTAATGAAAGACAGCAGGCAAGAAAAGACAGAAACTTTGCAAGGGCTGATGAGATAAGAGATGAGCTTACTGCTAAAGGAATCGTTCTTGAAGATACAAGAGAAGGTGTCAGATGGAAGAGAGCATAATAAAAAGTGATAGTCATATAGAAGGTATAAGCAAGGACAATCTTACATATGATATATGGAAGAGTCTGGGACTTAAAGAGGTGAGTCCCAGACAGCTTTCTCCACTTGTGCTTGCCTATATAGGTGACAGCATATTTGACCTTGTGGTAAAAACCATGATAGTTACAAGGGGCAACACACAGGTTAATAAGATGAACAGAATGGCAAGCAGTATAGTAAAGGCCGAGTCACAGTCTAAGATGATAGGATATATTGAGGATAAGCTGTCAGAGGAAGAGGAAGGCGTGTATAAAAGAGGCCGCAATGCCAAGTCATATACATCTGCTAAAAATGCTTCAATAAGTGACTATAGACGTGCAACAGGTTTTGAAGCACTTATGGGATATCTGTACATGTCAGGAAGATATGAACGTATGTGTGAGCTTATAAAAGATGCACTAGATTATCTTGAGAGTGAAAAAAGCGATAAGTGATATCTGATTATGTGTAACGAATCTGTACAGCAGAAATAGGAGTTTAAGATAATGCGATATAAGGAATTAACATTTGAAGGACGTAATGCGGTTCTTGAGGCATTTCGTTCAGGAAAGACAATAGATAAGCTATATATACTTGATGGGTGTCAGGATGGACCAGTTAAGAGCATAGTCAGGGAAGCAAAGAAGACATCCACAATCATCAGCTATGTAGAGAAGGAGAGACTTGACAGGCTTGCTAATACAGGACATCATCAAGGAGTAGTTGCTATAGGTGCAGCTTACGAATATGCTGATGTTGAGGATATACTTGAGGCTGCCAGAAGCAAGGGAGAAGATCCGTTTATATTTATACTTGATGAGATAGAAGATCCTCATAATCTTGGTGCTATCATAAGAACAGCTAATCTGGCTGGTGCGCATGGTGTTATTATACCTAAAAGAAGAGCTGTAGGGCTTACAGCTACAGTTGCCAAGACATCTGCAGGAGCTATAAACTATACACCAGTAGCTAAGGTAACTAACATAGCAGCTACTATAGAGTCACTTAAGAAAGAGGGACTATGGTTTGTATGTGCCGATATGGGTGGAGAGACTATGTATAACCTTAATCTTAAAGGACCTATTGGACTTGTTATAGGTAACGAAGGAAATGGCGTGAGCAGACTGGTAAAGGAAAAGTGTGATTTTGTTGCATCTATTCCTATGAAAGGTGATATAGATTCACTTAATGCATCAGTGGCAGCAGGTGTTATGGCATTTGAAATAGTAAGGCAGAGAAGCATGTAGATAACAGCTAAAAAGAATGAGGTGTTTGTGTCTATGGAACATTATGAGTTATACAGCGATGAAGAGCTTGTAAGCATGTATCGTAATGGCGATGAGAGAGCCGTAGATGCGATTATGGAAAGATATAAGAATCTTGTAAGAAAAAAGGCACATGCTATGTATATAGTTGGTGGAGAAAAAGATGATCTTATACAGGAAGGTATGATTGGGTTATATAAGGCGGTGACCACATACGATAAAGATAAGGAAGCCTCGTTTATGACATTTGCATCACTATGTATCAATGGACAGATAATGAATGCAGTTAAAGCTTCAAACACCAAGAAGAATGCACCTTTAAATGGCTATATTTCACTTGATGAGCCAGTAAACAGTGCTGATGATAATGCTGACATGAAGCTTGTGGACACATTGGCTGGCATATACGAACAGAATCCGGAGCTGCTGTATATAGACAGGGAATATACGGGGAATCTGGAACAAAAGGTTTTTGAAACATTAAGCCCATTGGAAAAGAATGTCATAAAACTGCTTATGGGTGGAAAAGACTATGTAAAAATAGCGCAAGAACTAAATCGTCCCCCCAAATCTATCGATAATGCCATACAACGTGCCAGAACTAAGATAGGAAAGGCAATAAGTCAAAATAATACTTGATAAATTTATGCAAAAATGATATAAATAGAATTGCTGTTATATAAAACAGCAATTATGCTATTGTAGCTCAGTGGTAGAGCACTTCATTGGTAATGAAGAGGTCGGGGGTCCAATTCCCCTCAATAGCTTGCGCGAGTAACGATGAGAATACAAAAGTATATTGCTGATTATTTATATTAAGTTATCAGCAGTCCAGAGTCAGAAGAAATAATAGAAGCCACCAGCGGTATGCTTGCATGCAAACTGGTGGCTTCTGTTATTTCTTCTGGTGTATACGCTGGCTTTTTGGCGTATACGCCGGTTATATCAATAACAATGCCTGCCATTGTTATTGATATAACAGACTCTGGGCTGCGTAAATGTAACAGTATAATAATAATCAACAAATAAAACTGAATATATTCGAGGAGAACCGCGACATCAGAATCAGATAACTGATTCGGATGCATCGTTACCCGCGCAACCTATTCAATCACAACCGCCTGATAATAATATCTCTTATAATAATCTTCAAACTTATCCATATCCCTTTCTACAATTCCATAAGTAGGATCGGCAAGAGTGACAGTCCTTTTAACAATATCGTATCCTGCCAGTGCGACACAATGTTCATTTCTTGGCCAGGTAAATACAGTTCCATCATCAAGAACAACTTCGTTATATTTGATTTCGGTAACATTATAATCAAAGCATGTCCATACAATGACAGGATGTCCATTGGCCAGCTGTGCATATAGCATTTCCGGTGGCTGATAACTCATTATATAAGCTGAATGTCTGATATCATTTGCTTTGAAAAATGCATTTGCAGCATTTGCAATGGCAGGTGCAAAGCAGCCGCTTCCAGAAGATTTCCATGGAGAACCCCAGAAGTATTCAACAAAGCAGCCTTTAGTTGCTATATCCTTCATATCAAGATAATTCCTTGCAAGTTCTTCTTTGTCTATGTTATAGCCAAGATAGTGTAAAACCTCAGCAAGTGCTGTTATTTCACAGCCGGTAGGAAGCTGTGGGTATTGGTTTATGTAAGGAATATCAAGGCTGAAACTATCAGGATAGTCAGTGTTATCAAGGCTGCTTATGGAATATTCATTCCCGGCTGATTTTATATAGTCAGGTTCAATAGATGAGGTTTCTATAATGTTATCAACAGACATTGATAGAGAACTATCTGGTTTATGGTTATTGTGATTATTAAAAAAATAATAAATAAACAATGTAATAAGTATGATTAATGATAGAAAAAGCATTACAAGTGGTGCTATGCTATTGTGCTTTTTAGTGTTCATTATTATATACCATCCTTTAATTTCTTAAAATGTGCAATTCACGCGCAGTTTTAATAGCCTGTCTTCACACATATCCATATATCGTTTGGCATAATCAAGAAGTGTAAACATCGGCTTTATACATGTAATTTCTGAAAGCAGAAACGACTTTTTATACTTTTGACACTTACATCATTATATAAAAATAACCATAATAACTCAAGATAAGTTCTTTAGATAGTTAATTTAGTCAGCCAGCACAATGGTTATGTAAACTGGATTGAGGAAACTTGTTATAACGGCCGTATAGGAAAATGGCGTTTAAAAGCAAGATATTATTATTTTGCAAAGTTATTTCATAAACCCATTGCTTGAAACTGCTTACTTGTGTTATTATAACAGTTGTGGTTTTATGTATATTCATAAAGCGGCTAAAGTTATATGCTATATTTAAGTAGTAGCAGAATGGAGGAAACTATGGTAAAAGCTATTGTTGGTGCTAACTGGGGAGATGAAGGTAAGGGTAAGATTACAGATATGCTTGCTGAAGAATCTGATATCGTTGTAAGATTTCAGGGAGGAAGTAATGCCGGACATACAATCATAAACGATTACGGTAAGTTCGCGTTGCATCTTCTTCCATCAGGCGTATTCTACAACCATATTACAAGTGTTATTGGAAATGGTGTTGCCCTTAACATTCCTTATCTTATAAATGAGATTAAGAGCATTACAGACAGAAATGTTCCAATGCCTAAGATTCTTGTGTCAGATAGAGCACAGATTATGATGCCTTATCATATTGATTTTGATACATATGAGGAAGCAAGACTTGCAGGTAAGTCATTTGGTTCAACTAAGTCAGGAATTGCTCCATTCTATTCAGATAAATACGCAAAGATTGGTTTTCAGGTTAGTGAGTTATTCGGAGATGAAAAAGCACTTAAGGAAAAGATTGCTAATGTATGTACATTAAAGAATGTTATGCTTGAGCATCTTTATCATAAGCCACTTCTTAAGGAAGAGGATATATTTAATACACTTATGGAGTACAAGGAGATGGTTAAGCCATTTGTATGCGATACATCAGCATTCCTTCATCAGGCTCTTAAGGATGGAAAGAAGATTCTTCTTGAAGGACAGTTAGGTTCTCTTAAGGATCCAGACCATGGAATATATCCTATGGTTACATCATCTTCAACACTTGCACCTTACGGCGCTATTGGTGCAGGTATTCCAGCTGCATCTATCCAGGATGTCGTTACAGTAGTTAAGGCATACTCATCAGCAGTAGGAGCTGGCGCATTTGTTAGTGAAATATTTGGTGATGAAGCTGACGAGTTAAGAAAGCGCGGCGGTGATGGCGGCGAGTTCGGTGCTACAACAGGACGTCCAAGAAGAATGGGATGGTTTGATGCAGTTGCAACACGTTATGGTGTACGTATGCAGGGAACAACGGAGGTTGCTCTTACAGTAGTAGATGTATTAGGATATCTTGATGAGATACCTATCTGTGTAGGTTACGAGATAGATGGAAAGGTTACTAAGGACTTCCCAACAACTTCTGAACTTGAAAAGGCTAAGCCAGTACTTAAGGTACTTCCAGGCTGGAAGTGTGATATAAGGGGAATCAAGAACTATGAAGACCTTCCAGAAGCCTGCCGCAACTATGTAGAAACTATTGAAAAGGAAATCGAAGCTCCTATAACAATGGTATCAAATGGACCAGGAAGACATGAGATTATTCATAGAGTAAGCTCTTATGGAAAGTAAAATTTAAAATTAAAATATAGATTTATATTGATGAGCGTAAATTAGCGATGATTAAGAAAGTATATTCTTAATCATCGCTATTGTTGATACTACTGTTTACGACCTGAAAGATATTTATACATAAGCATCATTGCGTAAGCAACAACGGGAAGTACAATATCGGTGAATATGAGTCCTTTGAATAAAGTATGGGCTGTTTCGTTGTCGATAAAGGCAGTTATGAGAGTGATGATAATAAGGGCAGCCCATGCGATTACAACTGCAAGAGCAGCTATTCTTTTAAATTTTTTCATGATATCTCCATTCTTGCGCTGCTTCTCAGCGCATTTCAAGTTTGTGCGAAGCACAAATCTTGCGTGTGAAAAATCTTATTTTTCACACTATCTCCATTCTGTTGGCTGTTTTGTTTCTCATGATGTATACGGATTGCTTTATTGAACTGCAATTCACATAATACTATGGATTTTTAATAATAAAAATGGTATCATATTTTAGTTATATAGAAAAGGTATTTTTAACACTTTAGTTAAGAAAGGTAATCAATGATGATAAAGAATGTATTGGATTATTTATATAATTCAAAGGAAAAATATCCATTAAAGACAGCTGTAGCAGATGACAAGTCATCTATGACATATACAGAGCTTGTGGATAACGCAACAGCTATAGCGGCTGGATTGTCAGAGTATGTTGGAGTAAGAAGAGCAGTTCCTGTATATATGGATAAGAGCTGCGTTGCACTTGCAGCGTTTATGGGTGTAGTTATGACGGATAATTTTTATGTGTTATTAGAACCAGGACATCCGGCAGAAAGAATACATGGTATTCTTGACACTCTTGAGGCAGATATAATAGTTACAAACAGGAAAAATGAGAAAAAAGCAGCTAAGCTTGAGTTTGCTGGAAAGATAATATATATAGAGGACCTGCTTGAAACACAGGTTACTGATGAAATCAGGGACAGGCTTGCTTCTATAAAGGCCAGCTCGCTTGATATTGATCCTTTATATGCAATATTCACATCTGGTTCAACTGGTGTGCCTAAGGGTGTTGTTGTTAACCACCGCTCAGTTATTGACTTTATTGACTGTTTTACTGATACATTTGGAATATCAGAAAATGATGTTATAGGCAACCAGGCACCATTTGATTTTGATGTATCAGTCAAGGATATATATTCAAGTCTTAAGTGTGGGGCAACATTGCAGATTATTCCAAAGTCGATGTTTTCATTTCCTACAAGACTTCTTGACTATCTTGATGATAATAAGGTTACTACACTTATATGGGCTGTTTCAGCTTTATGTATAGTAACAACGCTTAACGGATTTGATTATAAAGTTCCTGAAAGTATCAACAAGGTTATATTCTCAGGAGAGGTTATGCCGATAAAGCATCTTAACAAGTGGAGAGAAATATATCCTGATGCTATGTTTGTCAATGTGTATGGACCAACAGAGATTACGTGTAACTGTACTTATTATATTGTTGACAGGGAGTTTGAACTTGAAGATGTACTACCAATGGGAAGTGCATTTCCTAATGAAAGAGTATTCCTTTTAGATGAGAATAATAATCAGATATGCGCAGACGAGCCTAAGAAAACTGGTGAGATATGTGTATCAGGAACAGCGGTAACTATGGGCTATTTTAATAACAGGGAAAAGACAGATAGTGCATTTGTACAGAATCCACTTAATCCATATTATAACGAGATAATATATAGAACAGGTGATCTTGGTTATTACAACGAGAGGGGTGAGATGTGCTTCTCTTCAAGAAAGGATTTCCAGATAAAGCACAATGGACACAGGATAGAGCTTGGTGAGATAGAGATGGCGATTAACTCCATGGATGGCATACAGAGAGCATGCTGCATATATGAACAGGAACAGAATAAGATATATGCTTTCTATGAAGGAAATGCTGACAACAAGTCACTTACACATTATCTTGTATCAAAGATTCCTAAGTTTATGATACCAGAAGTGCTTGTTAATGTTGAAGCTATGCCACTTACAAAAAATGGAAAGATAGATAGAAAGGCTTTGATGGAGGGATATAATGCTTAGTACAGAAAAAATCATTGAGATTGCCAATCAATATGGAACACCAATATATATATTGGATAAGGAGCATCTTGGTAAAAGAATACATGACATCCAGACTATATTAGGAAATGATATAACACTGTGTTATGCCATGAAAGCTAATCCATTTTTAGTAGATGCATTCAAGTCACTTAATACTAAATATGAGGTATGTTCACCAGGAGAGTTTGCAATATGCGAGCGTGAAAAGGTTAACATGCAGGATGTGGTTCTTTCAGGAGTTAACAAGGAAGAAAAGGATATATGTCATGTTATGGATGACTGTGGCGGTGTAGGTGTGTATACAGTGGAGTCTGTTGAACAGTATAGGCTGTTGTCTGATTGTGCTGCCACAAGAGAATTAAAGATAAATGTTCTTCTAAGGGTAACAAGTGGCAATCAGTTCGGACTTGATGAATCAGATATAGAAATGATTATTAAAAACAGAGAGTCACATCCTTATATTAACATACTGGGCCTGCAGTGCTATACAGGTACACAGAAGAAAAAGTTTGATATTATAAAAAATGAAATAGAATGGCTGGATGCTCTATGTGACAGGCTGTATGAGGAATATGGCTTCAAGGCAGAAGAGCTTGAGTATGGTCCAGGACTTCCTGTTGCATATTTTGGAGATGCAGCATATGAAAATAACTATGATATGCTTAAAGAATTAGCAGAGATGCTGTCATCTTACAAGGAAAAGTATCATATTACGTTAGAGATGGGAAGATATCTGGCAGCAGACTGTGGCGTATATGTTACCGGAGTAGCAGATATAAAGACTAATAAGGGACAGCAGTATGTAATAGTTGATGGAGGAATTAATCATGTAAACTATTATGGACAGACCATGGCTATGAAGATTCCTGCGTATTCATACGTAAAGGTTGATGGAACAATAGTAAGGGATAAAAATATATCTGATACACTAGCTGGAACAGATGATGAAAAGTGGACTATATGTGGTTCACTCTGTACAGTGGCAGATCTGATTGTAAAAAATCTTCCTATAGGAAAGCCACAGACAGGAGATAAGATAATATTTTATAATATAGGTGCATATTCAATAACAGAGGGTATATATTTGTTCTTAAGCAGAAGAATGCCTGTTATTACCGCATATAACGAAGATGGAAGTGTTGAGTTATACAGGGATGTGACTGCTACAGATACAATTAATTCACGAATATCTGTTAAGTAGTTATTAATTATAATAAAATATGCTTGACTAACATTCATATATGTTATATTTTTTATCTGACAGATTTTTATATTAAGATGTGAGCGCGAATAAATGCAGTGTGTATAATTTATGTGAATTATTTACGCAATACGTTTATATCAGATATAAGAATGATTGGAATAGAGGTTAACAAAGAGTCTATTCATGACGATATTTTTTATAAGAAAGGTTAGGTTATTAATAATGGATCAGTTAATGGATATTTTGACAGAGGTTAATTCAGATGTAGATTATGAAACATGTGATACACTTGTAGATGACGGAATCTTAGATTCTTTCGATATAGTATCAATTGTTGGAGAACTTAATGATACATTTGATATAGAGATTACTCCTGTGGACATAGTTCCAGAGAACTTTAATTCAGCTGAAGCTATGTGGGAAATGATTCAGAGACTTTCTGATAACTAGTTAGCATTTCTGTACGAATTACGGGAAACTAAATCAGTTTTAAGGGTTAGTGTATGTATTTATCGCTTAGACAGAGGAACAGATAGATAAGGAGGAATGATTATGGCAGCTATTTCAGGTTATAATTCAAGTAGTATATCGGCTTTATTCGCAGGCCTTAATTCAGGAAATAGTAGTTCATCCTTTGGAATAGGAAGTATTGATCTTAGTACTTATAATTCTATAAGGACAGGAACATATAAGCAGCTTCTTAAATCATACTATGCAAAGAATCCTGTTAAAGATTCTTCTAAAACAGATAGCGGCAGTACAACAACGATATCATCACAGAAGATTAACGCAACTAAAACAAAGGATGCAGCTTCGGCGGTTGTTGATGATGCACAGGATTTAAAGAGAGTGTCTTTGTGGAACAAAAAGTCAGTTAAGAATGAAGATGGAACAACATCTGACAAATATGATACGGATGCTATATATAAGGCAGTATCATCATTTGTTAAAGACTATAATTCACTGATAGAGGCAGCAGGAGATTCTGAAGATAATTCTGTGTTAAGAACAGCTTCTAATGTTGTTAATAATACAAAGCAGAATTCAGCACTTCTTAAGAAGCTTGGCATCACGGTTGACAGTAAGAATAAGCTTTCGATTGATGAAACTAAATTCAAGAATGCAGATATGGCAGTAGCTAAGTCAGTGTTTGCAAGTACAGCATCATATGGACAGTCAGTTGCTTCAAGTGCTTCATCAATATACAGCAGTTCAGCAGCACAGCTTTCTAAGCTGCAGACACAGAACCTGTATAATTCGAGTGGTTCATATAATTATTATTCAGCTGGATCACTTTATAATCAGTTTACTTAGATAAAGAGAGGTTAAATATAATGGCATTATTAGATACATGGAGAAATCTTGCATACCAGACAGAGATGGATCAGAAAACAGCTAATGAGTTCTGGGGCAGTTATTTTACACAGGAGAAGGCAATCTATGAACAGATTCTTTCGGCTCCTGATACAGTAGTTAAGGGAACAGTTAAGGAACTTGCTGATAAGTATGGTGTGGAAGTACTTCTTATGGCAGGATTTCTTGATGGAATCAATGACAGCCTTAAGACTCCTAATCCAATAGAGACTATGGAAGAAGATACAGAAGTAAGCCTTGACTATGATAAGGAAAAGCTTTACTACAATATGGTTGGCTGCAAGGCAGACTGGTTATATGAACTTCCACAGTGGGATGCTTTACTTGATGAAGAAACAAGAAAGGCATTATACAAGAAACAGAAGTTATCAGGTACAATTGTAAAGGGAAAGAAGATTGGACGTAATGATCCATGTCCATGTGGAAGTGGAAAAAAGTATAAGCAGTGCTGTGGAAAGAATGCTTAAGCTTATTTCAGGCTTTATGTTGTACATAATTGATATGTGTTAATGTTGAGTTAAACCTGCAGGTAGTCTGTTGTTATAGATTACCCGCAGGTCTTTTGCTAGTAAAAGAGAGAGGAAAGATGCTATGGAAGCCTATACAGGTTTTGCGTATGTATATGATGAATATATGGATAATATTCCATATGATGAATGGGAATATTATCTTTATGAACTTTTAAAGGAAAATAATATAGGAACTGATAGTACTATAGCTGATCTTGGCTGTGGTACTGGTACTGTCACGAGAATGCTTGACAAGGAAGGGTATGATATTCTTGGTATAGACCTTTCTGAGGATATGCTTTCTATTGCAAGTGAGAAAACGTATGAGTCAGGACAACAGATAATATATAGCTGCCAGGATATGAGAGAATTCGAACTTCCTTATGAGGTAGATGCATTCGTAAGTATAGGTGATTCCATGAATTATATAACTACGAATGATGATTTGTGTGATGTATTTAAATGCGTAAAAAAAGGACTAAAGCCAGGAGGCATATTTATATTTGACCTTAAAACAATACATTTTTTTAAGGATATACTGTCAGACAACACGTATGCGGAGAATAGGGAAGATTCTGCATTTATATGGGATAACTATTATGATGATGAAAGTGCTAATAATGAATATGAGCTTGCGGTGTTTGTAAGAAATGAAGATGGCACATTTGACAGGTTTGAGGAGCAGCATTATCAGCATGGTTTTACTATGGCAGAGGTTGAGAATGCTGTGAAAAAAGCAGGGCTTAAAATACGTTATGTATACGATGCCTTTACGCATAATGAGCCAGCACAGGAGTCAGAAAGACTATACTATATCATTGAGCATAAGTAATATAACACTGTAGTAACGTATATAAAAAAGAAATGAGCATTAGTGTGAAAAATAAGATTTTTCACACGCAAGAATGGAGATTATTATGAAAGATTATATAGTCAGGGCAACAGCAGCGAGTGGACAGGTACGTGCCTTCGCAGCAACAACAAAAGATGTAGTTGAAACAGCAAGAAAAAATCATAACATGAGTCCGATAGCAACTATAGCACTTGGAAGACTTCTTACAGGTGGAGCTATGATGGGAACTATGATGAAAAATGATACAGATGTACTTACTATACAGGTTAAGGGTAACGGTCCGTTAGGTGCCATGACAGTTACAGCAGAGACTAATGGACATGTTAAAGGCTGTGTAGCTAATCCACAGGCTATGCTGCCACTTAAGGATGGACATATGGATATTGCTGGCGCAGTCGGAATAGGTGTGCTCAGTGTTATTAAAGATATAGGATTAAGAGAGCCATATGTAGGTGATACTATACTTATAACAAGTGAAATAGCTGATGATTTAACGTATTATTTTGCTACAAGTGAGCAGGTTCCATCATCTGTAGGACTTGGTGTGCTTATGAATAAGGATAACACAGTAAAGGAAGCTGGTGGCTTTATAATACAGCTTATGCCTAATGCAACTGAGGAGTTTATAGATAAGCTTGAAAAAAGAATTAAAGAGATAAAGTCAGTTACACAGATGCTTGAACATGGAATGACACCAGAGGAAATACTTGAGCATATATTTGAGGGTATGGAACTTCAGATACTGGATAAAATACCAACAGAATTTTACTGTAACTGCTCTAAGGAACGTGTAAGCGCAGCTGTTATAAGTGTTGGTAAGCAGGAGCTTCAGAAGATGATAGATGATGGCGAACCTATAGAGGTTAACTGTCATTTCTGTAATAGTCATTATAAGTTCAGTGTTGATGAACTTAAAGAGATGTATGAAAAGGCAAAGTAGTTAACAGCGGCTTGAAATTACATTAGCTTTGCAGTATTATAAAGTATAATATGCGAAAAAAGTGAACTTATTGTAGGAGGAATATACTGATGGATAACGAGACTGTTTCAAAGAATTTTATTGAACAGATTATTGATAAAGATATAAAGGAAGGTCACTGCGAAAAGGTAGTTACGCGATTTCCACCAGAACCTAACGGATATCTTCATATTGGACATGCAAAGTCCATATTACTTAACTATGGGCTTGCAAAGGAATACAATGGTCAGTTTAATATGAGATTTGATGATACGAATCCAACAAAAGAAAAAGTTGAATTCGTTGATTCTATAAAAAAGGATGTTGAATGGCTTGGAGCAAAATGGAATGGAGATGTTCTTTTTGCATCAGATTATTTTCCACAGATGTATGAGGCAGCAGTGCGCCTTATAAAGAAGGGAAAGGCTTATGTTGATGATTTATCAGCAGAAGAAATAAGAAAATACAGAGGAACTCTTACAGAACCAGGTAAGGAGAGCCCATACAGAGACCGTTCAGTTGAAGAAAACCTTAAGCTTTTTGAGGAAATGAAGGAAGGCAGATATAGTGATGGCGAGAAGGTATTAAGAGCCAAGATAGACATGGCATCACCTAACATCAACATGAGAGATCCTGTTATATACAGAGTAGCACATATGACTCACCATAGAACAGGTGATAAGTGGTGCATTTATCCGATGTATGATTTTGCACATCCGATTGAAGATGCGATTGAGGGCGTATCCCACTCTATCTGTACACTGGAATTTGAGGATCACAGACCGCTGTATGACTGGGTTGTAAGGGAACTTGAATACGAGAATCCGCCAAGACAGATTGAATTTGCAAAGCTTTATTTAAATAACGTAGTAACAGGAAAGCGTTATATTAAAAAGCTTGTAGAAGATAAGATTGTAGACGGATGGGATGACCCGCGTCTGGTGTCTATTGCGGCACTGCGCAGACGTGGATTTACACCGGAAGCCATAAAGATGTTTGTAGACCTTGTGGGTGTTACAAAGAGTCAAGGTGCGGTTGAATATCCGATGTTAGAGTATTGTATCCGTGAGGATTTAAAGCTGAAAGCAAAGAGAATGATGGCAGTCTTAAATCCTGTAAAACTGGTGATTGATAACTATCCGGAAGGACAGGTTGAGTACATGGAAGTTCCAAACAATCAGGAAAATCCTGAACTTGGAACAAGAAAAGTACCGTTTACAAAAGAATTATATATCGAAAGAGAAGATTTTATGGAAGAACCGCCAAAGAAGTATTTCAGAATGTTTCCGGGTAATGAAGTGCGCCTGATGAACGCATATTTTGTAACCTGTACAGGCTGTGAAAAGGATGAGAACGGTAACGTTACCGTGATTCATGCAACCTATGATGAGGAAACACGCGGCGGTAACTTCACTGGAAGAAAAGTGAAAGGAACAATTCACTGGGTATCTGCAACAGAAGGCAGTCCGGTAGAGGTCAGACTCTATGAGAATATCGTAGATGAAGAAAAGGGCGTATACAATGAAGAAGACGGTTCTATCAATGTAAACCCACATTCACTTACCGTTTTAAAGAACTGCTATGTAGAACCGGAACTTTTAAAGGCACAGCCGGAAGATAAATTCCAGTTTGTACGTAACGGATATTTTACAGCGGATTCTAAAGATTCAGAAGCCGGGAAACCGGTATTTAACCGGATTGTATCTTTAAAGAGTTCGTTCAAAATGCCTGCCAAATAATAAAAGACGTCAATAAGTGTCTGTAGAAATGGAGAAGTGTGAACAAGCCATAAGTCTAAGCTTGTTCACACGGAGATTTGTTTCTGAGCGAAAACAAATCTCCCTGATTGCAGATGAGAAATCGCC
>ERZ832317.1910-NODE-1910-length-25445-cov-3.933557_pt1 | contig 25445 bp, 23 predicted proteins | sample MGYA00519695_ERZ832317 | MGnify/ENA primary metagenome ERZ832317 (study PRJEB31850, sample SAMEA3708726) | human gut metagenome | biome: human gut; feature: human-associated habitat; material: faeces | place: China | collected 2014 ...
AAGTCGGAAAAGAAATCAGAAAATTATATTCTTGGTCTGATGAAGATAAATTAATCAATAACTAATCAATTATGAGGATAGAAATATCCTCTTTTTTTTATACAAAAAAGTAAAATAAATAAGTAAAGATTAAATTAATCTCTACTTATTTAAAACATTCAATAAATTGATTTATAAGAATAGGTGTTTCTTCATTCTTTCTCGTAATAAAAGCAATACCTGTATATAAATCTTTATCTTCTAAATAAGCATATTCTAAAGAAGAATCATAATTTAAAGATAAGCTACTTAAAGGAACGATAGCAACACCAATACCGCTGTTTGCCCAAATAAGAGAAGTTCGGCTATCGTCACAAGTCACTTTTATTTGAATTTGAATGTGTTTATTTAGGCTATAATCATTGATTAAAGGAAGATATCTTTGATGGATAATCAAAGGTATCTTTTTTAAGTCTTTCATTTTAGAAATAGGTCTTTTAAAATATTCTTTTTTACCTATAACAATCATAGGTTCTTTTTCTAAATAAAACGTATTAACTTTAGAAGTATCAAAAGGAGTTCTAACAATCCCTAAATCAATATTATGAGACAATAATAAATCAAGTATTTCATAAGTAGAACCTTCATAAATACGATATTGAACATGATCATAGTGTTCAATAAAATGCTTAATATTATCTTGTTGAATTAAACCACCATTAGAAGAAGTAATTCCAATTCTTAATACATCTTGAAAAGATTCTTTTAATTCATTTTTAGTAATTTCAGTTAAATCTAATATTTGAAGACATCTTTTATAAAAACGCATTCCTGCATCTGTTAATTCAATTTGTTTATTTCCTCTTTTTAACAAAGTAATACCAAGTTCTTCTTCTAATTGTTTAAGTTGAATAGATAAAGGGGGCTGTGCCATATGTAAAACCTGTGCAGCTTTAGAAATAGTTCCTTCTTCTACAATTGTTTTAAAATACTTCATTTGTCGAATATCCATTATAAATCCTCCTTTATATGTTAATAATATAATTATTATATAATATATATATTTTACATATAGATAAATCTTATCATATAATAACGCAGAGGTGAAGAATGTGAAACTATTAAAATACGTTAAAGAATATAAATTTTCAGCAACTTTAGGTTTTTTATTTAAAATCTTTGAAGCTGCTTTAGAATTATGTGTTCCCGTTGTTATGGCCTCTGTCATTGATAAAGGAATTGCTTATAAAGATACCAATTATATTTTAAAATGTGGGCTCGTCCTTATTGGTTTAGCTGTTTTTGGTTATTTATTTGCACTTGTTTGTCAATGGTATGCTTCCCTTACATCACAAAGTGTGGGGACACAACTTAGAAAAGATATGTATCATCAAATCAATCAATATGATGATGCCAATTTAGATACCCTTACAGCACCATCATTAGTTACAAGACTTATTAATGATGTAGTACAAATTCAATTAGCTGTAGCGATGACGATTCGTCTTACATCAAGAGCTCCATTTTTAATGATTGGTTCATTATTTATGGCGTTTATGATCAGTGGTTCTTTATCAATGATCTTTGTTGTAGGGGCGATTATTTTAGCGGTATCGATGTTATCAATTACAATTATTTCGATGCCTTATTTCTCTCGTATTCAAAAGTTATTAGATAAGATTGCTTTAATAGCAAGAGAAAACTTAAAAGGTGTACGTGTTATTCGTGCTTTTTCAAATCAAAATCATGAAGTAAAAAGATTTAATTTAGAAACAAAAAATCAAAAAGATGAACAAGTAAAAGTAGGTAAAATACAAGCTTTATTAAATCCCTTTACTTATTTAATTGTAAACTTTGCAATCATTATTATTATTTATGCTAGTGGTTTCCAAGTCAATGTAGGAAGTCTTTCTCAAGGGGAAGTTATTGCCTTAATTAACTATATGAATAGTATTTTACAAGCACTCATTGTCTTTGCGAATGTTTTATCAATCTACAATAAAGCTACAGCAAGTTATCAAAGAGTTTTTGAAGTACTTGAAACAACACCGCAAGTAGAAGATCAAGGAAGTTATTCAACCCTTATTCCTAATGAAAAAATGATTGAATTTAAAGATGTCAACTTTGGATATCTTCAAAAAGATGTGTTACACAACTTATCATTTACGATCAATAAAGGTGAAACAGTAGGAATTATTGGAGGAACGGGTGCTGGTAAATCAACACTAGTATCCCTTATTGGAAGAAATTATGATGTTAGAAGTGGACAAATTAAAATAGCTGGTAAAAATATTCAAGATTATAAACTAGAAACATTAAGACAACATATCAGTTATGTTTTACAAAATACATCATTGATTTCAGGAACAATTAAAGAAAATATTTGTATGTCAAAACCTTACCAAGAAGAAACAATGAATAAAGCTTTAGAAGTTTCACAAGCTAAAGAATTTGTAAGTCATCTTCCTCAAGGAATAGAAAGTGCTGTTGTTCAAGGTGGGAAAAACTTCTCTGGTGGACAAAGACAACGTTTAACAATAGCTAGAGCACTTTATAAACAAGCGGATATTTTAGTTTTAGATGATTGTTCAAGTGCGTTAGACTATGCAACAGATGCTGCTTTACAAAAACAATTACAAGAATTAAAAGAAATGACAAAAATTGTTATTTCTCAAAGAACAGCGTCTTTAAAAAGATGTGATCGTATTATGGTTTTATATCATGGTGAACTTGTTGGTTTTGATTGTCATGAAGAATTATTAAAAAATTGTACGGTTTATAAAGAAATTTATGAATCTCAAAATAGTAAGGATGGTGATCTCAATGGATAAAAAAACAATTAAAAGATTGCTTACATATTGTAAACCTTATCGTTTTTTAATTATGTTATTAACACTTTTATCAATTGTCTCTGTTGTCTTTACTTTACTTACACCTGTTTTAATAGGTCAAGCAATAGATTTATTGGTTGGAAAGAATCAAGTTCATTTTCAAGCGTTATTGAACAAACTTATTTTTATTGGAATTGTTATTTTAATTATTTCTTTGATTCAATGGATCATGGGACAAATTACAAATACAATTACTTATAATATTACGAATGATTTAAGAAATAGAGTATTTGATCAAATTCAAGTTCTTCCTTTAAAATATATTGATGCTACAAGTCATGGAGATATTTTAGGAAGATTGATCAACGATATTGATTTAATTGGACAAGGCTTATTACAAAGTTTTACATCCTTGCTTACAGGAATTGCAACAATTGTAGGAACGATTTTGATTATGGCTTATATTCATTTTTCGGTAGCTGTAATTGTGGTTGTTTTAACACCACTTTCTTTACTTGTCGCTTCTTTGATTGTTAAAAGAACACATTCTTATTTCCAAGAACAACTTGCTTTAAGAGGGGAAATGAATGGTTATTGTGAAGAAATGATAGGTAATCAAAAAATTGTTAATATTTTTGATTATCAAGAACAAAACGAAGAAAAGTTTAATGAAATCAATGAACGTATGCATAAAAGTGGGGTTATTTCACAATTCTATGGGGCTTTAATTAATCCCACAACACGTTTAGTTAATAGTATTGTTTATGCTGCTGTTGGTATTTTTGGAGCATTTCAAGTATTAAATGGTTCATTTACAGTAGGTATTCTTTCAAGCTTTTTAACATATGCTAACCAATATACAAAACCATTTAACGAAATATCATCCGTTATGTCAGAAATGCAAACAGCCATTGCGGCTAGTCAAAGAGTCTTTGCATTATTAGATGAAGAAACAATCCAAGAATTAACAACATCTAAAATCATTGAAAATAAACAAGGACATATTATCATTGATCATTTAAATTTCAGTTATGATCCAAGTAAACCATTAATTCAAGATTTTAACTATGAAGCTAAACCAGGAACAATGACAGCTATTGTAGGTAAAACAGGTTGTGGAAAAACAACATTAATTAACTTATTAATGCGTTTCTATGATCCTCAAGGTGGAAAAATTACAATTGATGATGTTAATATTGAAGATATGAACCGAGAAGATTTAAGAAAAATGTACGGTATGGTTTTACAAGATAGTTGGTTATTTAAAGGGACTATTAAAGAAAATATTGCTTATGGAAAAACAAAAGCTAGTGATGAAGAAATCATTGAAGCGGCTAAAAAAGCACGTGTGCATAAATATATTATGTCTCTTCCTCAAGGATACGATACAATGGTCGAAGAAGATGGTGGAAATATGTCTCAAGGACAAATGCAACTTGTGTGTATTGCACGTATTATGTTAACACATCCACCAATGTTGATTTTAGATGAAGCAACAAGTTCAATCGATACGCGTACAGAATTACAAATTCAAAAAGCTTTTGATGAAATGATGAAAGGAAGAACAACCTTTATTGTTGCTCACCGTTTATCAACGATTAAAAATGCCAATCAAATCATCGTTATGGATCAAGGACATATTGTAGAAATTGGTAATCATGAAGAATTGCTTCAAAAACAAGGTTATTATCATCAACTTTATTACAGTCAATTCGAAACTGAATAATCAAGAAAGTTACGATTTTAAGTCGTAACTTTTTTATTAGTTACTTTGAAGTAACTATACCACAATATTGTGCGTGCTTTTTTTTATTAGAAATAAAATTATAATGAAAAACGAAAAAGGAGGCACAACAATGAATGTTTCAACTTGTTTAAATATTTTAAGAGAAATCAAAGATGTTGCTTTTGCAACCGTTGATGAAAATAATCAACCACAAGTAAGAATTATAGATGTGATGTTGGTTGAAGATAATAAATTATATTTTTGTACAGCAAGAGGAAAAGATTTTTATAAACAATTAAAAAATCATCCATACGTTGCAATTATAGGAATGAATAAAGAGTATCAAATGGTTCGTTTAAATGGACCTGTTAAACGATTAGAAAATCAAAAATATTGGATAAATCGTATTTTTAAACATAATTCATCAATGAATAATGTTTATCCAAATGAGAGTCGTTATATTTTAGAAGCCTTTTGTCTTGAAGAAGGTGAACTAGAATTCTTTGATTTAGGCAAAGAACCTATTTATAGAGAAAGTTTTTCAGTGAATAAAGAGATAAAACCTAAGGGATTTATCATTAGTAATCAATGTATTCAATGTGGCTTATGTCAAAAGAATTGTCCACAACAATGTATTTCAAATTATCAAATTCAACAAGAACGTTGTTTATATTGTGGATTATGTTATGAAAAATGTCCTGTACAAGCAATAGAAAGTAAAGTATTGTAATATTCATACATTAGCTAAAGTGATTGATAATATAAGAGAAAGAATGCAAAGTGATGATAGTTTTTCTTATTCCTATTTTCCGGTAATTCAATTTTATGATTATGGAAATGAAATTAAACAAAAACTCTCTATTGGTTATGGCAAAGAACTTCCTATAGGGAGTTCCTTAGAAATTATGTATGAGGAAAATCATCCTAAACGTATATTGATTTTAGAAAATAATCCACAAAAAAAGCTATATATCATTTTTATAATTGTGGGTATTTCTTCGTTAATAGCAGGTTTAATAATACGTATTCTTTAAAGACTTACGAGATGATTTCGTAGGTTTTTTTATTAGAAACTTTTTTGGACTATCCGCCCATTGAAGAAGGTAGGAGAGATTGCTAAAATAATAATAGAAATGAGACAAATGTGAGACGAATTATCTTTAAACATATGATACAATGATAGAAAATGTAGATGATCCAACAGAAATCAAAAGATATCGAGATGTCGTAGAAATCAGTCAAAGTATGTTTGCAGGAAATTATGATGACTTAAGAAATAATCGTAAAATCGAAACAGAAAGCTTCATGATGGCGGCAACATTTACGTGTACAAATATTAGAAGAGAAGACTTACCAGAAGAAGATGAAATCAATATGTGTAAGGCAATGGATCAATTATTTCAAAGAACGAGAGATGAAAGAAAACTCAATACTTTAAAAGAATTGCTTAAAGTGAAATTAGGAATTTTATCAAGTCCTTTAGAAAAACAACTCACAAATACATTGCTAGAAAAATTGAATGAACTTACATTAAATATCTTTAACATCAATAGTGAAGAAGAGGTTTTAAAAATTATTAATAAAAAAATAAACAGTTTGAAATAAATGCTATCTCAAACTGTTTTTTAATATAAATTATTCAATTAAAAGAAAGATTTAAAGGAGTAGTTGATTCTTTTGTACCATGAGGAAGACGTTTTTTTAAAGGAATGACTTTAAAACCAGGGCATAGATACATAAAAGGGGAATAACGTAATTCATGGCTAAGTATAGAAATAACTGTTTTTTGATCTAAAGATGTATAAACATCAAAAACAAGATCAAAATCTAAAGGATGAATGTTTTTTAATTGAATGCGAGAATCTTTATGATTTTTAATCATTAATTTAAAAATGTGATAGTTACCTGCTGTAATACATAATTTCATGAAAGCACCTCCTTTTATAGTTTGAACAAAAGCATAAATAATATGATTAAAAATAGACAATTTTTATTAAAAAAATTATAATAAAGGAAACGGGGAGCTTTTTGCTGAGAGTAAGTATTGACTTAGACCCATAACCTGATTTGGATAATGCCAACGTAGGAGATATAAACGTTAACAGAGTTCAACAGGGCTCTCTTTTTATTTCCAGGGAAATAAAAAAAGAATATTGTAAAGAAAGAAGGAAATTTGATGAAATTAAATAAAGAAGATTTATTATTGTATGGAGTAACAGATTCAAAATATTTAAAAGGAAGAAAAATGTCGGAATTAGTTGAAGAAGCCATTCTTGGTGGTGTAACAATGATTCAACTAAGAGAAAAAGAAATGACACATGAAGCATTTAAACAAGAAGCATTGGACGTTCAAAGTGTGTGTCAAAAACATCATGTTCCTTTGATTATTAATGATGATGTTGAATTGTGTAAAGAAATTGATGCAGATGGGGTCCATATTGGGCAAGATGATTTAAATTTAAAAGAAGCAAGAAAAATATTAGGTGAAGATAAAATTATTGGTGTATCTGCACATAATTATGAAGAAGCAAAAATAGCTTTAGAAAATGGGGCTGATTATTTAGGTGTCGGAGCTATTTTTACAACTCAAACAAAAGAAGATGCACAAAATATTTCAATGGATACATTAAATGAAATTTGTCAAAAAGTTGATATTCCTGTGGTTGCCATTGGTGGTATTAATCAAGTGAATATCTTAGAATTTATGGGTGTTGCTATTGATGGTGTTGCTATCGTTTCAAGTATCTTTGGAAGTGATGATATCCAAAAAGCAAGTAGCCTATTAAAAGATAAAATTCAAAGAGTTATCTCTAACAAAATGCCAACTTGCCTTACAATTGCAGGTAGTGATAGTAGTGGAGGTGCAGGAATTCAGGCAGATTTAAAAACAATGCTTGCTAATCGTGTTTATGCCATGTCGGTTATTGCAGCACTAACAGCTCAAAATACTACAGGAGTCGATGCTATCTATGATGTCGATGCTTCTTTTGTGGCTAGTCAAATGGATAGTGTGTTTACAGATATTTATCCAATGGCTGTTAAAATTGGAATGGTTTCTCAAAAAGAAGTCATTTTATCTATTAGTGGAAAGTTAAAACAATATCATGCACGTAATATCGTTGTTGATCCTGTGATGGTGGCTACAAGTGGGGCAAAACTTATTAGTGATGAAGCTATTGATACATTAAAAGAAAATCTCTTCCCACTCGCAACGGTTTTAACACCAAATATTCCTGAAGCCGAAGTTTTATCAGAATTAAAAATCAATAATGAAGAAGAGATGTTAACAGCAGCTAAATATATTGGAGATCATTATCATTGTGCAGTATTACTTAAAGGCGGACATCAAATCAATGATGCCAATGATTTACTTTATAAAGAAGGTAATTATCAATGGTTTAAAGGAAAACGTATTAATAACAATAATACTCATGGTACGGGATGTACTTTATCAAGTGCGATTGCTTCTTATTTAGCACGAGGTGAAAATTTGGAAAATGCTGTTAAAAAAGCTAAAGATTATATTTCTGGAGCACTTGCAGCAATGCTTGATTTAGGACAAGGACAAGGACCAATGGATCATGGTTATGTTTTAGATAAAAAAGATTAGACGAATTGTCTATTTTATAGGTATAATAGTGGCGGGTGATGAAAATGAATTATTATGAAGAAGCCTTGAAATTACATGAAAAACATCAAGGGAAAATACATACGGAATTAAATTGTGAAATTAATACAATGGATGATATGTCTGTTGTTTATACGCCAGGGGTTGCTGAACCTTGTCGTAAGATTGCTGAAAATGAAGAAGATGTTTATCGTTATACAACAAAATCAAATACAATTGCTGTTGTCTCAAATGGAACAGCTGTTTTAGGACTTGGAAATATTGGAGCCAAAGCTTCGATTCCAGTCATGGAAGGAAAAGCTGCTCTATTTAAAAAATTCGGAGATGTCAATGCGGTACCTATTTGTTTAGATACACAAGATAAAGAAGAATTGATTCAAACAGTTAAAAATATTGCACCATGTTTTGGTGGAATCAACTTAGAAGATATTGCTTCTCCAGATTGTTTTGAAATCGAAGAAAGATTAGATCAAATGTTAGATATTCCTGTATTCCATGATGATCAACATGGAACAGCTGTTGTTGTTTTAGCGGCCTTATATAACGCTTTAAGAGTGACAAAAAAAGATATCAAAGATATTACAGTTGTTTTAAATGGACCAGGAGCTGCAGGAACAGCTATTATTAAAATGATGCATACAGCCGGTGTTGGTAAAATTATTGCAGTGGATGAATTTGGAATTTTATATAAAGATAGACAAGAAGGACTTATTCCTCATAAGCGTGCTTTATGTGATATTACTAATCCTGATAATATGCAAGGTACATTAGCTGATGCATTAAAAGGTGCAGATGTTTTTGTAGGTGTTTCTAAACCAAATCTAGTAACTGATGAAATGGTTCATTCAATGAACAATGATCCAATTATCTTTGCAATGGCAAATCCTGAACCAGAAATTACTTATCAAAAAGCCAAAGCAGCAGGAGCAAGAGTTGTTGGAACAGGTCGTTCTGATTATCCAAATCAAATTAATAATGTTTTAGCTTTCCCTGGTATTTTTAAAGGAGCATTAGAAGCAAGAGTTCCTTCAATTACACCAGAAATGAAAGTAGCTGTGGCTAAAGCTATTGCAGATACAATCAGTGATGAAGATTTAAATGAAGAAAATATCATGCCAAAAATCTTCAATAAAGATGTGACAGCAGCTGTTGCTGATGCAATTAAACAATTTGCTAAATAAAAAAGATATTAACAAAATAAATGACCCTACCTATTTGGTAGGGCTATTTCATATAATTATATTATCATAGTTAAAGTGAAAGAAATCGATGATAAATATGGGTAGAGAGAATAGGGTGAAAATGATCAGTGAAAATAATTGAGATAAAAGATAGAAATGATGAACTATTAAATACACTGTAAATGTTTGGGAAGATTCTGTAAAAGCCACACATACATTTTTAAATGAACAAGAAATTGAACATATTAAAGAATATATTCCAATGGCATTAAAGAATGTTGAACATTTGATGGTTGTAGATAATGATGATGCTGTGGGATTTATGGGAATTGAAAATCATAAATTAGAGATGTTGTTTATAGCTTCTAACCAAAGAGGAAAAGGGCTAGGTAAAGCTTTACTACAATATAGTATGAAGAATTATGGTGTTTGTGAATTAACGGTAAATGAGCAAAATCCGCAGGCTATTGGTTTTTATGAAGTAATGAGATTTAAAACATACAAGAAAACAGAATTAGATGAAGCAGGAAACCCTTATCCGCTGTTATATATGAAATTAGATAGATAAGATTTTATAGAATTGTTTAAAAAATTAATTATAATGAATATGAAAAAAGAACAACAAACGGTTTACCTTGGATTTTAATAGTATGAAATAACTATCACACATTTTTCTAGAAACAAGAGGTAGTTATTTTTGTTATATATAGAAGTAATTTTACAATGATATCTATTACTGACATGCTTAATGCAAGTGTCCATACTAAATAATATATAACAAAAATGATTCTATTATGATAGAATGATACAAGGAGGTACATAGTATGGAAGTTATGCTTATTGTTGGGTTATTTGCTTCATCTGCGCTTTCCTTAAATTTTATTGTTAATCAAAAATATAAATTAGCAGGATCAATGAATATTATTAACTTATGTTTAGTGGTAGCGACAGCTTATCAATTTGATCAAGTAAAGAATATTGTTTGGTTATTTGGAATTGCGGCAGGAGTTGTACTTGTTTATTTTGTAGTAAGATTTCTTTTAAAGAAGAAGAAAAAAGAAAAACAACAATCTATTGAAAATAAGGTTGTTGATGTAGATGTTGTAGATAAGGAGAATTAGAGAATGGAAAAAGTATTAATTGAAATTGAAATGGAAAATGGAGATGTGATGAAAGGAGAACTTTATCCTGAAGTTGCACCAATTACAGTAGAAAACTTTTTAAAATTAATTGATGAAGATTTTTTTGCAGGATTGATTTTCCATAGAGTTATCCCAGGATTTATGATTCAAGGTGGGGGATATACAAAAGACTTTAAAGAAAAACATTGTGATTCTATTAAAGGCGAATTTAAAAGCAATGGTGTTAACAATGAATTAAAACATACAGAAGGTGTTTTATCTATGGCTAGAACAATGATCAAAGATTCAGCATCTTCACAATTCTTTATTATGCATAAACCAGCACCACATTTAGATGGTGAATATGCTGCATTTGGTAAAATTACTGAAGGTTTAGATATTGTAGATCAAATTGCCAATGTCCCTACAAACTTCCAAGATTGTCCAACAACACCAGTTGTGATCAAAACAATTAGAAGAGCGTAATTGTATGAAAGTAATGTTTATATCAGATATTCATGGTTCTTATTATTGGGCAAATAGGGCCATTGAAAAATATCATGAAGAAAAAGCGGATAAACTTATTATTTTAGGGGATATTTTATATCATGGACCACGTAATGATTTACCTAAGGATTATAATTGTAAGAAGGTTATTGCTTTATTAAATCCTTTAAAGAAGGATATTATTGCAGTTAAAGGAAATTGTGATAGTGAAGTTGATCAAATGGTTTTAGATTTCCCTATGCGTAGTGACTATGCTTTGATGGATGTTGATCAACATCATTTCTTTATGACACATGGACATTTATTTAATGAAGATCAACTTCCTTTATTAAATGAAAATGATATTTTGATTTATGGACATTTTCATAAACCACTTGCTAAAAAAGAAAACGGTATTTATATTTTAAATCCGTCTTCGATTTCTTTACCTAAAGAAGGTACGAATAGTTATGGTATTTATGAAAATGACTGTTTTACAATTAAAACATTTGATAATGAAATTGTAAAACAAATACAATTAGATTAATGAAAGAATCGTTTGATAGATAATATCAAGCGATTTTTTTAATGTGTGCCGGGCATGGCACTAATTCAGTTGGAGATAAACCAACCACAGGTATTTACCGCCAAGTGTAATGAACCACAAGTCGTTGTCAGTGATGGCAAGGATGGAGGAAGTGGTGTAGTGATTCTTTTGAGCGTACGAACAGAAACTTGATATGAGGCTAAATGGTGGATGAGATTGCATTACAAATCGAAGTCCAAAAGGTAAACGTAAAACCAAGACAGTAAATCAAGACGTTGTAAAAGAAAGAGGATTAGTGAATTACCCCGGGAGGTCTTGTGAACAACGAATTCCAGTAAACTTTAAAAACAGTAATGGTACCGTTGGTCGGAAAGGTTTGTCACAAAAAGTCAGCTGAGATCGTAGTAGGTAGGACACACAATACTGAAGGACCTAATGTTTATATGATGTTTACTCATCATAAGCAATGTTTGAACAGTTCGACATCGAGAATGGTCTCATAATTGGAAATCGTAATTCCATGGAGATGAAGGTAGAGGGAATGGTTTCAAATATATTTACGAGTGAAGGGAGAAACAACATGAGATTAATTGAAGTGATATTAGATGATAAAAATCTAAATGAAGCAGTCAAGAGGGTCAAGCGTAATAAGGGTGTAGCGGGAGTTGGTAAAATGACCGTTTATGAAATTGATACGTATTTTCAAAACAATAAAGAAAGAATCAAAAAGGAAATATTGGAAAAGAAATATAGACCTCAACCAATTGCAACAGGTGAATTAAAATTACCAATTAGTGGTTATGTGCATATGATGAAAGCTTTTGAAAGAATGGTTTGTGAAGCAGCGGTTACTGGAAATAGAGATTTAGCTGTAACAGCTTTAAATATGGATCTGTTATGTCAAATTGATCATGATGCTAATATTGTTATTGATGAACTTATTGAAGCGCATAAAGACTATTTACCACAGTTTAAACAATCTTAGGATTGTTTTTTCTTTTACACAAAAATAATCTTCTTGTTAAAAAGTCCGTGCAAATTAATTAAAAGTATGGTATTTTTAGATATGGTAGGAGGGATAGTCTATGGTTAAATATATTGATATCGCAGATGATATTAGAAGTAAAATATTTGATAAGAAATATACATATGGACAAAAACTCCCTTATGAATATGTATTATGTGTTGCATACCATTGTAATAAAGAAACAATGAAAAAAGCATTAGATATATTAGTCAAAGAAGGTTTAATTGTAAGAAGAAGAGGAGCGGGTACTTTTGTTAAAGATTATGATGCTTCTTCAGAAGATGCCACACAACTTAAACAATCAGGATTAGGCTTAACACGAAAATTAGATGGAAAAGTGGATTTAAAAAGTGAAATTATCGAGTTTTCTGTTATTCCTAGCGATGAACATATATCTAAAAAATTACAAATAGAAGAGGGATCCTTTGTCTATCATATTATTAGAAAAAGAGTAGTGGATGATTTGCCGTATTGTCTAGAGATTACATATATGCCCATCTCAATTATTCCAAATCTAAAATTGGAACATTTAAAAGGCTCGATTTATCAGTATATAGAAAAAGAGTTAAAATTAAAGATTCAAAGTTCTCATAAAACAATTCGTGCACATTTATCAAGTCCACTGGAACAAGAACAATTAGGATTAAAAGAATATGAACCTTATATTGAGGTAGAACAGACAGCTTATTTAAGTAGTGGGATTATCTTTGAATATTCATTTACAAGGTATCATTACAATAAATTCGAACTTCAAACTGTTACTGTTCAATAGTGAAAAACACATCAAAAACGCTATTAAAATGATAGCGTTTTCTTTTTTTTACAAAAAAATTCAAGAAAAATACCGGCTTTTTAAACCTTGAAAAACCCTTATTTTATGCGGATTTTTTAAAAAAATATGTTTTTTAAAATTAAAAGTATGGTACTTTTAATTTAAAAAACCATTGACTTTTATTTGCATAATAGATTATACTATTAGTGTCAAAAAAATATTTAAGGGAGGAAAAATTTATGGACAAAATGGCGGATGTCTTAGGTCGCGCCGGTGCATGGTGCGGTCAAAACAAATATTTATCTGCAATTAAAAATGCGTTCCAAAACTTCATGCCTTTAACAATCGCTGGGGCAATTGGGGTTTTATGGTGTAACGTATTAGTTAACGAAACTACTGGGTTAGGTTTATTCTTCAAACCAATTATGGCTTTAGATTTCTTAAACCCAGCATTCCAAGCTGTTAACTTCTGTACAATCAGTTGTATCACAGTTGGAATCACTCTTGGGATTGCTCAAGAAATCGGTATTTGGAACATGGGAGCTGAAAGAGCTGGTTACATTCCAGGTTTAGTAGGTTTAGCTGCATGGTTATCAGTTACAAACACTTCACACATGGTAGACGGAGCTAAAGAAGCTTTCACTGGTATTGCTGGTAACGAATTAGGAGCTACTGGTTTATTCACTGGTATGATCATCGGTGTGTTATCTGTAGAATTATTCTGCTTCTTTGAAAAACAAGATGCATTAAAAATTAAAATGCCAGAACAAGTTCCACCAGGAGTTGCTCGTGCATTCGAAGTTTTAGTACCAGCTACTATCACTTTAATCATCACAGCTTGTATTGGTTCTGCTTGTTATAACTTAACAGGTTTATACTTAAATGATGTTATCAAAAATGGTATCCAAGGTCCTTTAGGGGCTGTAGGTGCTACAATCCCAGGTGTTATGATTATCTATTTAGTAATCATGTTATTCTGGTTAGTAGGTATTCATGGTAACAACATGTTATCTGCAGTAAAAGAAGCATTATTTACACCATTAGCACTTGAAAACGTTGAAGCATTCAACAAAGGTGAAACTCCAAAAAATATCATCAACATGTATGCATTACAAATGTGGGGTGAATTTGGTGGTTCAGGTGTTACTATTGGTTTAGTAATCGCAATCATGATCTTTGGTAAACGTGAAGATAATAAAGCAATCGCTACATTATCATTAGTTCCAGGTTTATTCAACATCAATGAAACAGTTACATTTGGTGTTCCAATGGTATTAAACCCAATCTTAGGTATTCCATTCGTAGTTGCTCCATTAGTTACAATTATTATTGGTTATGTATTAACAGTTATCGGATTCTGTCCAGTTGCATGTTTAACAGTACCTTGGACAACTCCACCAATCGTATTTGGTTTCTTAGCATGTGGTGCTAACGTAATGGGTGCAGTAACTCAAGCAATCTTAATTGTTGTTTCAACAGTTATCTATGTACCATTCTTAATCTCTTACGAAAAATATCAAAACAAACAAGCTGCAGAAGCTTAATATTGATAAATTAAATAAGATAATGAATAAGGGCGGGATTCCCCGTCCCTTATTTTTTAAAAAAATATTTAATGAATATGAGTTGACTTTATTAAAGAAAATTGATATTTATTAAATATTGAAAGTATAGAATTAAAGAGGGGTTTTTATGGAATCAAAAAAAGTCGAATCAAATGCGGAATTAACACCATTTGAAAAAGAATTTAAAGTTCAATTAAATTTACCTGCTGCATACTTTAGTGTATTTTATGCAATCTATGTGGTGTATATGATTGTTTCGGGTAATTTTAGTGATTTACCTGCGGTTGTTGTATTAGGTGTCATTGCTATTGGGTATTTATTTGGATATAGACCTTATAAATATGTTGTAAAAAGAAGAACTTTAGAAATTCATAGAAGAATTGGAAAAACAAAAGAAATTAACTTAATGAACTGTGAAACAATTACAGATCCAATCGCTAAAATGACAAAGATCATTACAAATGCACATTCATATGAAATCTATATGGATGATGGAACTCGTCAAACAGTTGCTCCAAAAGATCAAATGGGATTTGTGGATGCTGTTGTTCATTCAAATAAGAGAATTCACTGTCAAGTTGAAGAATATAACCAAACTCATCGTAAATGGGAAAAGAAAAGAAGAAAAGAAGAAAAGAAAGCTAAAAGAACTGCTGCTCAATAGTATGCAGCTCTTTTTTTGTATAAAATAAATAAAAAATTATCAAAATGATAAAAACTTTGTAATAGTTGTTGACAACCTATATTTTCGTTTGTATAATGACATCATATAAATAATAATTTATATACTAAATAAGGGGGATACAAAGATGGAATTTAACAAGTTAGTTGAAGATTATGGATGCCTAGCTTTTACTGATGATGTTATGAAGGAAAGAATTCCTAAATCAACATATAAAGCATTCCATGAATCGCTTGATAAAGGCGAAGAATTATCAAAAGAATGTGCAACTGTTATTGCGAATGCAATGAAAATTTGGGCAGTTGAACATGGAGCTACACATTTTACTCACTGGTTTACTCCAATGACAGGATTAACTGCAGAAAAGCATGATGCTTTTTTAGAACCAGATGGGTCAAAAGCTGTTTTAGAATTTAGTGGGAAAACATTAAGAAAAGGAGAACCTGATGCTTCTTCATTTCCATCAGGTGGTTTAAGAGCTACTTTCGAAGCAAGAGGATATACAGCATGGGATTGTACATCACCTGCATTCGTTAAAGATGGAACATTATATATTCCAACGTTATTCTGTTCATATACTGGGGAAGCATTAGATAAGAAAACACCTTTACTTAGATCATGTGATGCATTAAGTAAAGCAGCTTGTCGTTTGTTACCTTTAATTGGGGTTGAAGGGGTAACTAAAGTTTCTGCTTCAGTAGGGGCTGAACAAGAATATTTCTTAGTTGATGATAAATATTATCAAGAACGTATGGATTTAAAATTAACTGGTAGAACTTTATTTGGAGCTATGGCACCAAAAGGACAAGAATTAGAAGATCATTACTTCGGTTCTTTAAAACGTAAAGTTGCGGCTTTCATGAAAGATTTAGATGCTGAATTATGGAAATACGGGATTCCATCTAAAACAAAACATAACGAAGTTGCACCTGCACAACATGAAGTTGCTTGTGTTTATGCAAAAGTAAATATTACGACAGATAACAACCATTTATTAATGCAAATTGCTCAAGATATCGCTAAAAAACATGGTTTACGTTGTTTATTACATGAAAAACCATTTGCTGGAGTTAATGGTTCTGGTAAACATGATAACTGGTCAGTAATTACTAATACAGGAATCAACTTATTTAATCCAGGAAAAAATCCTGAAGAAAATAAACCATTCTTAGCTGCATTAGCTTGTACAATCAAAGCTGTTGATGAATATGCTGAAATCTTACGTATGTCAATTGCTTCTGCTGGAAACGATCATCGTTTAGGAGCTAACGAAGCACCACCAGCAATCATTTCTATGTTCTTAGGTGAAGAATTAGATAAAGTAGTAGAAGATATTTGTACTGGTAAAAAATCTGATCATGAAGAAATTGGACGTTTTGATACAGGTGTTTCTGTTGTTCCAACATTCTCTAAAGATAATACAGATCGTAACAGAACTTCACCATTTGCCTTTACAGGTAATAAATTTGAGTTCCGTGCAGTTGGTTCTGCACAATCTGTAGCTGGGCCTAACACAATTTTAAATTCTATGTTAGCTGAAGAAATGACACAAATGGCTGATGCTATTGAAGGTGGAAAATCATTTGAAGAAGTTGTGAAAGAATTCATTTCTAAACATAAACGTATTATCTTCAATGGTGATGGATATTCAGCTGAATGGGAAGAAGAAGCAAAAAGACGTGGACTTCCTAACCACAAAAACACTGTTGATGCTTTGAAATGCTTAAAAGATCCAAAATATATTGATATGTTAGATCGTCAAGGTGTTTATACAAAAGTAGAAATCGCTTCACGTTATGAAATCTTATTAGATAACTATATTAAAACAATTCAAGTTGAAGCTTTAACTGCAGTTAAAATGGTTAAAACACAAATTTATCCAGCAGCTTGTGATTATTTAGCTAAAGTGTCGTCAGAAGTTGTTGTTGCAAAAGAAGCAGGTATTCCAGCAGCATTCTTAACTGAAGATGCAACAAAACTTGCAACATTATTACAAGAAGCTAAAGATAAATTAACAACATTAGAAGATAACATCTCAAAAGCTCAAAATAATGATGCTGAAATCTTTGAAGTTGCTACTATGTGGAGAGATGATGTCTTCGGTATTATGCAATCATTAAGAGAAACAATTGATACAATTGAAGAATTAGTAGATGATTCTTATTGGCCAATTCCAACTTATGTAGACTTATTATTTGGTATTTAATATATATACAAAAATCGGTTCTATGAACCGATTTTTTTGTCCTTTCTTTTATTAATGATATAAATAATTAAAATCATAATCAGTGCACCTGTAGAATCAATACATACATCCCTAAATTGTCCAGCTCTACCAGCAATAAAGAGTTGATGAAATTCATCTGTGCAAGCATATAAAAATGTAAAAATGAATGATTTTACCAATGATTTTTCAATATGTACAATTGTTTTATAAATTAAAAATGCAAGAATGGCATATTCTGTCATATGCGCACATTTTCTTACAATGAAGGAAAGGGTATCTCTTGTAATTGGAAGTATGTGAATAATGATATCCACAATAAAATTACTTTGTTTAGAAGAATCATTTCCTGGAGTTTGTGACATCACAAAGATAAAAATCATCCAAAGAATTGTAAGTATTAAGTATTTATTTTTTTTCATAGCTGCATTATAACAAATAATAATTATAAAATAAATGTTTACAATTGTATACAATTTGATATAATGAGAACGTATATCGGATGATAATGGCGAAAGAGATTCTATATGAACACCGAAGAATTAAAGATTTCAGGTAAAAGGATCGCTATTGGACGAACCATTGGAGAGATTCATTAAATTGAACACCGAAGGAGCAAACCCAAAAGGGTGAAACTCTCAGGTAAAAGGACAGTGGCTAAATAGTATTTTTTCATTATTAATTCCGACTAATTTATTAGGAGGAGTTTTTTTATGCAATTACTAACACAAATATTAAAACAAATTAATGATTATGTATGGGGATTACCACTTATTTGTTTATTATTAGGTACAGGTATTTACTTTACCTTCAAATTAAGATTGATACAGCTTACAAAACTAAAATTAGCTTTTAAATGTATCTTTAAAAAGCATGAAGGGGAAGGGGATGTCAGCAGTTTTCAAGCTTTATGTACAGCACTTTCTTCAACAATTGGAACAGGAAATATTGTCGGAGTTGCTACAGCAATTGCAGCAGGTGGTCCAGGTGCTTTATTTTGGATGTGGATTTCAGCCTTTTTTGGGATGGCTACTAAATATTCCGAAGGGTTACTTGCAATTCGTTATCGTCAAAAAGATGAAAATGGTGAGATTGCAGGAGGACCAATGTATTATTTAGAAAAAGGTCTACATAGTCCTTTGCTTGCAAAAATTTTTGCTTTCTTTGGAGTCAGTGTGGCGTTACTTGGAATTGGAACATTTACGCAAGTAAAATCAATTTCTGATGCTCTTACTATGTCATTTAGCATTCCACGTTACATAACAGCAATTCTTCTAACAATTGCAGTTGCTTTTATTACCATTGGAGGAATCAAAAGAATTGCTTCGGTGGCAGAAAAAGTTATTCCATTTATGTGCGTTTTATACATTGGAGGGGTTGTTTTAATACTTGTGTCACATATTACAGTATTACCAAGTACTATTGCTTTAATTATTAAATCAGCTTTTAGACCTCAAGCAGTTTTTGGTGGAGGAACTGGAATTACTATGGTTATTGCGATGCAAAAGGGAATTAGTCGAGGTATTTTCTCGAATGAAAGTGGACTTGGAAGTGCTCCAATTGCGGCAGCTGCAGCAAAGACAGATTCTTGTGTAGAACAAGGACTAGTTTCAATGACAGGGACATTTATTGATACGATTGTTATTTGTACAATGACAGGTCTTGCTATCGTGTTGACACAATCTTATACAACAGGATTAGATGGTGCAGCTATGACAACACATGCATTTTCAGTGGGACTATTTATTCCATTAATTGGTAAATATATTGTCAATATTGGTCTTGTATTCTTTGCCTTTACAACAATTATTGGATGGAATTATTATGGTGAAAGATGTATGTATTATTTAAAAGGTTTAAAAGCGATTCCATATTATAAATTTATTTATATTGTCTTTATTGCAATTGGTCCTTTTATGTCATTAGAATTTATTTTTATTCTCGCAGATATTGTTAATGGTTGTATGGCAATTCCAAACTTAATTGGTTTAATTGGTTTAAGAAAAGAAATTGTTGAAGAAACTGAACAATATTTTGAATGTGATCAAGAAATAGAATTTATAACAAATATAGAAGGATAGCGAGGCTATCCTTTTTCTATTAGCTGAATAATGTTTTGTAAGATTTTATTCGTAGAATTTAAATGGTAGTAGAAGGAAATGGGAGAGGAAATATCTAAATCTTGATATTGAAGATATTTAGAATACTGATTTGATTCGATAAAATCATGTAAAATAGCATATCCTTCTTTTAAACATACTTTTAAAAGTGTTTGTTCGATTTCATAGTTTTCTAGCGATTCTTGTCTTACATCATAGATAAGTTTTAAATTATTTAGAGAACAATCTTGATGGTAATATTTTCTTAAATGACCTTTTTTTAATAAAAGATGATTTTCATCTTTTATTTCAGGATATTCAAAAGTAATAATCGCATCTAGTTTTCTTTCTTTAAATAAATGTAATAGTTCTAAACGTGAATAAGCTTGATATTGTAGATGAATCAAAGGGTAATTTTCTTTTATTTTTTGTAATAAGTTTAAAAGTAATTCATCATCTAATGATTTAATAAAACCAATAGAAAAAGTACAACGCTTTCCTCTTCGATATTCTTCTATGACTTTATAACTTAAATCAATATCCTCTAATATTTTCTTGGCATATGGCAAGTATGCTTGTCCTTCACTTGTAAGAGAAACAGATTTCTTTGACCGATGAAATAAAGGAATATCTAAATCACCTTCTAAACACTGAATTTGTTTAGTAATAGCTGTTTGACTAATATAAAAATTTTGAGCTGTTTTTGTAAAATTAAGTGTTTCACTTAAATCAACAAAATATTGAAGTTGTCTAATATTCATAAAATCACCTCATAACTTATAGTTATTATAATATGAAATAATAATATTGGAAAGTTATTAAAGAGGTTTATAAAATAAGAATGAAAAGAGGGATGATATGAAAAGATATTTATATTATTTATTAGGAATGAATATATTAGTTTTAGGGATTACATGTAATACATTATCTGATTTAGGAGTAGGGGCCTTTAGTACACTTCCTTATGCGGTAAGTTTTTTAACCTTTCTAACATTTGGACAAGCAAATATTGTTTTTTATTTAATCTTCGTTTGTATTCAAATGATTCTTGAAAGAAAAATCAGTATGAAGTTTATTTTAGAAATTCCGTTTTCTTTTATTTTTGGTTTTTTGGTAGATTTATATCAATACATAATACCTACAATAAATTTGAATCTTTATACACAAATCCTTGTGTTATTAATAGGGAATACGTGTTGTGCAATAGGTGTGTATTTTATGATTAAAGGAAATTTAATTATGACACCTGTTGATGGTTTGGTATTAAGTATTTCAGAAGTTTTCCATAGACCTTATTCTTTATGTAAGAACATCTTTGATATTAGTATGATTCTAGCAACAATCATTATTTGTCTTATTTGTCATAGTTTTATTTATGGTGTTGGTATAGGAACTGTATTTTCAGCTTTCTACATAGGGCGTGTAATAAGCGTTTTAGAAAATTTTAAATTTAAGACATATAAAAAATGCTATTAAAAAATAATAACTCAATTGATTGAATTTTAAGTCGGAGGAAAAATGCAAAAAATATATTATGAAATAACAAAAACAATGAATAATTTACCTATAAGTATTTGTCCTCATAAAAAAAGCCCATGTAAAATTTGTACAGGACATTGGCATAGGTCTTTAGAATTATCAATAGTGTTTGAAGGAAAAGTTATTTTTTTTAATGATGGGGTGAAAAGAATTCGTTATAAGAATGAAGTGAATATATCAAATTGTGAAGAAATTCATTATTCTATACCTCAATATAAAGAATTTGATGAAAAAATTGTAGGATATACAATGCATATAAATTGCGAATTTTTAAAGAAAATGATACCTGATATTAAGAATATATATTTCAATATTGACGAGCCGTTTTTAAATAAGAAAATAACAAAATATATGATGGATATTTATAGCTTTTATATAAGTGATCAATCTACCAAATATATGAACATATTAATGGTGACACTGGAAATGTTAATTTTTTTATACGAAAATTGTAAAAATGAACGTAAAATGATTAAAACAGAAAAGACAAAAGATATATTAGAATATGTTAATAGCCACTATAATGAAGAATTGCTTGTATATGAGGTAGCAAAACGTTTTGGATATTCTAGAGAGTATTTTTCAAGATTTTTTAAAAAAGAAATAGGTATGTCATTTAAAGATTATTTAACTCAATATAGATTAAATAAATCGCTAATTGAGTTAGAATTGAATAATAAAACAATTACTGATATTGCGTTTAATACAGGATTTTCTAACGAAACACAATACATTAATTCTTTTAAAAAAATATTTAAATTGACACCAGGACAATATAGAAAGTCACATATTAATGACGATAAAGTCACTAAATAAATATAATTTATCTATTATTTTCTATATATTTTAAATATAGAAAGGAAGGGTATCATGAAAAAAATTACAACTTATTTATTTAGTGTGATGTTGTTGTTCTCTTTTGCAGTTATTCCAGTTTATGCATTAGATGGACAAAACGTTAATTTTGATTTACATTCTATAGTTTATGATGATGGAGAAGCTATAGATTCTGTTGTTTTGAAAACATCTAATCTAGAAATTGATCATAGTAAGATAACAAAAGATATGTTTAAAGTTCATGCAACAGGAACAACAGTATATTCTAGTCAACTTGAAAATGAATTTTTTGGTCCTAATTCTCAATCTGGTTTACAACATTGTGGATTATATGATGAAGAAAGAGAAGTTGAAAGTGTAGAAGAAAAAAATGGAAATATTATTTTACACTTAGTGACCAATAAAGAAACAAAAGGGAAAAACACATTAGATTTTACAGCAAATTTTACAACGTTAAAAGGGTGTAATTCTTTATTGAATATAAAGTATACAATTACTTTGAATGAAGGATTACCATTAAAAGATGGAAGTGAATTAAGTAATATTCAATTTTTACAAAATGAAAAAATCATAAATGAAGAAATTGATAAATTTAGCGCAGGTGAATCAAATGGGTTAAAATATCAATTTTATACACCTAATAATGCAAATGATGGGAATAAACACCCACTTATAGTATGGTTTCATGGAGGTGGAGAATCTGGATTTAGAGGATTACACTATAATAATCTTTCTCAATTAAAAGCAAATAGAGGAGCTGTTGCTTTAGCAAGCGATGAAGCACAAAATATTTTTAATGGAGCATATGTATTGGCACCTCAAACTCCACACGAATGGTCAGAAAATATTGATGATGCAACAAAATTGATTAATAATATTATAAAAAATAATAATATTGATTCAAATAGAATATATTCTTATGGATGTTCAGCAGGTGGGTATATGGCATTAGATATGGTTGTACATAATCCAAATTTATTTGCTGCAGTAGTATCAACATGTCCAGCTATTGATCAACAAAACATAAAGACATATGGTGAAGGTAGAATAATTACAGATGAAGAGATAAAATCAATTAATATACCAACATGGGTTATTCAAGCTAAAGATGATACAACAGTTAAATACGAAGAAAGTGCATTAAGAGTTTATACTTTATTAAAAGATAAAGGTGCTATATTAACTACATATGAAACAGGTGGACATAGTTCTTGGATTCATACAGCTAAAAATGAGCCAGTAAATAATGGAGAACATTTATGGCAATGGACAGCTAAACAATCTTTAAATGATGAAATAAAAACACCTGTAGAAAATACGATAAAAAATGAACCTGTTAAAAAAACAAGTGCAGTTAAAACAGGCGATACAAACCATGTTTATTTATATGTTGTAACAGGAAGTATTAGTATGGCTGTAATGGCTGAGTATATTCACAATAAAAATAAAAAATCTATAATAAAATAATTAAAATATTACTAAAAAATTACGAAGCAATAATTCGTAATTTTTTGCTTTATAATAGTAGAAAAAGAAGCTTAACAAAGTTAAACTTCTTTTTAAAATACTTAATTATTAGTCAGTTAAATCTTCTCCGTTAGAAGCAATCACTTTTTTATACCAATAGAATGAATCTTTTTTATAACGATCTAATGTTTTTAAATCAAATTCATCACGATCTACATAAATAAATCCATAACGTTTAACCATACCTTCATGAGTTGAAATTAAGTCAATTGCTGACCATGGACAATATCCCATCATTTCTGCTCCATCAGAAATAGCTAAATGAATTTGTTCGATGTGTTTTCTTAGATATTCAATTCTGTATTGATCATGAACTTTACCATCTTCAGTTAAAGTATCATAAGCTCCTAAACCATTTTCAGTAACGATCATTGGTAAGCGATATCTTGAATACATTTCACGAATTGTTGCTCTGAATCCCATAGGATCGATTTCCCAACCGAATTCAGTAGTTGGTAAGTTAGGGTTTTTATATCCTCTATAAACACCTTTTTCACCACGAGCAGTTTGTTGATCTGCACCTGGATCTAATTTTTCAGTTCCATCACTTGCTTCTACAGTAGCAGTATTATAATAGTTGAAACCGATGAAATCAGGATGACCACTCTTTAATGCTTCCTCGTCACCTTCACCAAATTCAGGACATGCATCATTTTCTTCTAAATAAGCCCACACTAAGTTGTTATAAACACCATAAACAGCCATATCTAAGTATAACCAGTTTCTAATAGCGTTGTAGTTTTGTGCAGCTAAAACATCTTCTGGTTTACAGCTTGCTGGGTAAACTAATGAAATATTTGGAGCTGGTCCAATTTTAGCACCTGGTAACATTTCATGACATAAAGCCATCGCTTTTGCTTGTGCTACTAACATATGGTGGTTTTGTTGGTAAGTTTCTTTTAAAACATTTGTACATCCTTCAGGAATCATTAATGTTCCAATAACAGGACCAACTAAAGTTAACATATTTTGTTCATTGATTGTTAACCAATATTTAACACGATCACCAAAGTTTTCAAACATAACTTTTGCGAAGTTTAAGAACCAATCAATTGAGTCTCTGTTTCCCCATGATCCACGTTCATCTAATGCTGCAGGCATATCGAAATGGAACATAGTTACTAATGGTTCAATTCCATATTTTAAACATTCATTGATGACATTGTTGTAGTATTCAATCCCTTTAGGGTTGATAGCCCCTGTTCCTTCAGGAATAATTCTTGACCAAGAAATTGAGAAACGGTAAGTTTTGAATCCCATTTCTGCCATTAAAGCGATATCTTCTTTATATCTATGATATTGATCTGCACAGACTTTTAAATCAGAAGTCCCTTCTGGTACAACTTTTACATCTTGACATGATGGACCTTTTCCATCTTCTAAACTTGCACCTTCTACTTGATAAGCACTTGTACTTGCTCCCCAAAGGAAATCTTTAGGAAATGGTTTTAAAGTTTTGTGTAACATTTATATATCCTCCTTAAATTCAATGGTATTATACATAATTTATAAAAATATATTTATTTTTTTTAAAATATGAAAAAAATAGAACAGTTACGATTGTAGCTGTTCCCATTTTTCCATGATTTCCATTAATTCCATTTCTTTTTCATCAATAGAATCAGTAATTTCATTATATTTTTTATAATTATTCATGACTTCTTCACTTGTTAG
>ERZ832317.1913-NODE-1913-length-25431-cov-3.255675_pt1 | contig 25431 bp, 18 predicted proteins | sample MGYA00519695_ERZ832317 | MGnify/ENA primary metagenome ERZ832317 (study PRJEB31850, sample SAMEA3708726) | human gut metagenome | biome: human gut; feature: human-associated habitat; material: faeces | place: China | collected 2014 ...
CTGATTACCATACCACTACTCCTCTCTCTACATCCTCAATAAACTGATAATAAGCCTCCGGAATGCCAATATCGATGAAGTAACCATCATTTACAAAACCGCCTAACGGACGGCCCTCAGACAGCCACTTCGGGATCATCTCATTTTCCAGGGAAACCTTTCCTGCCGGGATTTCGTCAAGCTGATATGTACCCTTTGATGTTTCTGTGAGCTTGTCATATACAGTAGCCTTATCAGACTGATATACTGTAAACTCGGCGCCGCTCAGAAGTACATCGGGATGATCTGCGTCAACCTTTGTCGTTCTGACCGAGCCTAAAGGCGTTTCATAGAATTTCGATGTAGCGTTGTTTGATACTGCTACGGTTGAATTTGCGGTTTTAAGCGTTACTGGGTGTACGTCTGTGTCAATAGCGTAATGGTCGGGAGCTGTAAGCTCCTTAACATAGTAAGTTGTGCCGTCCTTGCTCTCGATCGGTAAGAAGTTACAAGTATACTTGCCGTCCTCAATTTCCGTGATAACTGCGTCGATTAAGGTGTCATCGGTTGCCGATGTATACGCCTTTGCAGGAATTTCACATTCAGCATCTGTGTAAATGCCGAATGTCGCACCGCTCAGAGCAGTGCCTTTTACGCTGTCAACCTTGTTGATAACGATATTCGCATACGGCTTGTTCTCGATATTGACTGTTGTTACAGTATCGGTCTTGACCTCTATGTCTTTGGCATCTTCAGTAATGTAACCTACAGTCTTACCTGTTTTGACTTCCGTTACCTTGTAATCGCCGATACGCAGATTGCTTATCGTGATAGTGCCTTTGGCATCTGTCGTAAAGGTCTTGTCATAGCTCTGACCTGTCTTTGCCGTGCCGGTTACTCGGAACTGCCAGCCACTGAGGATACCGTCTGCACTGTGCTTTACAATGCTGATAGTACCCGTCATTGCCTTGTTCGTAAATACTTTCTTTACTGTGCCATTAGGTGTTACTTCAAACGTAACGGGGTCGATAGAGAAGCTGTAGCCTGTTGTACCGCTTACTTCGTACACTGTGTATTCTTCTCTTGCGGGAAGTCCGCTTGCTATGAAGTTATATGTGCTTGTATTAAGCTTGAGTGACGTGCCTGTATTGTTTTCACCTTTATATGTGTAGTTGCCATCGCTACCCGTAAATGTAAGATACTTGCCGTTGTGCATTATCTTGAACGATACTTCGGCAAGCTGTTCATCGGTGATGTTCTCAACGGCGCCGTTTTCATTAAGGAACTCTTTGTCGACCTGTACAGATCCGGTCTTAAGCTGATTGTCAAGCTCAATGTCATCAAGATTTATTACAGCATTCGGATCACCGTCACCAAGGTCAATACGCTGGTCCCGGTTATCAATATCGTACTCTGTTCCGCTATAGGATTCAATAACAGCTAAGTAGTACGGAGCTGTATTGGTACCGAATGAGATAGTCATTTCACCATTGTCATTCAGCTTGAGATTTGTTGCTGATGTTTTGGTTGACGAAAGCCCTTTGTATGTATAATTACCGTTAGAACCGGTAAATTGTACATAATATCCTGCGGGAGGATTTGACGAAACACTACCGCTGAAACCGAGTACCTGAAGATTTACAGTAACCTTGGCATACTGTTCTTTGAGCTGTGCTTCTGTCAGATTGTCCTCGTCGCTGAAATGCTTACGGATAACAACAACGGGTGTTGACTTGTTCGTAAATGACACAGACTTTGTTTCGCCCTTATTGGCAATCGTAACAGTCTTTGTCTGCGTTTTCGGATTGTAACCGCTTGCATTGTTTATCTCTGTTACAGTGTATGTTCCCATCGGGAGCTTGCTTACATTAAACTTACTGCCGCTGAGTTTTAAATTGTTCGCTGTAGTCTGAGTGCCTGCATACACATACGCTCCTGCCTTGCCTGTGACCTTGATAAACTTGCCGTCGCTGTCCTTTACCATAAAAGTAACGTTCTTTTCAAGATTTGCGATCTGAGCAGATGTAAGAGTTGTATCGGACAGCCATACTTTCTTTATCTGAGCCGTACCGCTGTCCTCGCTGTTTACGAAAGAAACGGACGATGTTTTATCTTTTGAGATGGTAATTGTCTGAGATGCTCTGTTGACAGAATAACCATCCGGTGAGCCGTACTCATACACGGTGTACTTGCCTGTAGGCAGGTCGGAAACCGTGAATTCACCTGTACCGGGATTAACATACAGCGATGTAGCTTTAGTCGATGTTCCTGTAAACGTATATGAGCCGCTGTACTTCGAGCCGCTGACGGTGATATATTTGCCGTCTGCGTTCTTGATACGGAAATATATCTGCTGATTATTTGCAATGCAGTTACTTGCTTCTATTGCATTACCGTTGGTGTCTACCCAAGTTTTTATAACCTTGCCCGTACCGGTATTTCTCGTATTTTTGAAAGTAACTGTTCCTGTGCCTCCGGCGGTAACGGTTACTGTTTGGCTGAGATCCTTTCTTGTGTAATACGATATACCGTTGCCGTCATTACCATATTCATAGACCGTATACGTTCCTGCAGGTAACGATTTTACTAAAAAAGTGTTACTGCTGTTGAGCTTGAACTTCGTTACGGAACCGCTTGCAGAGTAGGTGTACGAGCCTGCCTTGCCTGTAGCCTTCACGGCCGAACCCGAACTATTCTTTATAGTGAAATAGATGTCGCTGTTATCGGCTTTCGTGCTTGAATTGTCTTTGTTATGTTCCCATACTTTTTTTATCTGAGCTGTGCCTGTGCTTTCGGTTTTGAAGTTTGCGTAGAACTGCACAGGGTCGTCGATACCGTCAGCCATTGTCTGAGAATCGCCGCTTGACTTCCACACAACAAGCTGTTTTCCTGTAGTACGGTTTGCCTTGTATGTACAAGCCTTTGTACCGCTTATCTTTGTGCTTGTGCTGAAAGTGTAGTCATATCCGCTCTTTGTTACTGTGACACCGGGAATATTGAATGCACTCGCCGGCATATTGCTCTTGTTATTGTCCGTAAGTGTGACAGTATATTTTTTACTCGTTAAATCATACTTAAGTTCGTGTAGCTGAGCGTTATCCTTTTTATCACGAGTGAAACTTGGAATTATGGCATATGCCTTCATCTTGTTTAAGATGTACTCATAGCACTTTTCAGCGGGTCGTCCTTTCAACTGGTCGTAATATGCTGTTTTAGGTGTATTAGGAATTTTTGAATTAACAGCCAGGTCGCTTTTACCATATCCTGTACGCAGTCCCTGTTGAATTTCCCACGATATAATTTGTGTTGCAAATGAGAAATCATCAAGGTTTGTGTTGGCAACAGGAGATTTTTTAACATCGCTGTTAAAACCGCAAAGTAAAGCAAATTTCATTCTGATACTTACATTAGGTGGTAAGTTTTGCATATATCTGTCACTGGTGTCTTTGCCAACATAGGAGCTTCCTGTGCTGTATGACACACCAGCTTCGATACAGATTGCCTGCTGTGTCACGCCGTTCTTGCTAACACCTAACTTAGCGTGCGTTGAGGCATAGCGAGTGGCTACTCCTACACTGCCGTCTGACTTATAGTAGATATAGTCGTAATTATACTTATCTGCATAAGTCTTACCGTCTGATCCGATGTAATTTCCGAGCATAGCCGCATAAACATTGTCACCGACACCCCAATCTGACGCAAGCGTCTGAATAGGCAGAGCAACTAATGTCATAACTGCTGCAAGGAAAAGTCCGGTCAGCTTTTTGAATTTGTTTTTAAACATAACCTTTGTCCTTTCTTGTTTGATTTTTTAAAAATATATATAAAAAAGCAGTCCTACGGGTGCGGACTGCTTTGGATTTTCATATTCAATTAACTTTCAGAAAAAGAAAAAGAGCCTTGAAAAATCAAAGCTCTTAATGTGTATTATGATATTTTACGGGTATCTTGGATTGCCATCGTCACCTGCTTGACAACGCAGAAAATATATTGCATAGCCTTCGATGCTGTTGCCGTTTTCGTCTTTCTTCAAATCCGGTATTGTTTCAATATAAACCTTGAAGTAATCGCCTTTTTTCATATATCCTCGTGTAAAATTGTATTTTGCCATTTCACCAACATCTCTTTTAATGATGTTTGTATGCAAGTCATAAGAGATAACAAGAGGGGCAAACCACGTACTACCTTCGGGTGTCCATTCGGGAACATCATAATTAACAAGTCCGTAATTATTAACTGCGTCATCAACAATGACCTTCTTTATAGCCTCAAGGTCGAACGGATACTCATATATGGACTTCGGCTTGCTTTCCTGTTTCTTTGTTGTGGTGGTCGCAGGCTTAGGTGTTTCAGCTTTCTTTGCGGTTGTTGTAGTCTGTATAACAATCTTGCTGTCGCTCAGATAGTCGCTGTGTATAAAGCTACCGTCAGAAAGTTTGAAGTAGCCTGTGTCGGTCTTAGCAGTTACCGTGACCTTGTCGTTCACGCTGTACAGCTTAACTGTGTCAGCGCCGAGTACAGCTTTCTTACGGCTGTAGCAGTCGGTGTTGACGTACTTTGTACCGATTGCCTTTGTTTCTGTCCATTCGGGAGCGGGCTTTGTAGTAGCGGCGGTTGTTGTCGTTGCCGGCTTTGGCTTTGCCGTTGTTACCGCTTTTGTGGTGGTAGTGGTAGTTTCAGCCTTTTTTGTTTCCTGTGGCTTTGTAGTGGTCACTACTGTGATAGCTGTGGTCTGAGCAGTAGTTGTTTCTGCTTTCGGCTCGTCAATCCTATCTATCACTGTTCCCGTTATTGCCGGAGCGGTAGTTGTCACTGCCGTTTCGGGTACGGAGGACGTTGTGCTGTTTGCATTGCCTGCCGTGCAAGCACTGGTCAGTATTACGCTGATGAGCGTTATTGTTGCGAGTATGGTGTGGGTACGTTTCATTTTGTCCTCCTTTGTGGTGTGGGGTGGTGAGTTAACTCAACTTCTGTAGTTCTTGGCTTGCTCTTCGGTTATTATACCTTGCTTTAAGAGTTCTTCGAGTAAATCAGCTCTTCCTTCAGCTCTGCCTTTCTTAAGTCCGACTGCTTCGCCTTCGGCTCTCGCATACGATTTCTCGGTTGCCTCAATATGCAGTGCCTTTTCACGCATTTCGGCAAGCTCTCTTGTCTTTTCGTCTGCACTCATCTTGTGCAGTACAACTACTGCGTCCTGTATGGACTTTACACCTGTCTGCTGTAACATATCAAGTTCATCCTCCGTTTCTGCATTTATAAGTCTGAGCCATAGTTCCTGCTTGTTGTTCTTGTCAAAATTCTTTCCGATTTTCTTCAACTCAAAGTAATGAGCGATGAAGTTATCAGTAAGAACAGAATTGTGCTTATCTTCCCTCATTCTGAATGAAGAATGAAAATCCGTCCATTCATCGAACAGAATGAAATTCAATACATTGATTGAAATACACTGATTGAGTTTTCCGTAGCCATCACCGCTTTTAAGCTGATTGCCGTACAACTTTGAAAGGTAGTACATTGAACGATCCTTGTAATCGCCCTCGTCTTTAATCTGCATTTCAACATTGATAAGCCTGTTACCGTCAACCGTCATCTTTATGTCCATACGGCTGTATTTTTCTATAATGTTCTCCGGCATTATCTCGGAGTTCAGTACGATTATGTTGTTTATCGACTCATACGGTATTTCGAGTATGTCCGAGAGAAACGCCTGTAAAATATGCTGATTTCCCTCGTCCGTGAACAACTTCTTGAATATTATAGCCAGCTTTGCCTTTACTATATTTCTTGCAATTCGATTCGACACTATTACTTCAAGTATATTGTACCATTAAAACGGACAAAAGTCCAGCGAAACACAGCGAAAACATATACAAAATATAGTATTGTTTTTTGTTCGTTTCGCCGATTTTTACAAACTTGTTACATTGTGCTACAGGTAGCACAAAATAAATATATAGAAAACTGCCGCCGACCGATTTTATGTTAACGCTTTATGGCTGTTGATGCAGCCTTTGCTTCCTGCTGATTGTTTGTAGCTGTTACAGCATTTTTAAATGCATCTATCACTTTGTTGTTCAGCTCATCATGAAATTCCTTGGTAACCGGGTTAGCGATATTCTTGTATTCGCCGGCGGAATTTTTATACTGCGGCATCTGCAAAAACATTCCGTTTGCACCGTCGAAAACTTTCACACCTGACACAACAAAACAATCATCCATGGTTATCTGAGCAAATCCTTTAAGATTGCTATCATGATTGTTGTTAGGAAGCACCTTGACTTTCATTGCGATTGCTTCGGGTTCGCTTTTAATTACAGCAGTGTCATTGTTTTCGTAGGCTGTCATTACAGCTGTGTTTATAGCTTTGCGCATTTCGGCGGTAACCGGATAGCAGTCGTCATAGTACTGATTATCTTTGCCGAGATGATTCGGCATAGCGACATACATTTCCTTTTCGGTTCCAATGACCTTAATGCCGCCAACGGCAAAGTTGCCGTTGAGTACGACTGTGGCTAAAGCTTTCAACTTGCTTTCCGGGTTGTCAAGCTTTGTTATTCTTGTTGTTATATTCATATAAGTACCTCCTGTTACGGATACAATCAATATCATATCCTGTTCTGTTGCGGTTCGGCGGCAGGTTTCAGCATTACAGCTTTTTATGATTTTCTGTTTCGGATGCGGCTTTAAGAGATATTTCCCGCATTGTTTCAAAATCGGATTTCAGAAAACATATTGTAGTTTCCCGTGCATTGATTTTAGCGGAATATTTGATGTTGCGCTCAGACAGCTGATTGATCACCTTTTGAGCTATGCTGTTGTTTTTGAATAACTTGTACGCTATCTCGCCTTCAGCTGTCAATTCCGCATGGTTAATGTTCCCGCATAATATCTGAGTAGACAACAGCCCGTATTCAGATAACACCTTTTCTTTGAGTAATTGTCCGAAACGGTCATTCAAAGGGACTGCCATATCATAGTAATTACCGTCTTTACTCTTAATTTTTGGCATTTCATAATCTATTGTTCCGTCATGGCAGGTTATTTTAATGCCTGAAATAACAAAACTGTCTGACAGCCTGATTTCTCCCGATGCAGGAACATTATCGCCGTATGCAGTTGTTTTATGAAGTCTTACTGTGATCTTCATATCCACCGGTGATTTATCGGCTAACGGAGAAGAGGAGTTATCTACATAATTTTTTATAACGGAATTGATAATATCCTCTTTAACCTCCGAACGTGTAGGAAACGCCATATCATAGTATTTTCCGTCACTGTTACGATTACTTGGCATTGCTACACACAACGCATCGTCATCTGTGCCTATATCAATTATTCTAAAGCCGTGAATAGCTATGTTGTTGTTTAGAAAAACAGTAGCATAAGCTTTCACCGGACTTTTGTTATCTGTATTTTTGATTACTTTTGACTGTATATCCATATAACCGTATCGTGCTACCTGTAGCACAATACAGTTTCTCACCTCTTTCTATATTTTGATTGTGCTACCTGTAGCACAATTTACTGACCGATTATTGTCAACTATATTGTCAAGAATCGGTTTATCGATGATATTGACTTTTGCGATTATTCTTTCACCCGACATCCGAAGATGATAGCAAATTCCTGATTGTTTAAGTTGCTCAACATCGCTCTGACTTATATACGCATAATAGTAGTTCTCATTCGCCAATTTGCAAATATCGCTGTAAATATCACCGTTCACTACATCAACGATCTCACCTTTCCACAGTTCTCCGTGCAGTCCTTTGTGATTAATATTGTTTTTGGCTTTTACAGATGTACCGCCTGCCTTTTCCCACTCCAATAGATTTTTATTATAATCGTCTATCAGAATATCTTTATCGGTGAGTTGATGACCGATAGCTTCTGACTTTGGTACATTCAGAGAAGTAAAAATTCTGTGATCTTTATCTATGTTAGGCAGATACTTATCAAGCCATTGATTTTTTTCGTCCAATGAGCAGGAATTTAACGTAGCCGATAAAATATAAATCTCCGCCGTGCTATCATTCACTAATTTCTCAATAGCTGCTACAGCGTTTTCAAACGGCTTTAAATCTTTGAAAAAACCTTTTTCGAACATACGTTCAAGATACAAGTTTTCGTCGTGAAACCTTGCGATAGTTCCGTCCATGTCAATATAGATTTTGGTTCTTTCTTGTAATACGGGAATATTACCGGAGGCTACTTGTTCGCTAACGCCTTCCAATTCATTTATAATTGCTTTTTCCCAATCATCAAGATTATTCGGAAGCGAGTTTTTGAAGCACTCGGAGTTCAAACGGGATGTATGCTCAAAAAATTCCTTTTCTATGCTTTTCTCACCACGAAAACCGATATACCATTCATTGAGCAACAAAGGAATGAATTTTGCAACGAAAATATCATCAATTTCTTCTCTGCCGAGCTTTTTTGATGCATACATTGCATAATCTCCAAACCATTCCGTGATACGATCGGGTTCGGGTGTATTGTGCCTTATTTCATATCTTGCTATCAATTCGATTTTATCAACTGTGGACAACTTTTCCATATTATAATCCTTTCTCAGTCAAGTTGTGCTACCTGCAGCACAAACACGTGTGCGGTGTGTTTTTTTCACACCGCACAGCTTTGTTTACAGTCAGAAAATTATAATACAACTTTTTTTGCATTCATAATTGTTTCTGCTTTTTCCTTATCATCAATACCAACCCGTATTATTATGCTACCGTCTGATTTGGTTTGCTTTTCAAAAGAAACAGACGCATTAGTTAAAGCATTTATCTGTTCATCGGTAGCAGGAAAGTAGTAGCAATCAGGTATATCTTCTTGCTTTTGCTCATCGGTCGCACCGGAAGATATAAGCTTCTCAACTTCTATCTGGCGCTTAGTTTTAGCCTTTAATTCTTCTTCCTGTGCAAACGGTTTCTGCACCTCAATCTGTGCAGTTTCATACTGTGTCTGTATATTCTTAAGTTCAACTTTTGTATTTTCGATATGCTCAGATAAACGTCCGATTGCATTGTCGATACGAGTTATGTTACCGTTTGCGTCCTCGCCAAGTGATACTTTTTGTGTTGTTGCACCTTTTAATGCAATTTCATAACAATGCACTACGCCTGAACTAAACTGAAGTTCCATATCGAAACCTCTGTATTTACCGATTGCTATCGGATCAGGGTTATTCATTTGCTTGCAGAACTCTAAGATAGCTTTTCCGGCATCGGCTTTTTCTGAAATGTATTTGCCGTCAATTTCAATGCCGACAAAGCTGTCATCGGAGGGCTTCGGATGTGCTTTTGCTGTAGCTAAGTCCTGTTCCAACGCTTTTATAGTGTTATTCAACGCCGCAATCTTCTGAGGATAGAATTTAATTATTTTATCCTCAAGGTTGTATTTTTCGGAAAGATAGTTAGCTTTCAATAGTTTCAGCTTTTGAACCTGAATGTCTAAATCCATTTTTTCTTTGATATACGGATTGCCTGTTGCAAGCATTTTGATCTCCGCATAAGAAAGTGCAGTTTCGTCTATATCGTCAGCAGATCTTACCGGTGATTTACTTGTCATAATCTGACTGGCAAATTTTTGTTTGCCTTCAACGAGCTGATAAAGGTAAGCGTCAAAGGTTTGCTCTGTAACATACCTGTAGATTTCAACTTCAGGATTAGAGTTGCCCTGACGAATAATTCTTCCTGCTCGTTGTTCAAGATCTGACGGTCGCCACGGACAATCTATATCGTGCAGGGCGATAAGCCTGTCCTGAACATTCGTGCCGGCTCCCATCTTTTGAGTTGAACCGAGAAGCACTCTGACTTCGCCTTTGCGTGTCTTTTGGAATAACTCCTTTTTCTTAACATCGGTGTCTGCTTCGTGGATAAAGCGGACTTCACTTTCGGGAATGCCTCGCTCAATCAACTTCTTTCTGATGTCATTATACACCGAAAAAGTGCCGTCGTTCTTTGGCGTAGATAGGTCGCAGAACACAAGCTGCGCTGATTTCTTGTCGGCTGTTTCTTCCCATATACGATAGATGTTATCAATACAAGCGTTGATTTTACTGCCCTCAAAGTCGGGAAGCATCTCATTCAGCATACGCTGATCAAGCGCAAGTTTTCTGCCGTCATTTGTTATTTTCAGCATATTGTCTACACTGGCATCAACGTTTCCTTTTCGCACAAGCTCAGCACGTTCGGCGAGCTTTGCGACCATATCTTTTTGTATTTCTGACGGTTTTACAGCAACGTTATGAAAATTTGCTTTAGGAATCGGAAGTTCCAACATATCGGCTGTGCGTATATCGGCAACTTCTTTAAACATCGACATAAGCTCCGGCAAATTAAAGAACTTAGCAAATCTTGTCTTTGCCCTGTAACCTGTACCCTCGGGCGTAAGCTCTATTGCGGTAACGGTTTCGCCAAAAGTAGAAGCCCAGGCATCAAAATGCTGTAGTTCGTTCTTTGCAAGGGTGTCATATTGTAAGTAACGTTGAATGGTGTATAATTCCACCATACTGTTTGAAATCGGAGTACCGGTCGCAAATACAGTTCCTCGACCGCCTGTAAGTTCATCAAGGTATCGGCACTTCATAAAGAGGTCGGAAGATTTCTGTGCTTCTGTTTGTGCAATACCGCCGACATTTCGCATTTTTGTGTAAAGGTAGAGGTTCTTGTAATAATGACTTTCGTCAATAAATAGCCTGTCGACACCTAACTCCTCAAAAGTAACTACATCATCCTTGCGTGACTGATCGTTAAGCTTTTCAATTTTCTGACGAATAGCTTTTTTCGCTTTCTCAAGCTGTTTTATCGAGAAATTTTCTCCTCGATTGCGTTTTAATTCGGCAATGCCGTTTGTGATTTCGTTTTCCTGCTGTTCGAGAGAAGCTCTTTGACGCTCAATGCTCATCGGTATTTTTTCAAATTGTGAATGACCGATAATTACAGCGTCATAATCTCCTGTAGCAATACGACCGCAGAACCTCTTACGATTTTTAGTTTCGAAGTCTTTTTTTGTTGCTACTAAAATATTCGCAGAAGGGTAAAGCTGTAAGAACTCGGCTGCCCATTGCTCGGTGAGGTGATTCGGAACTACGAACAGCGACTTGTTGCAAAGTCCTAACCGCTTTGATTCCATAGCTGCGGCTACCATTTCAAAAGTCTTGCCTGCGCCGACTGCGTGTGCAAGAAGTGTGTTTCCACCATATAGAATGTGTGCGACAGCGTTTCTTTGGTGTTCTCTGAGCGTAATCTCAGGGTTCATTCCGCTGAATACAATGTGACTGCCGTCATATTCACGAGGACGAATTGAATTGAACCTTTCGTTATATAACTTGCAAAGCCGTTCTCTGCGTTGCGGATCTGACCATACCCATTCCTGAAAGCCTTGCTTTATAAGCTCCTGCTTTGATTGAGCAATAGCCGTTTCTTTTTTGTTAAGCACCGGTTTTCTGCTTCCGTCAATATCTTCAACATAATCGAATATACGTACATCCTTTAAGTTCAATGTTTCTTCTATGATCTTGTACGCATTGATTCGAGATGAACCGTATGTGTTATAAGCCTTAACATTACTTCTGTCGTATGATTTCCCGTCAATGCTCCATTCACCTGTGTGCTGTGAATAGTGTACAACTATACTGCTTTTGACATAAGCCGGTGTATTTAAAAATTCGTGAACGAATTGCTGTACAACATCGACCGGCAACCAAGTCGAGCCTAACCGTACAGATATTTCGCTCGCTGTCAAGTCTTCAGGCTGAACCTTTCCTAACGCTTCGATATTAATGTTGAATGAAGAATCGGCTTCTGCAAACTTTTTGGCGATTGCAAGCTTTTCTCTGACATTGCCGGACAAATATTCATCTGCCATGAAATACTTAACTTGATTATCGTCATTTCCGTTATAAAGAGGGTTTAAAAAAATTACGCCTTTTAGATCGTTGAAAATCTCATCTTCCTCTTTTCCGGTCAGACGTTTCATGTATTCCATATCAATTATAGCTTTTTCGCCGATAGACACAGCGAGTGCTTCGCTTGCCGTATCGACCTGTGTAACAGGCTTATGCGGCATTATCGTTCTCTTAAAGAATATATCCGCTTTACGTTCAAATTCACCTTCATCGCCGATTATCTCAAGGGCAGATAAAAGTGCAAAAGAACTGTCATCGCCAAAAGCAGATTTGTTAGCTCTGCTGTTGATATGACCGTATTTTTTAACGTAAGTGTCGTAAACCGCATTAAGCTTTGCCTGTTCTGCTTTTATCTCTTCATCGGGATAGTCTTCTGATTGTAGTTCTATCAGATTGCGAACGCAATCTCTTATTCCGATCATACCCTTAATTCGGTTTTCAGCAGTTGCTGATACCTCTATAGGCGACATACGGGAATTTTCACGGAAATAGATTTTATCGTCCACTACCGTGTAAGAAAAATTTCTTACCGTAGGGTTGGCAGGAATCGAATTATCTTCTTCCTCAAGCTCATCGGTTACCTCATATTCGGAAATCTCTCCGTGTATATTTGCTACCGCTTCCGATAACAATTCTGAAAGATCGGCATTTTCAAACGGCACGCAGGTTACTTCTTCGCCAAAGCGACCGCTTACGGTTTTCATCTCGCCGAGTATCATTTCCGGATTCTGTACAAAATATGAGTTCATTGTGATACCGTTTTCGTCAGTGTCAAGATGAACCCAATCCCGTTCAATATCAACGAGCCTGTCACGCTTTTGCAGGAATAAAATATCTGACACAACCTCTGTACCTGCATTGCCCTTAAAGGTATTATTCGGCAGTCTGATTGCGCCGAGGAGTTCTGCCATTTGTGCTATATATTTTCTGACAGATGAATTTTTCTTGTCCATCGTGCCTGTACTTGTAACAAGAGCCATAATACCGCCGGGACGTAACTTATCCAAAGACTTTGCAAAGAAATAGTCGTGGATAAGGAAATTATACTTATCGTATCTCTTATCAAGCACCTTGAAATCACCGAACGGAACATTGCCGATAACTCCGTCAAAGAAGCTGTCCGGCACATTCACTTCTTCAAATCCCTGTGCCGCTATTGAAGATTTCTGATAAAGCTACTGTGCAATGCCTGCCGAGATTGTATCAATCTCAACGCCGTAAATCTTTGTGCTTTTCATTGACTTTGGCAGCATACCGATGAAGTTACCGATACCGCAGGATGGTTCAAGCAGGTTACCCTCCTTAAATCCCATCTGTTCCATTGCCTTGTATATGGCATTGATTACATCGGGAGGGGTGTAAAAGGCGGTCAGTGTACTTTCTCTTGCGGCGGCATATTCTTCGGGTGAGAGTATAGTATAAAGCTCTGCAAACTCATTTGCCCACGCTGAATTATTCTCGTCAAAGGCTTCGGGCAAACCGCCCCAGCCGACATATTTAGACAGGACGAGTTGTTCTTCGGGTGTGGCAAATCTGTTTTCAAACTTACATTCTTTGAGTACCTTTATTGCTTCTGCATTTCTACGAAAACGTTCTTTCTTGCCTACTTGTTCAACGGGATTGGAACGCAAATCAAAGTTATTTCGCTCTGACATCGGAACATCGGGGTGCAAGTCGAAGCTCTTTACCTTTGACTTTTTCCTCTGTTCCCAAGCAGGAGCAACCGGTTTTTGTTCTTTGTCGGATATGTCATTGGGGATTTCATCAAAATCGGCGGTATCGTGAACAGGCTCGGCGATTATTTCAGGAGTTTTCTCCTGCGTTCCGAATTGCCTGTCAAGCTCCTCGTGACGGTCGTATTCCTGTTTTGCAGCGGTAATCAGCGCTTCGCCGAGAGTTTCCCACGAATGCGTAACCTCAAATCCGCCCTTGGTGCGGAATGTGATGCTTTCCTCGCTTTTTGTTGCGGAAATATCAACATCGTCTATACCGTCCTTGCTGCCGAAAAATTCGATATGGTTGAGCTTGCCGTACATACCCTTTGCAAGCTCCGCACGGACGTCCTCGCCGTTGTGATACCTTGTTGTGATATCCTCAAATTTGTCTGCGGTCATACCTGCGCCGATAAGCCAACGGCTGCTTGTGCCGCTGTATTTCTGCGCTTTTTCGTAATTAAACAGCTTGTCGGCAAGTGTGTCCATTTCATCACTTGCAAGCTGATTGTCCGCAAGCAAGGTGAGATTATCGGTAAGGGTACGGCGGACTTTTCTTTCCTCACGTGAAAGCGTGAAGTCGGGAACTTCCTTAAAACCTACGCTGTCAACAAAATGCGCCGTGATTTTTCCGTTCTGCTTAACGCAGATAATGTCACTCACCGAAAGGGAATGTCCGTGGAAATCTTCGGGACGATTGACGTTGAATTTTGCAAAAATATCCTCAAGCGTTTCGCTTTCCTGCATTCTGCCACGATACACCTGATTGTAATTTTCGCGGTCGGCATACATTCCGTGAGCCTGCATATATTCGCTGTTTGTAAAGCGATAGTCACTTAATTCCTCGCCGTCTTTCAGCTGATAAATGGCATATCTCGGCTCGGTCAGAGCAAGCAGCTTGCCAACGTAATTTTCTTCTCGGCTTGATATATCCTCGCTGTCAGTCATAAATTCCTCAACAGCCTCATCAAAGCCGGCGCTGCCCCTGTCAAGCGTTTCCTGCTTGCAGTTTTCAAGCAGATATTCCATAGGGTCGTCTTTCAGAACTGCATTGAAAATGTCGTCATAGGTGAGGTAGTTGTACACCAGCTGACCGCCTGCGGCACTGTCGGGATTGTAGTAAATCCAAGTGACCTGCTCAATTTCGGGCTGAACGTAGAATTTATCCACATCGGACGGGATTTCGGGCTTCTGACTTTCAGCTTTTTCCACGGAATTTTGCTGAATTTCTTTTCCGCTTGCAGCTACAAGTGCCGTGAGCTTTTCTCTGTAACCCTCAATTTCTTCTACAGAAATCCATTCGGGTTTTGCGTTATCGGAAAACGAGTTATAAAGCTCAAGCATATTATGGATGTGCGTATCAACGTTTTCACCGTCAAGATAGCGTATAGCACCTGCGCCGCCGTTGCCGAGCATATAGTTACAATCGGATTGCATACGGCTTAAAAGCTGATAGCGAAATTTATCGTCCGAGTTTTCTTCCGGAGAAACAGAAAAAGCAGAGGCTTTTGTAACCTCTGCTTCATATTCTGCTATGAAAGCCGTTTGTTCATTGATTGACGGTAACGGCTTAATGTTGCTTAAACGCTCATTATTATCTGCTGAGTAACTATCTCTTGAACTTCGTGCCTGAGATTGTTCATCAGCTGAACCCATTTCATCATATCTTTCGCTTTCAGCTCTTCTGTCAGCCCCTGTTTTACCGACATCTCTTTGATCAGCTCGTCCTCCAGTTTGAGCGCTCTCTGTTCCGTTTCTGCGAGGTACTGTGTTAACTGACAACTCGTCATCAGATTGTAGTACATTATCTTGTGGTGCTGCTTCAGATATTCCTTTTTCATCTGTGCCCATTTGCCGAGTGTTACCTCCTGCTGTTCCGGTAATGATAGATCCGGAATCAGATAGTCGCCCTGCATTGTGTAAGTGATTTCTTTCATAATTAGAACTCCTTTCGCTATTATAGCTGATATTGTTATCAGGCATTATCGCCTGTTGATTTTCCTTTTCAATTGCACGAACCGTTTTTGCGACTACACCGAGTCCCATTTTGGCTATATCGCTTGTGGCATATCCGATAGAGTTCAACAATTCATGTGTGCTGAAATATTCTATACCATCAAAATCGGATTCGGTTACCCACTGTCTGCTCCAAGACGTTCGGAAATCATATACACTACGCTGTTTTTTACAAGTCGTTTGTATATTTCTTCAGCTTCATCAGTACTTATATAGTCTATTTCACTGCCTGTTCCGTTTCTGATAAAATTATAGATATAGTCATCTATGTTGTCATCCACTGCATTAGATACGCTTTCTTTAATTACGCTTTCAAGACTATCCAAGTCGCTTAATGTGCCAAATGTATTTTTTAATGCTTCCGTAACATCGCTTTGATATTCGTCAGACATTTTCCATACCGGAACTTCTCTTGACCGTTTTGTTCCGTGTGTATCGGTGATGTCAAAGTAGTATTTAAGTCTTTGGCTTTTGCCCGAAGGATCCTCAAATACTGCGATGCCTTTTGCACCTCTGTTGACCCATCTGCCGAATGCTGTGTTCCAACGTTCGATTTCTAATACCGCCGTTGCGTCCGGACGCTGAGCAAACAGTAACAGCTGTTCGTCAAAACGTAGCTTGTAATTTCTGCAAGCAGTTCTTAAGAACGATTGCCACGCTCGAGCGTCTTTCGTCACATCGACAATGATTTGATCGTACAAATCATTTATCAGTTCGTACTTCCTTGCCATATCTATACCTCCGTTTTTTCTGCGGCTCACTTCTTAGTAAGCCGTCATCATTTTATATAAAAAGTCGGAGAATAGATTTCGCCGACTTTATTATAACACTAAATATTAAACAAATTAAAACTGGATTTTTTGTTGCTTCTGCTATTTTTCTTTTCTGAGTTGTTTCAGTAGTTGATCAATTTCCGTTTCGTTTTTCCTAAGGAAAACTATATTATACTTATCGCCTTTTTTAAAATAGGCAAACTGTATACCGGATTGCTTTATGTTGTCAAGCAATTCGGGGGCAACCATTCTATATTTAGGTTTCTCACCGTTTACTGCGGCTAAACGTTTTATTTCTTTGTTTAGTCTGTTATTTCGTTCATACTCTGTTTCCTGCTTGCTCTCATCCGCAGGGTAGAGAATTTTTGTAATGAGTTCTTTGGTGTCCGGCATAAACGCAACATTATATTTCCCGTCGTCCTTAGGAAAAGCCGCAAGCTCGATTTCATTCAATTTTAAAAGCTCGAGCTGAATTTTTGTAACGATCATATAGCTGAGCTTTGTATTTGAAGAAGCGGCGAGATCTTTTAATCGTTTGTATTTTTGTGAATTGATCAACTTATCTGACTGCTGTTCAACTTGCTTGCTGTCATAACCGAGAGCTTTGCAGATTATCTCTTTATTATTTTCTTTGACTGTAATAACCGCTGTCTTGGTTTCTAAATTCACATTTGCGCTGTAGAAAATCGGAAGAACAATAATTTTTCCAAGCTGATCTGCCGGAATTTTAACAGCAAAATTGTTGCCCTGGGCTGATATTAGATCTCCGTATCTGATGTTCTCGCAACAATATTTAGTTCTGATTATATTTGTATTAGCTGTAGTCCTATTGGATAACCGGTAGCTTTTATGTTCTCTGTATTTTTTTCTATTCGGACTTATGAAAAGTGCGCACAGTATTGTAAACAATATTGATTTTCGAGTTCCTGTCGGAAATCGACTCGTGTGATAGTTTGTCCTATACTGTTTTGTCAAACATCTGTAATTATTTGCGTACCTGTTGTCCTGAGAAAATGACCAAGATTCAAACCTTTGCCATTCGTTAATATTTTTTCTTGCGCAGGTTTTCTTCGATTGCAAATTTAAATTGCTTGTATTTGTATCAGCAAGATTTGTTGAATATCCCATTGCCTTTTCAAGCTCGGCTTTGGTATATTGACTTCCGAACTGTTTTGCTAAAGTATCAACACGGATTGCTTTCTTCTCACCGATTTTACGAACGGTGATGTGTTTTTCGTATCGGATCTCGTAGTTTTTGTTTTTGAGAAATGATATAAATTCACTTTTGCTTTTACAACTTTCTTTTGCTTCATCAAGATCACTCAGCAACTGAATTTTCCATGATTTATGTTTCAATGCCAACTGCATTGTCGTTTGATCTATCGGTTTGAATTCGGATTTAGAGCTTATAACAGATACTCCGTATTTGCGACACAGCTTATCGCTTATCGCTCTGTTGTTCTTCATTGTTTCTTTATTGTCGTAATATTTCCTGCCGGTTATCATATTGCAGGAGTTTACGATTATGTGATTGTGCAAATGTTCTTTGTCAATGTGAGTGCTGACAACTACTTGATAATTCGGAAAACAAAGTTTAGCGTATTCCACCCCAAAGCGATGAACAGTTTCGGGTGTTACATTATCGTTCGGTGCAAATGACTGAATAAAATGATGTGAAATAATCCCTTTATTCTGATTAAACGCTAAACGCAATAATCTGAATTGGTCGAGAGTGTTTGAGTTACTTCCCGAACAATTTATTCGTGAAACCTCAGATATTTTTGCAGGATTTGTTATGTAAGCGAGAGCTTCAGTAAGACCCGCTTCGGTTTTAATTTTGTTTTCCGCAGTTTGATTAACCGCCATTGCTTTTTTCACTTTCTTCACTTTCGTGTTCTGCTTTGGTGACGGCAAGCAGCAGATCTTTGAGCAGTTTCATTATTTCGTTTTGATAATCTGTGATTCTCTTTAAGTAGTAATTTGGCAATTCACTTTCATTTTTTCTGCTTGTATTTGCAACTATCGCAATCTGATTTATGTTGTTGCCGATTTTTAATAGCTGTCGTGTTACCTCATCAGCACCATCGACAACAATTATTGTTTTATTTTCTGAAAGTGATAGAATGTATTGGCTTACACTTTGTCTTGCGAGTTTTGCTTTTTCAACTAAGCTTTGCTTCTCTTCATCGGTTACTCTTAAATGAATCCGTGCATTTTTAAGTGGCATTTTTTACTCCTCTCTGAACTTCTGCGTAGCAAGAAGCACTGTATGATTTACGCAGTAAATCACACTGTGGCAAGCACAGAACGTGTGCACCCGATTGGTGCATACGTTTGCTTGTTAGGGTGAACCCTAATACCCTTTAAAAAATAAAATTTCAAATTTATTTTTTTAAAAATCGCTACGCTCACTGAGTGAATTTTATAAATCGTTACCGTTAAAAATTTTTCCTTCCGGTAATGTAGTTTTTTCATTCTGGCTGCCAAAATTTTTTGCTTCGGATTTGCTGAGCATTGCAAGTATTTCTTTTCGTTTTTCATCTGAAATATCGCCGTCCTTCATGATCGCCGCAAGCAGATCGCTTGCAAACTGATTGTTCTTTTCGACTTTAAGTTTTTTGATTTCCTTGCGCAACTTTCTGATTTTTTCTTTAGCTTCCGATATATTTTTTTCTTCCTGTGCTATCGCTTTTTCGCACTTGTTTATCGAAGCGTTAACATCCCTTGCCATTCGTTTTTTCTCCTTTTATTTTTGATATTATATTTTCAATGAGCAGCTTATCACTGTCAGAAGAAACAGAAAGCAGATACGAAAAACCAAGCCGGTCGAAGTTTTTGTTCAAAAAATTTATCTCATCCTTTGTCAGAAAAATCTCGGTAGTTTTGTCATATATGCCGTCATCGTTCTGAATTGTTTTGCTTTCGTTGTTTTTTGATTTAGGGTTGCTTTTGTTTATGCTACGGACGTCAGCTGTTTTAATTTTTTCTATCGGAGATGATATGATCTCCTGCTGTTTCGTGGTATTGTGTTTTGCAATTTCATTTGCTGTCGAAATAGAAAGCTCTCCGTTTTCAACCGCCGCTTTAACAGAATCAATTGCATTGTTTTTTATGTTCTCGATCTTTCCGATCTGTGCAGATGAAACGTGCATTGCCTTTGCAATTTTTTCTCGAAGTCTACCCTTAATTTCAACACCGTCAGCTTCAAGCTGAGAGAATATTTTTTTCAGCTCCTCATGTTCCTTAAAAATATCGGAGTCGCTGTATTTGCGCTGAGTATGATTAAGCATTATCAGATCAAGATTCATTTCTGCATCAGATTTCTTTGCTGTTATCAGATAACACGGAACAGTTTCGTTATTCCATTTGCCGTTTTCGATTAAGAGCTTGATTGCAGTTAATCTTCTGTGACCGCTGATTAGTTTATATTTCTCGGAAGAAATTTTCGCAACAGCCAGACTATGGATCAGTCCCTGACGGTCGATGTCCTCCGCAAGATCTTCAATATCCGGCAGAGAGTAAAAGTTTTCTGCATTTGTTTCGATGTCGGCAATTTTAATCATCTTTATATTATCAATGTAGCTATTTGATGCTGCACCTTTAATATCTGTTGTTATTGCGTCATCAAAAGTAAATTTTTTCGCCATTTTAATTCCTCCTTGATAATCTTTACTGTTCAACAGAGTGGATAATTTCGTTAGCAAGCTGCTCGTAGCAGCGTGCAGGATTTATCCAAGCCATATACTCCGAAGCTGTTATTCTGTAGCTTATGCTGTTCTTTATAGCTCTGGAGAACGGAACAACGGTATTCAATACTTTATCACCAAGGTTCTTTTTCATTATTTCGAGCAACTCACGATCTGCTTTGTTGCCTTTATCATATTTCGATGCGAAGCAAGCATATTTTGTTCCGGCATTTGCGATTTTTTGTGTTACCCTTGCAAGTCCCTGAACCGCAAATGTCCCAAGCTCAATAGGGACATAGACATAATCACATACTGTTAGAACGTGTTCTGTAAAGTCGTTCATTGCCGGCGGCATATCTACTATTATGTAGTCATAATCCGACTGCCGAAATTTTATTATATTTGTTTGCTTTTCTTCATCGGACAAGTTGGCGAAATCATTTGATATTGAGTTCATACGCATCGATGACGTGACTATATCAATGTTGTCATAACGTGTGCTTTTGATCAGCGGCATTTCTTCCGCATTGACGATGGCACTTTCACAGCCACATTCATCATTTGCTAAGTCAGTGAAAAAACGTGAGCTGTTGCACTGTCCGTCAAAGTCAACCAAAAGAATACGATTTTGACGACGGGATAGTGTATAAGCTATGTTGATCGCTGTGGAAGTTTTTCCGACTCCGCCTTTGTTGTTGTAAAATGCAATCATTTTCATAACAGTAAACCTCTTTCTGCTGCATTAAGCAGCTACAAAATTAAGCCCCTTTTAAAAAATAATAAGCACCGGGAAAGGACGGCAGGCTTACTTTTCCGTCCTCGATGTAGCTATCATCGCCCGATGCGCTTCGGAACACACCATTCCCATCATAAAACTACCTCTTACTGCTGTATTCCGATGGTGAGAGCCGGCAGAGTTGCACTGCCGCAGGTTGCTTTTGCTCTCATATAGGTGCGACACCGTATCGCACAGGACGTTCCTGTCGCACCATATTGTTCTATTTTCTTGTGTCATAGCCTTTTTTCTTTTCTTCTTCAAGCATTGCAACATACTGTCCGTAACTCATCTTCTTATCGAGAGCCATCTTCTCGACTTCTGATATTCTGATTTCACTTTCGGTTTTTCGTTTGTGCGGCGCAGTAAAATCAATTATCTTTGCAGGCATCAGCTCACCTCCTTTTTAAAAGCAGAAAGCACGGACGAGCCGTGCTTTATAATATTTGATAAACATCTCAAATTATGATATAATAATCAAATTAATTGGAAATGGAGAGGATTTAATGAATAATAACAAAAATATCACTGTAAAACAGGCGATAGATCGCTATATAGAAAGCAAAACCGCTGTTTTATCCCCATCTACTATCTACGGCTTACAAAAAAGCAAATCAGCGTTATTTGTATATTTTGCACGACGTTAAGATAGCTAAACTTGACCAGGAACTTATTCAGCGAGCAATCAATAAATTATCTTATTGTTATTCACCTAAAACGGTACGTAATGCGTATGGTTTATTGCACGCCTCTTTGCAAATGTTCGCTCCCGATTTTGTCTATCGTATATCACTACCGCAAAAGATAAAATCATCATTTTATGTACCGGATGAAAACGAAATAAAAGTAATATACAAACTAATCAAAAATACAGAGCTTGAGATTCCATTTTTATTAGCCAGTCAATGTGGATTGCGTCCTTCGGAAATATGTGCATTGACAAAGGATTGCATTACCGCTGACGGATTAGAAATTCGCAAAGCAGTTGTAATAAATGAGCATGGCAGAGAAGTATATAAGCCGCCTAAGTCATACGCCGGATATAGGACAATACCAATATCGCCCTTACTGCGAGATAAACTCATGAATACTCCGGATAAAAAACGGATTTGCGTTATATCTTCAAATAAAATAAGCCGTGATTGGAATTCATTTCTTCGTAAACACGGGCTACATATATTTAGATTCTATTCTTTGCGACATTATTACGCCAGTCAAGCATTATTGCTTGGAATACCACAGAAATATATTGCGGAATTAATGGGGCATTCATCGACTGACATGATTGAAAAGGTCTATCAGCACACCTTTCCATCTGCGATGGAAGAATTTAAGGTTCGTATTGCTGATAACATAGAAAAACTTTTGGGGTAATAAGGGTTCGAATCCCTCTTGGCGTGCCAACCGCTTTGATAATCATTATCAAAGCGGTTTTTCTTTTGCCAAAATAATGCGGAGCAATGTTCATTCAGATCATCGCTCCGCCTTTTGTTGTTTGACGGCACATTATACCTGTTTGTCCGAAAATTCGTTTTTCAGTTGATCAAGCCACTCCGTATGTTGCTTAATTACAATTTCACCGTTTTTATATTCGCCTACGTCGATAAATCCGTTTTCATTGTCATAAAAATGAACCTCATCGCAGTACGGAAGAACTTTGATCGCATCGTCAAAACGTTTTGCAAATCGCTTTGTAACATCTTCTTTCGGAATATCGTGACCGCCTTTTCTTACACGGTTTTCTATTCTGATACAGCTTTCATTAAGCGAGCTCAGAGCCACATAGTACATCCTGATATAATAGCCGTTTTTCTTTGCTTTTTCCAATGTACCGAATATTCTTTTTCCCGATAATGTTGTTTCCTGTGTGAAATTGATTTTCTTATCAAGGCAGTCGTTTATAATCTGTATAGCTTTTTTACCGCCTTTGATATTTCCGCCGCATTTAGCCGAGATAGCGTCAACATCAACTATAATACCGAGGTCGGAACGTTCTCCCTTGAGAAGTCCGGTAAGGCTACTTTTACCCACGCCGTTGACACCGGCAATAATCGTGAATATGCTCATTGTTCCTTCTCTCCTTAGTATTTATTTGTGATACCTTTTCCCTGCAATAATACTATACGCCCTGTAGATCTGCTCCAGAAGCATCACCCTTGCAAGCTGATGCGGAAAAGTCATCTTCGACATCGACAGCTTTATATCAGCCATCGCCTTTATCTTCGGTGCAAGCCCGAACGAGCTTCCGATTATGAAGTTCACCGCCGACTTTCCCTGCACCGCCGTATCGCTCAGCTTAGCGGCAAGCTCCTCGCTTGAAAGCTGCTTTCCCTCAATGCACATAGCAACGGTAAGAGCGTTCTTTGCCAGCTTCTTTTCTATCATTTCAGCTTCTTTTTCGAGTGCGTCCTCTATCTGCCTGTCAGACGGCTCATTCGGCAGTGCGACAGGTTCAAGCTCGTGTATTTTCAGCACACAGAATCCGCCGAGCCGCTTTTCATATTCCTTGCAGGCATCTCTCAGATAGCTTTCCTTCAGTCTGCCGAGGCAGATTATATTAACACCTTGCATCAGCGTCTTTTAGCGTAGCTTTCAAAGCGGCGCTTCTCCTTTGATGCCAGCTTTCTGCGCTTGGAGTTTTCTATCGTTCTTGTAACGATAAAGCAGATAAGCAGTACAACTATTCCGACAGCCGAAACCTTGAACCACGGCTTGTCGAACTCGTCCTTTGCTTTTTCTATATAATATTCCACGTCCGATCTGGCAACGTTGTTGTTTGCCACAAGGTTCATCGTGGCGATAGTTTCGCCCTTGAATTTAACGTCCATTACGCCGAGTATGTCGCCCTTTTTCACGGGAGCCTGCACGCTTTCATATGCCTTAAAGACCTTCTGCACTCCCGATTCCTTTACCGATTTCGGCATAAGCGCAGTGTAGTCGCTTTCGGGTGTCAGTATAACGTGCGTTGCGCTCTCTCCCATTTCGACCTTGACTTCGGTTATCTGCTCGTCCTTGTTTACTACAGTAGCCATTTCAAAGTTTGTGAATGCCCACTTGTAGAGGTTGAGTGCGTCGATCATCGAATACCAGTCGTCATAGTATTCGCCGTTCTTGTCCTTTACCGGTGCGCCGAGCGTCACAAGGATATAGTTGTACTGATTCTTGGCGGCTGAAACAAGGCATCTTCCGGCTTCGTCCGTAGTGCCGGTCTTTGTGCCGTATGCGTATTCATATTCGTAAACACTGCCGGGACGAAGAAGTGAGATAGTGCTGTATATCGAGTAACCGCTGGGGTTAGCGTCATTTTTCGGCATCTCGTATTCGTATGTGCTTGTTATTTTCTTGAACAGCGGAAACTTGTCGTAGGCGTATTTTGTCATTTTATACAGGTCTTCCGCAGTTGTGTAGTTGTTGTCGTTATGCAGACCGTGAGCGTTCACAAAGTTTGTTCCGGTACAGCCAAGCTCCTTCGCTTTTTCATTCATCATTCCGATAAACTTTGTGATGCTTCCTCCGCCTATATTATAGGCAAGAATGTTTGCCGCTTCACAGGCAGACGGGAGCATAAGCGCATACAGACAGTCCTTGTATGTCAGGTTGTCCTGCAGCGGTTCTATCGCCGCATTTGACGGGTCGCTGTAGTTCGGGTCCTCGTAGAAATCGTTGAAGCAGTCATAAGGCACTTCCACCTTCTTTGACAAAGAGCCCTCGGACAGATGCTCAAGCGCAATTATACAGGTCATTATTTTTGTGGTTGAAGCAGGGTACATTTTCTTGCTCTCGTTCTTCTTGTAAACCACATCTCCCGTATCTGTGTTGACCATATACACAGCCTCGCTGTATATCTTGTCGGTGTTCGGGTCAAAATCATATACCTCGTCGTCGTTTTCCGCAAAAGCGGTAACGGAAAGCGAGCATAACAGCATAGCCCCGCAAAGCAGAGCAGACGCAAAGCGTAATATCTTCTTCATAATTTATTCCGTTCCTTTTCATCGGAGATTTTTAAATATGTTCCTTATTATTGTATCACATATCGCCGAAAAAGAAAAGACTTTTTTGCTTGTTAATATTTTATTTTGCGTATTCTCCTTGTCGGCTTTCCTTTTTTGTGTTAAAATAGAATAAGAATTTTCTTACAATTCGGCAAGAAAGCCGTATCTGCCGAAAAAGCGGAGTAAAATACAAAGGGGTGAGAGTATGAACGGGAATGTGCGGAGAAATGCAAAAACAGCTTTTGTCTGCGTATTGTTTATAATAATTGTTTCTTTGTTTTTCTATCTTCTTACCGCAGGCACAATGCCGGAATCTGTCGATATACCGTCCACAGACAAAATAGCTGATGTCGATTTGTCAAAGCAAGGTGTCGGTATAGATATATCCTCCGGCGAATATTACACAGGACGGTTGTATACTCCGGACGATTTTGCAAAAGGCGATATATCGCAGGGCAATCCCGATGATAAATATGCCACATTCCGCATAGTACTGCCCCTTGAAAAAGGTGTTACCTACGGACTTTACGGAGAAACGGCGACCTATGCACAACAGGTTTATATTGACGGAAAACTGCTCAGCG
>ERZ832317.1921-NODE-1921-length-25373-cov-35.498578_pt1 | contig 25373 bp, 18 predicted proteins | sample MGYA00519695_ERZ832317 | MGnify/ENA primary metagenome ERZ832317 (study PRJEB31850, sample SAMEA3708726) | human gut metagenome | biome: human gut; feature: human-associated habitat; material: faeces | place: China | collected 2014 ...
CCGTCACGTATTTTTTTATATTCTCTGTTCAATGACTTTATTTCATCCTCGGAAACACCATAAACAGACACTATATCCTGTACATAAGCATTTTTAAGTTCAAACGGTGTACCTTCTGCTGCGATACTTCCTTTGTCAAGAATCACAACGTACCCAGCATTAGCAGCCTCTTCCATATAATGGGTGGTTAGAAATACTGTCATATTTTCTGTTTTCTGAAGTTTCTTAATAACATTCCATATTAACTGCCTTGTCTGCGGATCAAGCCCTGTAGTAGGCTCGTCAAGAATCAAAATCTCCGGTCTGTGCAATAATGCACGGGCAATATCAATCCTTCTTCTCTGACCTCCCGATAGCTTACCTACAGGTCTGTTTAAAAACTCGTCAAAATCCAGAATCTCGACCAGCTCATGTAATCTCTTATCAAAGGCATTTCCTGTAATGCCGTACAAAGCAGCTCTGCTCATTAGGTTCTCTTTCACCGTAAGCGGTTTATCAAGTACGCTATCCTGAAATACAACACCAAGCATCCTTTTTGTCTGTGCGCCGGCTTTGTCAGTTTCTATTCCGTTTACCTGAACCGTTCCACTGTCTTTTTTCAGCAGTCCACAAAGAATAGAAATGGTTGTACTTTTCCCTGCACCGTTTACTCCTAGAAATGCAAACAATTCTCCTTTTTTCACACGAAAGCTCAAATCATTTACCGCTTTTACTTCGCTAAAGCTTTTATTCAGATGACTGATTTTAATGATATCTGATTCCATATCTTCTCCTTTTGTTTCATCTTTCCGTGACATGCTCTCGCCACTTAAATCTTACAGATTTTGAAGTGGGAGCTTCCTGCTCAATTGCCCTTCAGGGCAAAGCTAAAACAGGCTATCCCCGCGTGTCCCGCGGTTCTTTTTTTATCCGGTTACGGATCTTTTCTGTGCTATTATGCACATTTTTTATATATTCTTTTTCCTTCTTTCAGAATATTGACCGCCGCATTCACATCCCGGTCCATCCGGTTTCCACATTCGCATAGGTATATCCGTTCTGATAATGCCAGCTCTTTCTTCTTATGTCCGCATACGCTGCATATCTTACTGGATGCAAAATATCTGTCTACTTTTATCAGATATTTTCCACGTTCTTCCAGCTTATATCCAAGCATGGAAAGGAACTGACCGTATCCGTTATCCTGTATCCCTTTTCCGAAATGCAGGCCTCCGGCTATCCCCTTCAGGTTCAGATCCTCCACACATACTGCGTCATAGTCTTCTGCAAGGCTGTGGCTGAGCTTATGCTGGAAATCCTTCCTCTGGTTCTTTATCTTTTCATGATATAAAGCAACCTTTTTCTTCTGTTTCTGATAGTTACGGCTGCCCTTTTCACATCTGGAAAGTTTTCTCTGTTCCCGGGCAAGTTTTTTCTCTGCATTCCGGTAAAACATGGGATATCCGGCTCTTTCACCGGTAGAAAATACACACATCCCATGCATGGCAAAATCCATCCCCAGGAATTTTTCCGCCTGTCTTTTCTCCGCTGTTTGGTTTTCACAGTCGAACAGCAGGCTGGCAAAATATTTTCCGGACGGTTCCCTGCTCACAGTCACTGATTTCAGCTTCCATCCCTCCGGGATCATACGGTGGAGTTTTATTTTTACCGGCTGCATCTTTGGCAGTTTCAGGAACCTGTCCTGCAGACAGATATTCCCATTTACCATATTCGTTGTATAGGATTTCCGCGAATGTTTTTTTGATTTATAATGCGGAAATCCCACTCCCGGTTCCCGGAAAAATTTCCGGAAAGCCCCTTCCAGATTTAACTGTACATTCGCCAGCGCAAGAGAATCTACCTCTTTCAGCCATGGATATTCTTTTTTATATCCGGCCGGCGTATTTTTCAGCATCTTTTTTTCTTCCTGATAATGACGGATCTTATCCGCAAGCATCCGGTTATAGAGAAAACGACTGCAGCCGATCGTCTTCTCTATCTGGGTTATCTGTTCTTTATTTGGATAGATCCTTATTTTTACTGCCCGGTTTATCTTTCTCACCCTGACTCTCTATATACTGATGGATTGTTTCAACAGGTGCTATATTTCAAAGATTTCTTTTGTTCTCTCTGACATCTTATCGTCCAGCATCTTTCTGCTATATTTCATAACCAGAATCAAACAAAAACACTGAATGAGAATTATTATCTAAACTCATTATGTACACTCACTTATTGCTTATTTCGACCGTCCAATTTTCAAGAGCATATTGTTCTTTTTTCTATTATAATATATTTATTGTATCAGAACAAGTGTTTTTGTGATTTTTTATGAATTTGAGCAGACATGCTCGAATGTGCAATTCATCCCATCACCTATAGAGGTGAGGGAATTCTTGCTACAGTTGTTAAAAAGTAATATGAAGGCAAAAATCGTCCATATCCATGCCTGTGGCATTAAATAAAGGATTCCGTTTACATCTCCACCACCAAATGCTCCACTGAGTAAACACAAATATATTGGATCCAATACCAGCATAATTACTGTTATATAATAAAAAATAGCCTTCACAAACTTATTCTTTATTTCACAAATTTTATCCTTAAAATATACCAATGTTCTGGTCTTCCCATAAGCATTATAACCTCCAATACGTCATCTATTTTTCTTTCGAGGATCTGTTGGCTTTACCGCATCTTTTGGTATTAGCCAAGTCTTTCCCTTTTTCTCTGCTCCAGGCACTCTTCCCTGGCTACATAAAAGAGAAATTCTTCTAGATGAAATTCCCCATATTTTTGACATTTCGATTGTTGTTATATAATCCATAATTTTCCTCCAAACGATACAACAAGCCTATTATAAGTATATTCTTTTATCGGAATAGTTTCAACCAAAATTAAGTTTTCTTCTAGGCTGTTTGATTTGTTATTGTTTTCTAAGATTTTCACAAAAAAAACACCTGGTAAATGATCTTTTAAAATCATCTACCAGGCTTTATTGTTTATCTTACACCCAAATCAGCTCCTCTCTCCGGCTTATCTTTTCCCTGCTTTTCCTGGATAATTCTCTTATTGATTTCCAAGCGTTCATAGATTGACGGTTGCTACTACTTCTTCATGGCTCATCCAGACAGTCCCTCATTAATCCTATCTTCCAGATCACGGATGCCTTTTTCTTCGGCAGCGGCGATTTGTGGCCTTGCGGCAACCCGACCACCGCCTCGCTTGGCATGACCGTGTTCCAGCAGATGGGCAATCTGATAGCGATTGGCAGAATGAACGGTCTTCGCAGAATGCCGCACGGCTGTTTCTGTCATGGGACAGGCAGGCGGTAACAATGGCATCCGAAATCTGGTCGCAGATTTTATCCGGGTGCCCGCATGAAACCTGCTCACTCATAAAAATCATAAAAAAAATCCTCCTTTCGTATGTCCGGATGCGTGAAAGGATGAAAGACGCATCCGGACAAGAAAAAAGAGCCTACGGAAAACTCCGTAGACCCTCATTGCTTTTCTGGCGATTATAATAATATCACATCAAAAGAGAAAAGTCAGTGCAAGACCAGTGCAAACTTTTCATCAGAATTAACTTCTTTGTTTTCCTAATCGTGTTTAATGTATTTAGTGATAGTATCGATCAATTCCTCCATGTTAATCGGCTTGGAAATATGGTCATTCATGCCTGAATTCAGGGATTCCTGAATATCATCTATAAAAGCATTTGCAGACAAAGCTATAATTGGAATCGTAACTGCATCGGACCGCTCTATACCCAAGGCTCGAATGGCTTTTGCTGCTTGGTGTCCATCCATGTTTGGCATCATAATATCCATCAAAATAAGATCGTATGTGCCTCGTGGATGATTTTTAAACAAATCCACAACTTCTTTTCCGTCTGATGCGCGTGTTACGGTCACACCAGCATCTTCCAGTATCATCGTAGCAAGTTCAGCATTTAGATCATTATCCTCAGCCATAAGAACATGAATACCCGTCAAATCTCTATGTAGATGTTGTTTTTGTTCTGATTGAATAACCTGTTCTGACAACTCCAGTGGGATCTCCACTGTGAATGTAGAACCTACACCTTTTTTGCTCTCAACAGCGATCGAACCGCCCATCATATCCACATATTTTTTTGTGATGGCCATACCAAGACCGGTTCCCTTATATTGAGTTCTGGCATTAGCATCATCTTCTTGTGAAAACGGATCGAATAATTTTTTCTGGAACTCTTCGCTCATGCCAATACCGTTATCTCGAACAACATAACGAGTTATGATATGTTTCTCATCCGCTCCTGGGTAACTGCTGATATCCAAAGTAATCTTTCCGCCGTCCTTTGTGAATTTCACAGCATTGCCAAGAAGATTCACCAAAACTTCTCGGATACGCGCAACATCCGCAAGGACATATGGGTTCTTTGGAATTTCTCGATGTACTTCAAACTTAAGATCTCGATTATAAAGAAGTCCATTCATAATCGCCTGAACATTATCTGTCAATTGAGTAATGTCCACTGGCTCGGGCGAAATAGTAACTTTTCCACTTTCAATGCGAGTAAAATCCAGAACGTCATTCAACAAAGAGAGAAGATGATTCGAACTTTTTTGAACTTTCTCCAAGCTATCATGAATATCTGAAACCGTGTTCTGGTGAAGCGCAATGTTTGTAAATCCAATAATGGCATTCATCGGCGTCCTGATGTCATGGCTAATACTAAGCAAAAACGCAGATTTTGCTTTGTTGGCAGCATCTGCTTCCTCAGCGGCGGTCATTAATAATTGTTTTTGTTTTTGCTCTTCTGCCTTGCTTTTCTGGTAAACATAATAGGTATATAGACAAATCAAAAGCAATACAGCTCCTGCGACTAAACCGCAGATGATGGAAATATGATTCGTCTCTTCAACCATTCCATAAGCTGATTGCATATCCATTTCAATGCAAAATGCGCCAATGATTTCTCCTGTCCCATCATGATTTGCTCTTACAGGATAGCAAGCCGTAAAAATCGGCCCCCATGTTGTATCAATGATATCCTGAGAGTACACATTCTCCCCAGAAATAGCCTTATCAATATACGGAACCATTTCTTCCTCAATATAATCTCCAGGGTGTCTTACATCATCCGCATCCGAATCCAAACCGTCTACCACATAAACGAGTTTTCCTTCTTCATTTTTTGTAGCGGTGTAAATATATCGAGTAGAATTCAGTGTTCTGATTTCATTGAAATATGAAGAAATATCCTTATATAATTGCTTCTTTTCATCAGATTGATCTTTGATTTGATCAAAATCTTCTTTGCCGATTCTTCCATCCACTAGTTTGTGTACTGCATCTGCACTTGCTGTGTCACGTGTGATTTCTGTTTCAAGGGCGGTCTTAGTGTAAGAACTTTGCAGAATAAATGTGTACAACACTATTACAAAAATCGTCAAAAGCCCCGCAATCACAAAGATACTGCCTGTATTCTTCAGCCTAATGAGTTTTTTTAAATTAATTCCTTCTTTTGTTTTCTTCATGCTGCTCATTCACATCCTCTAAATCCAAATTTATCGCTCATCCCTAACCTCTATAATTTCACCTACAAAAACAATATGTGGTTGCCAGCCTCCATTGAAATCGGGATAGACTTTTGGCATGGAAGCATAATACTTCTGAACTTCAGTTGTAATATCCTCTTTGGAAAATTGATGCTGATACAACTTTTGGCAAAGAAGTGTCAATTTTGCCTCTTTATAGGTTACTCCCTGAGCGATTTCAATAGGAGCCAGTCCTGCAGGATTGGTTGTCACCCTTTTTCATTTTCCAAAAATCATCCCAAAATGCCTGACATCTAATCCACTGTCTCAAATTGTGACATCTAATCCGAGGTTACAACCTGACACACATTTTGCAGTAGATATGTTTCCATACAAGAAAACCGAGCTTTCCGCAAGGCTTCTCTGATGATACCAACCTTACAAAAAGCCCGGAAATACGCCACTTTTCAGCCTTTATTTATCTTTTCTTGACATCAAACAGACCGTCTCCACATGCCCCGTCCTCCCAAACAGATCCACGCCCTTGACCTTGACCGTCTTATACCCCAACTCTTCCAGCACAGCACAGTCCCTAGCAGCAGTAGCGTGATTGCAAGATATCATAACTATCCTGTCAGGGGACATTTTTGCCATGTACTCCAGTGCGTCCCTAGTGCAGCCCTTTCTTGCAGGGTCAGCTATTATCACATCTGGTCGTTCGCCACGGCTGTAAAGTATCTCTGCTATCTTTCCTGCGTCACCACATATAAATTCCGCATTTGTAACATTGTTTGCTGCGGCATTTCGTTTTGCATTGTCTATTGCAGACTCTATTATCTCAACACCTATGAGCTTTTCCACCTTTTTGCTCATTGACAAACCAATCGTTCCTGCACCGCAGTAAAGATCAAGAAGAGTTTCCTTTCCTGTCAGCTGAGCATAATCTGCGGCAATTTCATAAAGCCGCTCCGCCTGAATTGTATTTACCTGATAAAATGACAGCGGTGATATCTCTATATCATTTCCACACATGGTATCGTGTATCGTGTCGCTTCCATACGCAGTAACAAGCTTCTGTCCGAGTATACAGTTGGTCTTTCGGCTATTCTCGTTGAAAACTATACTCTTTATATCAGCATATTTTTTGCAAAGCTCACCCACAAGCACATCAAATACGCCACGCTTTTTAAGGTCAGTTATAACAAGACAGACCATTATCTCGCCTGAGTGTTCGCCACGCCTGAGATAAATATGCCTGAGCAGACCGCTTCCCGTTTCCTCGTTGTATGCCTTTATCTTACGCTTGTTCACATAAGCCATTATTTCATCGGCTATTGCCTTGAATACAGCATGCTGTAATGCACAATCAGTGTGATCGCATACACGGTGAGAACGCCTTGAATAGAATCCGCAAACTGCCCTGCCGTCCTGCTCTGCTACAGGGTACTGCGCCTTGTTGCGATAGCCAACAAGCTGTTTACAACCCTCAAAGCTGTCATATTCAGGATAAAGCTTACCAATACGCTCAAATGAATCCTTTATGAACTGCTCTTTTACACGGCATTCTTCCTCATAGCTCATATGACGAAAACAACAACCACCACACCTTGAATAAACAGGGCAATCGTTCTTCGTTCTTTCAACCGAACCACTTACAATATTTTCGATAATGCCATAGCAATACGTTTTGCAGACTTTGACTATCCTGCATTCGATAACGTCGCCAATAACAGTAAAAGGCACGAAAACAGCAATGCCCCCGTGCTTTCCTACTCCGTTGCCCTCATTTGTCATACCGCTTATTTCAAGCCTGATAATCTCATTTTTCTTTAGCATAAAATTCCTCTATCTCGTTTTTTCGCTTAAGCATAAGCTCAAAATGCTTATTGTATTCCAGCGGAAATTTGTAATTGAACACACGCTCCAAACGTCCGCCATCTTTGTCAACAAGCTTTGTGGAGCCGCCAGCACCCATTGCAAGTATGGTCTGAACCTCTTCCATTATATAGATATTATACAAACTCTCGTGATCCCGCTTTGTCCAGCCTATATTTTCAAGATTTTCAAGCATATTCTTCTGTCTGTAGAGATAATAAGGCAGATAGCCGCTTTCAAGAAGTCTATTTGTGGCATACTCTACCATTTTATCGGCTGGATTTTTCAGCACTTCCCTGTCACCACTGTGATTTAGCCTGGCCGCACGCTTTATGGAAAGCGTGTGTACAGTGATATTCTCAGGAGCAAGCTCGATAAGCTTGTCTATGGTATTCTCAAAGCTCTCCACTGTGTCTGTTGGCAGACCTGCGATTATATCGGTATTTATAGAGTCAAAGCCAACTTTTCTTGCAAGGTCAAAGCTGTCAAAAAACTGTGCAGTTGTGTGCTTTCTGCCAATAGCCTCAAGAACGCTGTCATTCAAAGTCTGTGGATTTATAGATATTCTGCCACAGCCGTTTGCTTTAAGCACCTTCAGCTTTTCTTCAGTTATGGTGTCAGGTCTTCCCGCTTCAACAGTGTATTCACGGACAGTTGACATATCAAAGCTGTTTGCAATGACTTTCATAACTCTGTCAAGCTGAGCAGCAGTGAGCGTGGTAGGAGTGCCGCCGCCAAAATATACGGTGTCAAGCTTTAAACTAAGCTTTTCCGTTATCTTCGCAGTATAAACTATCTCTTCACACAGCTTGTTCACATACTCAGGGATAAGCTTCATACAGCCCTCGATAGATTGCGAAACGAAAGAACAGTAGGAGCATCTTGTGGGACAAAACGGCACTGACACATAAAGACTAAAGCTGTCCTTTTCAAGCTCATCGAGGAAAGGCTTCTGGATTATAGCAGTTTTGTATGCAATATCGCACTTTTCTTCGCTGCAAAGATATCTGCTCTCCATGGCTTTAAATATCTCCGCCTTGTTCATGCCCTCACTGAGCATATCATTCACACGCTTCACAGGTCTTATTCCCGTTATAACGCCCCATTTCGGCACAATGCCTGTTATCTCGCTCATTGCCTTAAAAAGAAGTCTTGACAGCGAAAGTTCCATGTCGCTTTCAAAATGCACAAACTCCTCTTTTTCGCAAGTCTTGCCGTCATATCTCACCTTAACGCTCAAACAAACATTGTCAGCGTTATCCTTTTTCTGAGCGAACACATAATCGTCCTCTGTATCTATGCTGTCAGAAAAAACGTGGGTAAAGAGCGTTGCAGGGATAAAAAGCTTCATTACTCCCTCAAGCTCATATTTATAATCGTTGCCGCTGAATATCAGAGTCATTTCAAAGCCTCCGCAGCCTGCCTTAGATATGGGTTATACTTTCTCTCAGCGTCAAGTGTCGTGACATTCATGTGACCAGGATAAACAGTTAGATTTCCACCAAGGTCAGCTATTTTCATAAGCGACTTCATAAGGGCTGTGCTGCTTCCATCAGGCATATCAGTTCTGCCAACACTTCTTGAAAATAGGGTATCTCCCGAAAACATATTCATACCGCATATGAAACAAACAGAACCGCTTGTATGTCCCGGCGTTTCCAACACGTCAAATTCAAGCTCGTCAAGCTTTAGTATATCGTCCTCTGTAAACACATTGACCTTGCCTGTGTAATTTCTGTGTCCTCTTATTCTGAAAAGATTAGCAAGCATTCCTGCGTCATCTGTAAGCTTAGGCTTATCCATAATGTGGATATACACCTCGCAGCCTGTCCTGTCTACAAGGTCAGCCACAGCACCGATATGGTCAAAATGGCCGTGGGTAAGAAAGATCTTTTTAAGCGTAAGACCGTGACTCTCTATCTCACCGAGAATATAATCAGGGTCGGCAGGTGCATCGATAAGAACGCAGTTATTTTCTTCGCTTGCAACAATATAGCTGTTCGTTTCACAAACACTCAATGGTTTGAGCCTATATATTTTCATTATCTGTCCTTTCTTATTTACCGCTTCTTTCAACAGAAATAACGTTCTTTATTTTCTGAAGCTTGTTTATAACATTGTTGAGCTGTTCCATTCCTGCAATGCTGACAGTTACGGAAAGCATTGCATTGCCGTTTTTCAGTTCCCTTGAGGTTGACTCATAGATAAAAATATTGATCATTGCAAGCGCTGACGAAACGTCTGCCAACAGACCTATTCTGTCAACCGCAACGATATCCAAAGTACACTTGAAATAGCCCGTATGCTTTTCAGAACTTTCCCACTTAACATTTATCCAACGTGCGGCATTTTCAGGATCATCTTTCTGCGAAAGATAGTTCACGCAATCCTTTTTATGCACGGATATGCCGTGACCTCTTGTGATAAAGCCGACTATTTCGTCGCCTGGAAGCGGATTACAGCACTGTGCAAACTTGATAGCGCAGTTGTCGATGCCGTCAACGATAACACCAGTGGAATTTTTGGAAGTCTTTATCTTATTTTCAAGGTCAGAAGTATCAGGCTGAGCCTTTTCACCATATTTCTTATTATACTCAGATTTCAGCCTCTGCATCACCTTTGAAAGCTGAACACCACCATAACCTATGGCTGCAAAGAAATCATCAAGAGTATCACAACTGTGTCTGTGCATATCCATTTTGAGAAAGTCCTCAAGTTCTTCCTCAGGCACTCTTATATTATTTCTGCGGAACTCTCTTTCAAGAGCATTTCTGCCCTCAAAGATATTTTCCTCTCGTCTTTCCTTTTTGAACCATGAACGTATCTTGGATTTGGCTTCATTGGTCTTGCAGATATTAAGCCATGAACGGCTTGGACCATGACCTTCAACGTTGGTAGTAAGTATCTCGATTATCTCGCCTGTTTTTATCTGATAATCATAAGACACCATTTTCTTGTCTACCTTTGCGCCGCACATCTTATGACCCACCTGTGTGTGGATAGCATAAGCAAAGTCAATAACAGTTGAGCCAACAGGCAGTGTTATCATATCGCCCTTTGGAGTGAAAGCAAAGACGTCCTCAGGGGCAAGGTCATTTTTGATAGCTCTTACTATCTCCTCAACGTCGTTTGACTCCTGCTGTGACTCGATTATCTGTCTTATCCATGCAAGGCGCTGATCGTCCTTTGAGCTACCCCTTACGCCCTCTTTATATTTCCAGTGGGCGGCGATACCATATTCAGCCGTTCTGTGCATTTCCCATGTTCTTATCTGAACCTCGAAAGGTATTCCCTCTCTGCCGATAACAGTTGTGTGAAGAGATTGATACATATTAGCCTTAGGCGTGGAAATATAATCCTTAAATCTATTTGGGATAGGTCTGAACATATCGTGGATTATGCCAAGTACGTTATAGCACTCTGTAACTGTATTGACGATAATTCTTACGGCATAGCGATCATATATCTGGTCTATCTCCTTGCCGTCACGATATACCTTTTTATAAATACCGTAATTGCTTTTAACTCGACCCTCGATAAGGGGAACAGGGTCAAAATCCTTTTCAAGCCTGTCATGTATCTTGTGCTTGATGTTTTCAACAAGCTGTTCACGGCTGCCCTTTCTGAGCTGCATTTGCTCGTCTATCTCGGCATAAGCATAAGGATCAAGATAGTAAAAAGCAAGATCTTCAAATTCATCTTTAATTGAGCGTATTCCAAGGCGGTGAGCTATCGGTGCATAGATGTTCATTGTTTCATGGGCGATAGTTCTGCGTTTTGAATCTTTGCAATAATTAAGAGTACGCATATTGTGAAGTCTATCTGCAAGCTTTATGATAATAACACGAATATCCTCGCTCATTGCAAGGAGTATTTTTCTGATATTCTCGGCTTTCTGCTCGTCTTTGGTGAAAGTTTCTACCTTTTTCAGCTTTGTAACGCCATTTACAAGCATTGCAACGTCTGAGCCAAAATTCTTCTGTAATTCTTCAAGAGTGCATGGGGTGTCCTCCACAACGTCATGAAGAAGTGCTGCACAAATAGTATCAGTATCCATGCCAAGCTCCAAAAGAATATATGCAACAGACAGCGGGTGGGTTATATACGGCTCGCCAGACTCTCTTTTCTGATTGTGATGATACTTTTCAGCAAGTTCATAGGCGGAAACGATTTTTGACAGATCGTACTGCCTCTCGCCATCAAGTATTTTCTGAATAAGTGCATCAATGGAACACACCGACCTCTCACCTATATGCTCAGGCTTTGAAGCTTCAGGCACAGCGTCGGTATAGTCAGGAGAAGCCGTAGGAGCAGGCTTTTCTTCAAACTGCTCTTTAACCTCAGCTTCGGCAGGAAGATCTTCTTCACTGACAGTTTTTATCTCAGGCATATTTTCTATCTTATCCATTTCAGCAGGATCAAGCAAAATATTCTCTTTATCTGACATTTTAGTTACCTGCCTTTCCAAGCATTTCATTCAGCTTAACAAGAGTTTCAGAGTCCTCAAGATTTACCTTTTGTTTCGGCACAACGTAGCTTATTTTCATAGTTGCGGGTCTGAACTCGATAAGACCCTTATCACGGAAAATATCAACACAAATATGCAGTTTGCAATAATTCATGCTGTCGCCTGATATTTTCATGAAAAGATTATCCAACGTAATATTCTTAACTGCACTTATGTATTTATATACGCCGATAAGCTCCTGCCTTGTCGGGATTATTTTTCTTATGAAACTTGCAGGAAGCTGTTCCCCGCGCATAAGCTTTTCATAACAATCCTTTGCCGCAAAATATCTTTCCTGCTTTACTCCACTCAATCTATGGTCGATAACTCTTATGGATATGGACTCACGGTTATTGAACACATTTTTTCCAAGCTCCACGAGCATATCAAGTTTATCGCCAACTGCGAAACAAGCTTTTTCAGGTGCAAGGGAGAAAATAAGAGCCTGTCCTCTATAGCTTCCGTATGAAAACTCGATCTTTGTATGCTTGCCCTGTGACAGCGATATTATCTTATCCACTCTTACTCCAAGCATTGCAAAAACGGGAGCAGGGTTCTCTGCACCAAAAGGCTCCATTGCTGCAAGACCCTTTACATTATCAAGGTTGATATCCTGCGGCATAAGAAGCTTATCCGCTATAAGCTCAACGCTAGGGAATTTCTCCATAGGATCGCTATATTCATACACCATTTGAGTGAATTTTTCAATGTTCTCAGCCTTCAGCGACAGACCTCCTGCACACTCATGTCCACCAAATTTATCAAGCAGCTCTCCGCAATGCTGAAAACACTTGAATATATTGAAGCCCTTTACGCTTCTCGCAGAGCCTCGTGCGTTTCCATCATCATCAATGGAGATTATAACATTCGGCTTTCCGTAAAATTCCAAAATGCGTGAAGAAACAATGCCAATAACTCCGTGGTGCCAGCCCTTGCCTGAAAGCACAAGCACTCTATGGTCAAGAGTTTCAGGGTGAGCGTTTATATAGTTTACTATTTCTGTCATTATCTCTGTTTCCGTCTGCTTGCGCTGGGCGTTAAGATTTAAAAGAGTGTCAACATAATTTTCAGCGTCCTCCGGGTCTTCGCTGAGAAGTATTTTTACCGCTGTAAGTGGTGAGCCAAATCTGCCCGAAGCGTTTATAACAGGGGCAATCCTAAAAGCAATGCCTGTTGAGTCAAGAGCATTTCTATCAAGCTTTGCTTTATCTATAAGATAGTTTAGTCCCAATATTTCGGTGTTTGCAAGATATTCAAGACCACGCTTAACAATAGTTCTGTTTTCCCCTGTGAGTGGCACAACGTCCGCAACTGTACCGATAGCACAAATGTCGGCATACTGTTCCATAACAGTGTCGTAACTGCCGCCGTCAAGTGCAGCACAAAGCTTGAAAGCTACACCAACGCCTGCAAGGTCTTTGTATGACGAGGGACAATCTGCACGATGCGGATTAACGATAGCCCTTGCCCTCGGAAGCTTCTCAGGCGGCTGGTGGTGATCTGTGATAACAAGTTCCATATCAAGTTCAGCAATACGCTCAGCTTCCTCAACCGCGGAAATGCCGTTATCCACAGTGACGATAAGCTTAACACCCTTTTCTGCAAGCATTTCAATAGCTTCCATGTTCATGCCATATCCAGCCTCACGCTCAGGAATATAGTACATAATGTTTGCGCCCATGCTTTCAAGATAGTTGTAAAGTATAGTGGTGGACGTAACTCCATCGCAGTCATAGTCACCGTAAATACAAATAAGGTCATACTGATCAACCGCCTTGTTTATCACCTCGGCGGCTATAGCCATATCCTTTATAAGAAAAGGATCACTAAGTTCTTCGCCTTTAAAAAAATCAGCAAGGCTGTCAAAGTCAGTGAAACCCCTTGAAGTCATGACGTCTAGGGTAAGGCTTTTCAAGTCACACTTGTTCATAAACTCTGCAGTTTTCACAGGGTCAGGTCTGTTTATTCTCCATTTTTTCATATAGAAATAGTCCTTTACGCAAATTTACATTCATTATTCATTATACCACATAAACAGCCTTTTTTCAAGTAGCATCAAGAAAAAGTGTGAAATTTTAGGCATAAAAACAGCACCGCAGAAATCCCCGCAGTGCTGAAATATGGATCTTTTATTATTTTACCGCAGAAACTGCAACAGCGTTTCTGCCATATTTTTCATTACCTGTTGGCTTATCACCTACAGGACTGAATGTCGGAACGATCTTTTCGACCATTTCAACGATATTTTCGTCATTGTTATAGCTTGCACGAGCAAGCTCTCCAAGCTGACCAAGGAACGTTTCTGTGTCAAACGGTATAGGCTTTCCGATATGGATAAGCTCATTATCCGTCTTCATCATGCCCTCCTCTGCCATAAGCTTCTCTTCAAAAAGCTTTTCGCCAGGACGCAGACCTGAGTAAACTATTTTAATATCTACATCAGGCTTATATCCTGAAAGTCTGATAAGATTTCTCGCAAGAGTGTCTATCTTCACAGGCGCACCCATATCAAGGACAAATATCTCGCCGCCCCATGCGTATGTGCCTGCCTGAAGAACAAGGCTCACAGCCTCAGGTATAGTCATGAAATATCTTATGATATCAGGGTGAGTAACAGTAACAGGACCGCCTGCTTCTATCTGCTTTTTGAACAGTGGGATCACAGAGCCGTTGCTTCCAAGAACGTTTCCAAAACGAACTGCAACAAACTGTGTGCCATTTCTATCCTTATTGCCAACGCTTTCGATCTTAACCGCTTCACTGCTCTCTATATTATCAACAGCTATCTCGTCTATCGGATCGTTCTCAAGCATACCGTCTGTCATTTCATCAACGTGTGCATGGAGCATAGGCAGAAGATCTGTTCTGCCTGCCTTGCTGATAGCGTCCATGCTCTGGATGACCATTTCGCAGAGTCTTTTACTTGCACCCATAATATTAGTAGGGTTTACAGCCTTATCAGTGCTTATAAGCACAAACCTCTTTGTGCCATGCTTCAAAGCGGCATAGGCTGTCTTGTATGTACCAACAACATTGTTTTTGATAGCCTCATTAGGGCTTGTTTCCATAAGCGGAACGTGCTTATGTGCTGCGGCGTGATAAACGATATCAGGCTTGTATTTTTCAAAAACGTCATTGATACGTCTGCTGTCACGAACAGAGCCGATAAGCGTCACAAGATTGAGTTTACTGCCATATTTACGTTTAAGCTCCTGCTCTATTTCATAAGCATTGTTTTCATAAATGTCAAATATGATAAGCTGTTTAGGCTCATGACCTGCTATCTGTCGGCAAAGCTCGCTTCCGATAGAGCCACCGCCACCTGTTACCAATATAGTCTTACCCTTAAGGTGCTGGAATATCTCGTCCATGTTTACTCTGATAGGCTCTCTTCCAAGCAAATCCTCGACTGCAACAGGCTTCATCTTGCTGAGAAGCACCTCACCATTTGTTATCTGATAAACGCCCGGAAGCTGTTTCATCTCACAGCCTGTTTCCTTACAAATATTAAGGATATCCCTTTTGTTCTCAGGTGATGCAGTTGGAATTGCAAAAAGGATCTGATCAATATTATACTTTTTGACGCTTTCCATAATGCAATCACGGCCACCAACGATAGGAACTCCTCCGATATTTCTTCCCCACTTATTTGGGTTATCATCGATTATGCAGAGTGGTCTTGCATTTGCACGTTCTGACATCGTAAGCTCTTTAAGGATCATCTGACCCGAAGCACCTGCACCAATGACCATTGCATTATGCACTGCCACTTGATTTGTTACCTGCTTTGCTCTTAAAAGAGTGATATACCTATAGGCAAAACGCACTGCCGTTATAAGCACGAACTGAGTTCCCGCACCTACTATGTAGTAAGCCAAAGGCATTCTCATAAAGAGCAATGTTATACCCACAGATTGGAATATGGTAGTGACTATCGTGGCCAAAAATATCCTTGAAAGTTCACCAATGCTGGCAAATCTCCACAAACTATTATAAAGCTTGAACACAAAAAACACCACAACACAGAAAGCTGTATATATTGGAGCAAACTTTACATAGGCAAGCATATACTCCTTTGGTATTGCAGAAAAAGTAAGGTCAAATCTGATGAAAAGTCCGAAAATGTAGGATAGATTTACGGCAACAATATCATAGAAACACAGAAAGAATGCAATAAGCATCCAATGCTTTATCTTTTTGTTTTTCCACACCTGAACTGTGTTTTCACTTGTTTTCTCCATAAATAAAACATACCTCCGCTCAATTAAAGCAATGAATAAGATCACACCATGGCCACCCCTCAATGGCACAGTGCAGGCTATTTATAATATCATCAATATTTTTTCTATACTTAAAAAGCAAACATTCTTTCTTCGTCAGCCATAGCAGACATGAGTACTTTATCAGAACGTCTTATATTTTCACTTCCAGATCTTTTAGCTATAAGATCAAAATTAGGTTTTCTATCATCAATATTATGAGCATCGCTTCCAAAGACAAAATCTCTGCCACTTGAAATAAGCTTATTAACAAAACGTCTTGTGGAAAAATGCTCAAAAGCTTCTGCATTTATCTGAAAAACTGCATCCACAGACATCAGACTTTTCAGATCTGACTTTGAATAAACGCCCATATATCTATGTACATGGGCGATTATCGGAATAAGCCTTCGAGAATTTGCTATCTCGTCTATCTCCTCGACGATCCAACTGTTATACTGAGTGAAGGGTGGTTCAAGAAGAATAAGTCTTGTTCCGCTGATACACATCTTTTCAAGTCCGTCAAGTCCACTTATGCCCTTTTCTATGGCGACTTCAGCACCAATATGTATATCCTTCACGGCAGGGTCAGCCGCCATGAGCTTCTCATAAGCATTTTGCCGTTTGACAAGATAACTGTCTAAAGAAGCTTCCCTGTGCATATAAAAATGCGGTGTTGCCACAATTATACCTATGCCCTGCTGTTTCATCATTTTTATCATTTTAAGTGATGTTTTGATGCTGTCAGAGCCGTCATCAATATTCGGCAGTATGTGGCTGTGATAATCGGTAGTCAATCTAACATCTCCATGTCATTTAACTTTCGGCAGAAGTATCCTTCCCACCGTATTTATAGCTGTAGTCATATTTATACTTGTAGCTATACTTGTATCCGTAATGAGAACCGTTCTTTGCGGAAATATCATTAAGAACGAAACCAAGCAGATTGCAATCGCCTATCTCAAGCTTCTTCATAGACTCCTCTATCTCCTGATATGTAGTTCTTCCATATCTTGCAATGAGAAGAACGCCTGCGACCTCATCAGCAAGGCTCATTACATCAGTTACAGGAAGCAGCGGAGTTCCGTCGATAATAACATAATCATACTTATGCTGAACATATTCGAGCAATTCACGCATTTTCTCAGAAGCAAGAAGTTCTGATGGGTTTGGAGGCAAAACGCCTGATGTAAGAACAGCAAAATTGCCATTCTTGGTTTCATGCACACACTTATCAAATGTGCTTTCACCACTCAGTATTGTTGAAAGTCCAACATTGTTTTTTAACTTGAAGTTTCTGTGCTGAACAGGTTTTCTCATATCAGCGTCAATAAGAAGTACCTTATTTTCTGTTTCAGCCATTGAAGCTGCAAGGTTTGCAACTGTTACAGACTTACCCTCACTTGGATTAGGACTAGAAACGACAACTATCTTATTTCGTGTTGTAGAAAGTGTAAACATAAGGTTTGTACGCATTGTTTTGTAGTTCTCTACAATATTAAATGGTATATCCTTATTATTGAACAGAAGCTGTTTTTTTCTGTCAGCAGAAGAACCTTCATCCTTTTTAGAAGTCTTTCCGCCAATATTCATTATTTCACCAACGATAGGCTTCTGATAAATGTCGCCAAGCTCATCAGAATCCTTTACAGTGTTGTCGAAGAAGTCGATAACGAGTATCACAAGAACAGCCACCATTAAGCCACCAACAAAGCCAAGGGCAACATTTTTAGTGGTGTTAGGAGATACAGGTGTATTGTAAACCTCAGCGTCGCCTATCTTTTCAACTGAGCCTGCACCGATAACTCTTATAAGAAAGCTTGGAGCGACGTCAGCCATGATGTTACAAAGGTCAGAAGAAAGCTTTGCATTGGTTGTTGTGGCAGTTATCTGAAGTACCTCTGTCTGATTTACAGCGGTCATGCTATAAGCATTTCTCAGGCCGTCATTTGAAACCCTGCCGCTTGCTACAGTAAAATAAGGAGCAAGCTGTTCAGGAGTATACATCTCGAGAAGCTTATCGCTTACCTCGTTCATCACTGGGTCATCAGTAAGTATAACGATATAGGTCTGTACCAGTGACTTTGAAGCGTTAATATCCTGTAAGTCAACATTAGTCTTATCCTGACCCGTTGACTGATTATCAGCACTTTTAACATACATTGAAACGTGTGACTGATACTGCTTACTCATAACAAATTTTGATACGAAAAGGGCCAGTATCGCACACACTATTGAAGTGGCAACGATATACCAAACCTTTCCGAGAAGAAGTACCAGAAGATCCTTGATAGTGTAATTTTTTTTCATTTGAATAATTCACCCTGTTGTTGATATTTTCGTTATTTTCCCAAAAAATAAACCGTACAATAATAATTTTATCACATTCTATTAAAAAAGTCAACTTTAAACGATACGTTTTTTTGTATTTCAACAAAAAAATGGTTTTTTGTTATAACATACAATAAGATAAACAAAATCAGCCAAGTATTTGTCGGAAAATCATATAAGCTGACAGCTTAATTTAACAATTATGAACGGCTACTGTAAAAGCCGCCATTACAGTCGTTCCAAAAGTATTTACCAGTCTTTGTATCATAAGTATGCCGAAATTCATGACAGGATAATTCTAACATAATCAGATGTCAACAGCATTATTTTCATTGGAGTATGCAAAAGTTTCAAAATCTCATTGGAAAAGCACAATGTGATAGGCTCTGTCACCAAAGTAACAGAGCCTATGATCAGAAATGATATGTTCAGACAGTCTTTCAGGCGGCATTCATTTACTTCACCGAAACAATAAGAAGCAAGCGAGCCACAGCCCATGCACAGACCTATTATGATCGAATAAAGAAAAGTCTTGAGGGTGTATGTGCCGCACACAGCCGCAAGGGCGTTTTTGCCAAGAAATCTGCCAACAATAAATGTGTCGGCAATGTTATACACCTGCTGGAGCAGATTTCACAGTATCATCAGGCTTAAAAAAGCAAGAAGCAAGCTTATGATACTGCCGTTTGTAAGATCTCTTTTCACTATCGTTCTATCTCGATATTCATACAGTTTGTACCACTAAGCTGACAACTAAGTTCATCAGGCTGATGCGTACCAACATAGAGGGTGAATTCCTTTGCAAACTGTTTTCTCTCGCCGATATCTGACACTGTTGTGAAAGCTTTGTCTGGTATTTCGATTTCAACATCAAGCTTTTCACCTTTTTTGACAAAAATCCTCTTGAAGCCGCACAGCTCAGGATAAGCCGGAGCATTATCACAATGTGATTTAATGTAAAGTTCGATAACATCACAAGTATCGGCACCGTTATTTTCTACCTCTACATTAACTTTGCTATCGTCATAACTAAGCGATGTAACAACAACATCTCCATAAGTAAGACCATAGCCGAATGGATAAAGAATGTTATCTCTCGTGTACCTATATGTTCTATCAGACATAGCATAATCAGTAAAGCAAGGCAGCTTGTCGGCGCTATTATAGAATGTAACAGGCAGTTTTCCTGATGGCGACACTTTACCAAAAATAATATCCGCAATAGCCTTGCCACCCTCTGAACCCGGATACCATGCGTGAATAAGAGCGTCACAATCATGCTCGATATTTATTGAGCTTCCTGCCGCACATACCACTATCATAGGCTTGCCGATCTTTGCGACACGCTTTATAAGCTCACGCTGACTTTCAGGAAGTCTTAGATCGTTCTTGTCACCTGATGAAAACTCATTACCTGTGTCGCCCTCCTCGCCCTCAATAGTGGCGTCAAGACCAACGCAAAGTATCACAACATCAGAATTTACCGCTGCCGCCTCAGCTTCGGCGTATCTATCCCCTGCCTGTGCAAGACCCGATACTCTGTCCTTATACAAGTGACAGCCTTCAGCATAAAGCACTCTGCCATCAAATGCGTCCTCGATACCCTCAAGGAAAGTAACATACCTGTCGGCTGTGCCGTTATAATTACCCTCTAAAGCCGCTCTGCTGTCCGCATTTGGACCTATTACAGCGATAGTTGATATTGATTTTTTGTCAAGCGGAAGAATACCCTTGTTTTTGAGCAACACCATGGACTTCACTGCACACTGGTAGGATACAGCTTTATGCTCAGGGCAAGAAACAACGCTGTATGGTATGTTGTCATATTCCGTTGACTTGTCAAACATACCAAGTCTTATGCGAGTTCTCATAAGAGCAACACAGGAAGCCCGGATTTCATCTTCTGTCACAAGCCCCTTGTCAAGAGCAGAAAGCAGGTGAACATACGTACAACCGCAGTTCACATTACAGCCTGCTTTAAGTGCCATTGCGGCCGACTCTACGGGAGAAGACGTCACCATATGGTGTTCGTGGAAATCCCTTATTGCCCAGCAATCAGAAACAAAATAGCCATCAAAACCCCATTTGTCGAGCTTGCCCATTAGAAACTCACTAGCACATGACGGCTCGCCATTCACACGATTATACGCACCCATTACACCCTCGACCTTTGCTTTTTTCACAAGCTCCTCAAAGGCGTAAAGATAGGTCTCTTCAAGGTCTTTCCAATTAACCTCTGCATTAAATTCATGGCGAACAGCCTCAGGTCCGCTATGTACTGCAAAATGCTTTGCACAAGCGGCAGTTTTCAGTACCTTGCCACTGCCCTGCAAGCCTTTTACATATGCCTTGCCGCACTCTGCGGTAAGATAAGGGTCTTCACCGTAAGTCTCATGACCTCTGCCCCAGCGTGGATCTCTGAAAATATTTATATTAGGTGCCCAAAGGGTAAGACCTTTGTATATATCCCTGTCATCACGCTTTGAATACTCATTATACTTGGCACGAGCTTCTGTGGAGGTTATATCTGCCACTTTGAACACAAGGTCGGTGTCAAACATAGCCGCAAGACCTATTGCCTGTGGAAACATGGTGGCAACACCGCTTCGTGCAAGCCCATGGATACCCTCATTCCACCAGTTATAGGCAGGAATGCCGAGCCGCTCGACAGCAGGAGCGTCATATCTAAGCTGTGAAGCCGCCTCCTCTATGGTCATTTCATTTACAAGTGCTTCAGCTCTTTCCTGAGCAGAAAGGCTTTCATTTAGATAATTTTTCATATATCCTCCTTGTACATTACATCAATTATATAATACACGAAAATTATACACCATGGCATGATATCGTGTCAAGGCGTATAATTATAATAATTAATGTAGAAATTATATCTAAATGCTTTGAGATCAGCTTTGACAAAAATCATAAAAGCACCAATACAGTAATGTTATAGGTCTTTTATTTGAGAATGCCGAGGATCTTTCATATTTTCCAACAATATACAATTACATAAAATAGCGCATATACGCACTTATACATAACTATTTCAAATTGTCGTAAAAATATTTGCTTTTTTCTGAAAAAAATACCAATAATAATATTGACAATCGAATTTTAATAGTGTATAATGTTGTTATAAGAAAATATTACGAAAGGTGATAGGTGTTATGAAAAAGATATTTAAGTCAATTTCGGCTTCTGTTACTGCGTTCATCATTGCTTCAACAATGGTTGTAAGTGCATCAGCAGCTTCTTCTGCCGATGTTGTTTCTGCAGCTAAATCAGCAGGTGTTCCATCTAACCATGTATCAGAGCTTAAGAACTACCTTGATTCTCACGCTTCAAAGTTCAGCTCTGCTGACTATGATTACATGGTAAAGGCTCTCTCTGATTGTGGTGCTACATATGTTCAGCCTGTTGCTGACAAGCTTTTTGGTGCAGGAACAGATCTTGCTTCACTAACAAACGATCAGCTTAGACAGGTGTTTAAGGAAATGGGCGAGGATAGCAGAAAGGCTATTGCTGATGCTTGCGTAGCTACAGGTAATCACTTTGGTGTTACTATCAAGGTAGATGAGCTTACAAGCAAGGATTGGAACGTTCAGGTCGTTGATTCAGATGGCAATACAAACATTGGAACAAACACAGGTAACGGTTCTCTTAATACTGGTGCAAACAGCATGACAGCTGTTCAGGTTGCTGCGGTTCTTACACTTGCTCTTAGTGCATTTGGTATTACAGTAGCTGTTAAGAAGAACAAAGAGTGCTAAGATATGGTCAGGAAAGAGGATAAAGCTTCCTCGTCTGACGCAAACAAACTGAAAAAAAATAAGAGGACGTCAGTGGCTGTAATGGTCTTGACGCCTCTTTTAGTTTTGGCTCTTTGTTTGTCTATCATGACGCTGGTAAGTTATAAAAAATTCATAGAACTGCAAGGATATGCAGCAATAGCGTTCAATGAGAACGCTCATTTGAAAAACCCATCAGAGGATAATAAATACAGAAATGCAGACGCACTGCCTATGAAGGGATTAACAAAAGTCACAGTGCCAGATTCTGATAAAAAGACGGAACAGCATGAGATAATCTATCCGTATTACGGCGACAAATATGCCGAGCTGACCGTAAAGAATGATAAGGCAGGCATTGACAAAGAGCCTGTTTACTGGGGAGACTCTGATGATCTCCTAGCAAAAGGGGTTGTGCAATCTAACTATTCTGCATATATAGGTGCTACAGGCAGAGTTGTCCTTGCGGCACATAACCACACTTATTTCAGATATTTACCTAATATTCTAGTTGGAGATCAAGTGATACTAAAAACAGATTATGGCAAATTTACTTATGAGGTCACAGAAACTAAGGTACTTCCAGATACAGATACTTCCCTTTTGTATTATGACGTGACCGCAGATCCACCTGTAGATGATCTGATACTCTACACTTGCTGGAACAATGGATATATGGGTCTTTCAGATCAGAGGCTTTATGTTATCTGCAAAGTCGTAAGCAAAGAATATAAGAATTAGGAGGGTAAGATCTGTGAAAAACAAAAAACTATACAACTACCTGCCTAATCTGATAATCTCGGTGTTTTTGGCGTTTTTATTCCTTGCGCTGTCACTTCTGTTTGCGGCAGACAATATTTTCTTTGAACCGACAACCTATACTAACAGTATGCACAAGATAAAAATCGAGGACACAGCTTTCCAGGAGATACAGACATATTGTGAACAACAATATGCCTACACTGGTGTTGAAGCTGATACCCTGAAGAAGTCGATTAACAAAACTGATGTATCAAACGCTATTTATAGCTATGTTGAAGATACTTTCAGTTATATTCTTGGCAAAAAGAACGAACTTCCTGAGTTTAAGGCAGACTTTACGCTTCTTGAAAAGAATATCTCAGACGATTATACAAAATGGGCTGAAAAAGAAGGCGTTGAATATACTCAGGAACTTGAAGACATAAAGCAGAAGACAATAAAAAATGTGGAACAGGCAATTGAATCCGACCTTGACGTTATGCTTTTGAGCCATATAAATAAACCTAATGGCATTTCCACAAAGCTTAAAGATCTGCTTGTGCTTGCGAGAAAAATAAGGATAGCTCTTATTGCAACGGCTGTTATATTTATAGGCGTTATGGCAGCAGTAAACAGAAAGCATATAGGCGGTTTGCTTTATTGGGTAGGCACTTCACTTTTCTGTTCATCAATGCTCATTCTTGTTCCGTGTGCTATCCTAAAGGGTACAAAATATTATGACGGGCTTGCTATACATAATGACACTGTGTATAATGCACTCACAAGATCCATGTATGGCTTAACTGACAGCCTTATTAAATTATCGACAGTTACTCTCGTAGTGGCAGTTCTTTTTATGGCACTTTTTGCGTTGATAATTAATCTGACAAAGTTCAAAAAGAAAGAAAAATGCTAAATTTATCAGACCCCTGTTTAAAATAGGGGTCTGTTTTTTACAGAGGAAACAATTCCATTTAATAGTCGTCAATAGTTTAAAAATATGATTAAAACGTTGTAATAATATTACGATATATGCAGTTCGTTGATATAGGTATATTCAAGAAGATGCAAAAGATTTTTGGCAAGGCAACTTATTATAATGATAGTTATGTCTTAAAGAAGTCATGATGGACGTTAAAAAGCCGTGGAAAAGTATATAGTTGTACCCTCCAAAGTGAATGCTTTGGAGAGGATCCTTTTAAAACCAATATAATTAAATATGCTTTTCAAACATGACTTTGCATAATTCAGTTTCATCACCACAAACATCTTGTGTTTTGCTAACTTCAACAAAACCACATTTTTTATACAACCTTATAGCAGATAAATTATCAGCAGTGGTCTGCACTCGAACAAATCTTTTACCTTTGTCATGCAAAAAGCTATTAGCAAACTCGACCGCAAATGTTCCAACGCCATAATACTGATATTTTGGCTCAACGGCAAGCATTGAAATATAACCAACTTCAGCGTTTTCTAGTCCGTTGATTTTCAGCCAGGCAACAGGCATAAGTCCTCGACATATCAGAAAAATTTCCTCATCTGTATCATTATTCAAAATCGACTTACACCACTCGGCATAGGATATTTTATCACCGTGTAAAGCCAGCAAATTTTTGTTGTAAAGGTTGGCTACTATCTTTACATCAAGTTTTTCTCGTACAGTCACAGCGTTGTAAATTTGTCCAAACTGCTTTTCAAACATCAGGTCACCATTATTTATCAGATCATTAAACGTCTGATATGGTTTTTCAGTAAAACCAAGCTTTTTCTGCAACTCAAGTGACGATGTGTTTTGGGGATCAACATAAGTTCGTACAGTTTTACAGCCCTTGTCTTTCAGTACATCAAAGGCTGTTGTAATCATTTTCTCCGCAATATGCTTGCGATGGTGGTTTTCCACAACAAACAGATCACCATAATACCAAAGTGTAGGGTCATCAATATTTTGTATACAACATAGCCTTCCCACAAAATCACCAGAACTACTTTGTGCTATCACATTAAAATAGTCTGTTTCTGACTTAAACCAAAAAAAGTACTTCTCAACTCTGCAACATCACGTTGTCCCAAAAGTGCTTTGGAAATTTGCAAAGCAAGCTTATCTGACAAGTATTCGCTTATTCTTATGGTTATGATCTCAATATTTTTTGTATCCATAAAATCCTCATTTCATAAATAAAAAAAGTGTTCCCGAAAAATCGAAAACACTTAAATTCATTATTCACAAAAGAAGTTAGAACACAAAGCAATGTGAATGATAGATATTTTCGACTTCTCTGTTACGAATATTCATATCATTCACCTGCCTTTCAATTCTGGCAGGGGCAGAAGGATTCGAACCCTCGGCACGCGGTTTTGGAGACCGCTGC
>ERZ832317.1935-NODE-1935-length-25285-cov-81.787158_pt1 | contig 25285 bp, 40 predicted proteins | sample MGYA00519695_ERZ832317 | MGnify/ENA primary metagenome ERZ832317 (study PRJEB31850, sample SAMEA3708726) | human gut metagenome | biome: human gut; feature: human-associated habitat; material: faeces | place: China | collected 2014 ...
TCTCAATTTGCTTTTGCTGCTTCTGCACCATGCAGATTAAAGGGGCAATAAATTCATCATAGCGAAGGGAGTAGATATATTCTCCTTCGACGGTCCGGGTTTTTAATTCTTTCCGTGTTACAGTTTTTTCCTCTCCGGTTTCCTCGTCTGTGACAGTCTCGGGAACGTCCTCGTAATAATCCTCCGTTTTTGGGGATTTGATGAATCCGGCGAAATCCATGCTTGTCATTCCAAGCTGAGGGAACAGCTCCTCAATATCCTGCGAGATCAAGCCCCAGTGGGTTCTGCCGCTGTCAGCGTCGTTAAACACATAGGAGCTTGGCTTCAGCCCCATAATAAACGCCGTTATTTTTTCCGGGTCAAGATCTGTGATATCGTGCTTGGCGTTTCGGTCGGAGGTTTGAATAGTGCCGTTCTGGGCGAAAACAGCGCGCCATTTCTGGTTGGCAACCCCTAAATACAAATGGCCTGTTGTGCCGGCGTTAACAGAAGGCCGAAAAGCATTTGCTTCGTCTGTGCCGTTGCTTCGCAAAATAACGCCATATTCATTTCTGGAATCACCGCCCAACTGTAAAATTCCATTTCCGTAAATTTGAGGATAACTTGAGGAGGTATATTGATGTCTGGCGCTGATTGCTGCGTTGATGTTGTCGGTCAAAACCTTGTGCCAGGGATTCCAGCTCTGCTCATCGCCGTTCCTGGTTCGATAGGCCAGCCAATTGCTCCCGTTATACTGGCCTAAAAGCTGCAAGCGGTATTTATTATCAAGCATTCCGGAAACTGTGAGATATACACCATTAAGAGCAGCGCCGTCACTTGAATCACTGTAACAAAAGCCAAATCCGTTTATGATATCGTTCAGAGTAGGGGTGCCCTCGGATTCTTTCAGCTTATTGTATTCCTGCCGCAGATAATTCGTTAAAGCGATATTATCTGTTGTGGCTAAAACCCTTTGATTGGCTGGATAAGGAGGCGTGTTATATTTAAAGCCCGGGGTAAAATACAGGGTACCGTTTGAAGCCCAAATAACGTCATAGGCCTCTGGATCATCTTCTCTTTGAAAGCCCCACCCCTCGCTTGCGCTTCCCGCTGGGTCGGCAGTCAAGATACGATTTACATTAACGATATTAGAATTTTGGCAGTCTAATGCGTATTTTTCGTCCGCTGGTCCGCTGCCGCCGTACTGATTGGCCTTCAGCTTTAATGCTCCCTGCATTTCTCCGCCGGTAATTGGTAAGGCTCCCACATCAGAGGCAGACGGCATTTGAGCCAGCTTGCCGGAACTGTTTAGGGTTGCAAGGCCGTTAGGCTGCCCTTTGCTTGCTTCCAACGCGTCCAGATCGGCTTGGAGAGAAGCCACGTCAATGTCCTTTAACTGGTTATAGATTTCTTCCGCGTTTTCCCCCTGGGTTTTAGCGTAGTCGCCTTGGGTTTTCGCATAGGCCGCCTGCGTTTGGGCCGCCTGTGCCTGTGAATTTGCGGATTCCGCTGCTGAAGTTGCGGCGTCGGCTGCGGTATTAGCAGACTGTGCCGCAGTATTTGCCGCCTGAGCCGCCGTGTTCGCTGACTGAGCTGCCTCATTGGCCTTGTCTGCGGCTTCACTGGCGATTCCTGTGGCGTTGTTCGCTTCGTTGAGAGCTTCCGCCAGCCTGGAAAATTCGTCTGTGCTCTCGATCGCGCCGTCATAATTGCTCTTGATAATGCGCAGAGGGGGAAGGGTTACCTTTAAGGTATGGTTGTCTGTGTCAATGATTTGAAGCTCGCACAGCTTGGTAAGGCCGGATACCGCCATCATTTGAAGGGTGAAGGTTACGGTCGCTTGGTTTCCTTCCACCTCGCAGGAATTATAGATCATGGTGTTGTCCGGCTTCTGTATGTACACGGATACCGTTTTCCCGGTTAAATCAAGAGGAGAACCGTTATCATAGAGATAAATTCTTAACTCTCTGCCGTCCGCTTCCTCCTGAATTACTCGGATTTCTCCAAGGGGCTGCTGCCATGTGCTGTCAATCTCTATTTCTTTGTAGACCAAAATTACACCTCCTGCTTTTGTTGAAGACTATCAACCTTGTCGGACAACTCCTGAACCGCTTTCCAAAGGACAGAAACCATTCCGTAGAGATCGATAGCCTTATCTCCGCTTTCAGTTTCCCGGCGGATTTCTTCCGGGGCTTCATCGTACATCAAACCTACTGATTCATTTTTTGTGCCGACTGATTTTCTTTTTAAATTTTTCGCGTTCTCCTCTGGGATCATGTCTTGTTTCAGCCGATAACGGTACACCGCTGAACCTCTCACTTTCTCTAAGAAGGTTCCGGACAGCTTTTTTACTCCGGTTTTCTTTTTTCGGTCGGAGGTCACAAGAGATCCATTGGAATAGATATTTCCGAACTTTGCGTCACCGTTGGATTCAATGGACGCTCTCATATATCCATTTGTACCGAACTCAATTTTATTTTTATCATATAAAACGCATCCGGCATTTGTAAATTGGAGGTATTGATTTTCGCTTCCTTTAAAATTAGCAAAAGTACCAGCCAACTGAACGCATTGATCATTTTTTCTAAGAGCGGCTATGGTATCGGAAAGCTCTAGGGACGGATCTTCGCCTTTGTACAATAGTTTTAATGTGTTCACATCTGCGTATATAATATTCTCAGATGATTTATTTTTTGTGCCTCGTTTTAAAACTACCGTGCCTTCCCCAGTAGAAGAATTTCCGTAAAAGTCAAGGACATTACTTCCGCCTGAATATCCGGTGTTTGCATTTGATCGAACGGTAAGATCTCCGCTTGAAACAATTTCGTCCTTGTTCGCCAACGGAAAATCCTTGCTGATCCCATCGATTGTTATAAGCAGCGACCCAGAATTTCCGCCGGGATAAGAAATCCGAAATCCCTGGTACGGTTCACCGCCAGCCCAGTTCCCGGAACCGATTCTTGCGGTTGTTGTTACCCCATCATCAACGCCTTTCAGTACGGAAGAAGCAAGCTCGCCTTTCCCGTTGTTTGCGTCAAGATCGAAATATACAGCGCCGGTTTTAGAAGAAATTTTTCCAGTTACGACGGTGTTTGCAATAATTCCGGCAAACGTCGTTGAAGTTGTCCATACCCAGTCTGTGTTTTGAGCATTTCTTTCTTTTGAAATCTGTATTCCCTGGGTACCAATTCCCAGTGCGCCAAAGGTTGGGCTGTCCGGGTCTAGATCCTCAAATAGAATAGCTTTGACATCTTGCTTTTTTGCAATGCTGTTTTGAACTCTAAGCTGGCTGTAGGTTCCGTCAATAAATCCCTTGATCTGTTCCGCTATCAGACTTCCGTCAGGCCTTACAACATTATCTATCTTATTTACAGAAGATGTTACATTGTCAAAATAATTATACTCAGAGCTTCCCAGGACAACGGAGGAAACTTTTTCTTTTAAACAATCATAAGTAAGTTCTATCACTCTGGCTTCTGTTTCAATCCCGAGTTTGTAGTGTTTACAGTGAATGGTATCTCCTAAAGATACGGATTCCAAAACAGAAAAGTCCTTATACTGTACGGTATTTTGCAGTAATACCATATCGGCAGAAATGGATATCTCGGGTTTATCCAATCCAGACGCGAATTGATCTTTACACTTCTGAGTTAAAGCTGCGTCTAACTCTGCCTGCGTATCGCAAATAGTCACTCCGTTTTCTTCATCGTCCTCACTGGCATCGGCGCGCATCTTAACGTCTTCAAACGACATAACGGCAACTTTTATAATTGGATAATTATTAATCAGATCGCTGTCTACATACCCATTATTTGTTATAGTGTATCCGTTATATGCTTTAGGATAAATACGCGTTACAACTTCTCGGGTATCAACGCTTTCCGTCAATCCGTCCGCCGGAATATTTTTTCCATATAAAAGCTCGATCCCTTTATCTGTCCCGATAGATTCATCAATATGAATTCTAAAGTTATCGAAAAGGATTTCTCCACCCCAGCGACTGATAAAAGAATTATCCTCGCCGCCGTTGATTGCCTCAATTAAGTTTTTAAATTGATAATAGGCAGTCGCTTTTTTTGTTATGTTAGATTCACCGGAATACTTGCTGTTTGGGGCCGTCATAAGATCGAGCGCCTGCTGGCCGGTTTTCTCCGTGGGGCGTACATCAACTAAAAAGCAGTCGTTCATTGCGTCCATAAAAATCGGCTCCAGCGTTGCGGAAACTCCGGAATCAGACTTTTCTTTCTCTTTTACTCTGAAAAGCTGGTCGCCGTTAAAGCTTGGAGCTTTTATTACGGATTCTTCAATGATATATTTCCATCTGCCTAAATCATCGATTGGGTGTTCAAGCTCCATCTGCCAGGAACCATTTAGAACCGTTTTCAAATCGCACTTTGTTGGGAAAAGCGTCATATCGCCGTTATGAGAAAAATTTGTATTATCCGGGTTATAAATTTGAATCAAGGTTTATACCCCCATTGCGGAATAATCGAAAGCTGTCCCCCCGATATAGAAATGCTTGTGTCTCCATGAGGAAGCCATAAATCTTCATACCTTCCCGAGATAGCGGTATTCATTAAAGTACCGTCTTCCCGATACGCTATCATATTGCGGCTGTCTATCGTTAAATTTTGCCCTACATTTGCCGTAATTGTTTTCCCGTTTACTGTGAGCGTGTAGTTACCTTCTCCGACAATTTTATAAATTGGCTTACAAAGGTCATATGGGTTAAAGCTTATCGTTGAAAAAGTCTTTTGCCCACTTTTTAAAAACTCATAAGGGTAACAGGTAAAAGTCACGGAGAACTGACCGTATTTTCTTAATTCTCTCTCCAGTTCGTTGTAGTCAATTATAAGAACCTCATAAAAGGTTTCAAGGGAATCCGAAAAGCTCAGCTTTCCGGTTCCCCTCAACCACCTCTTAATATCTCTTATTCTTTTTTGAAAAAGCTTGTCTATTACGGCAAAAGTGCATTTCACAGTAATATTTCCTATGCTGTTGTCGTCGGAAATCAGATCTCCATCTCTGCCGGGTACCGAAAAGGTTTCATAGCGTTTTTCTGGTTGGGAAATTTCGGGATAGTCCGGTAAAAACACGCCGTACGATGCCCCAGAGGCCCCGTTATAGACAATTTCGAATCTGTCAAGACTGCATTGAACCATTAGGCAAACCCCCTTGCTCTTTGTACCGCTCTTTGCTGACCGCCTATCCTTTTTATGGTATATTCCGCTGCCATTTCTTTTAACGGCGTCCCATCGACCGTCGTGTTATTAACAACCTGGATAACCAGCCCCTCCAGAATCCCCGTTAGGTCTACCGGTTCCGCGCTGGCGTTTGCTCTCGCGGCTTCTTTCGCATACTGTACGGAAATATCGTGAGGAATAACCTGTGATCCGTTGGGAAGATATGTTAATTCACCACGTCCGCCCTCGTTCATATATGCGAATCCGCCTTGCCAATTGTCGGTTCCGTGCGCCAGATACGGGATCTCACCGATATTTACGCCCGGGATCAAATTGATTACCCAAATAGCGCCGTTGATCGCCCATATCACTCCATTAATCACGGATTTAACACCGTCTACCAACGCGTTAAACGCTGATCCAATACCGTCAACAATGCCTCCGACAAATCCCGTAAGACCGTTCCAGGCGCTTTCAATTCCGCTGAACACTCCGCTGATTACGTCCCAAATAGCGCCGAAAACAGCCCCTACGACATCGAAAATAGCTCCAAAAATAGTCGCGAATACATCGATCAGAGGAGAAATAAACTCTACGATCTTCGAGACGATCCCAACTACAACTTCAATAATAGGAGAAATGATCTCCACTATTTTACCAATGACTTCACCGATGAAAGAAATAATAGGAGAAATTACCTCCATCACCTTGGAAATCACATTCACAACGACGGTAATAATCTTTTGAATAGGAGGCATTAACGCTTGAACTGCGCTCATAATAGCCTGAATAATGGAAATCAGTGGTGGCATTAAAGACTGAATAATATTCGATACCACCTGTACAATCTGAGTAATCACAGGAGCGAGCGAACTAATCAATTGGTTAATCAAGGGTGCCAGCATGGCGACTAGTTCCCCGATAAAGGTTATAATTTGAGCCAACACTGGCGCAAGTTGCTGCAAAACACTTCCAATTGTCTCAAAAATAATTCCGCCGATTTCCATCAGCAAGCCCATTAATGTTTGAAGAATTGGCTGCAAGGAAGACATAATAGTCGAAATCGTGGTCATGACAGATTCTCTAAATCCATCGTTTGTAGCCATTAAGTAGCTGAAAGCCGCGACTAATCCCATGATCGCAGTTACCGTAAGGCCTACCGGCCCAGTAAGAGCGGTAAATATACCTTTAATTCCGCCAAGCCCAGATACCGCTGTGGAAATTCCACTTATTGCCGTGGAAATTCCGCCTATTCCCCGCACCAGCGTCCCTACTACTGTAATCGCTGGCCCTATCGCCGCTACAATCCCAGCAAACGCCGCTGGGCTGATTCCAAGATTTTGCAGGAACGTGGAAAAAGATTGGATCTTGGTTATCACGCCGTCGAGCGCCGGCGACATTTCTCCTATTGCGTCAAGCACGCCTTGAAATCCGCCTTCTTCAAAAGCCGTGTTGACTGTAGTAAGCACTTCGTTTATTTTAGGTAAAACATCTTGCGCCAATTTTTCAAATATGCCGGACGTAACATTTCCTAAAAGCCCTTGAACGTTATCTTTTAGGGTCGACATCTGGCCGCTAAATGTCTGGCTTTGCTTTTCCATAGACTGGAAATATCGTCCGCCTTCCGATGTAGACCTTTGCATGGAGGCTGTTATTTCATCAACAGAAATCGTTCCCGCACTGATACGGTCATAAAGGCTTTCCATGCTTTCTCCGGTGGATTCGCTTATTTCCTGCAACGGGTTGAATCCTGCTTCAATCATTTGCTTTACATCTTCCAAGGACACCTTGCCAGCGGAAGACATTTGTCCATAGGCAGTCGCTATTCGATTCATTTTATCGGCTGAGCCTTGGGAAATATCCCCTAGCATCGTCATTTTGTCCAGTGCATCGTCAGCCGTAAATCCGTAATTCATTAAAAGCTGTGTTGTTTCTGCAAGTTCCGGCATTTCAAAAGGTGTGGAAGCAGCAATATCTTTTAATTCATCTACTACCTCAGCCGCTTTTTCCGCCGATCCTGTCATTACCTCAAACGACGTGGCGTAGGTCTCCATCGTTGCATTGTACTTTACACCTATTGCCGCGATTCCCGCAAAAGCTGTAGTAGCCATTGTTATTTTTTTGCCTGCGGATTGAAGCGACTTCCCTGCGCTTGAAAGCTTTTTTCCCATGTCACCTATGGTTTTTTGAAAATTCCCGGCGCTTTTTTCAGCGTCCTTGATCGCTCTGTCGAATCCGGTCGCATCTCCTGTTATTTTTGCAGAAAGAGTATAATCAGCCATTTTTCACCGCCTTTCCAGGCTTTTTTAATCCGTTGGCCTGATAAATTTTATCTATCCAGCTTTTTCCCTCATTGGCTTCCACTTCTCTAACGATTTCTAAATTTTCAGAAACCGTTTCCGCATTGGCCTTTTTTACCTTGTTTTTTCGCCATAGCTTCAGCGCTCTTTTTCTTTTTTGCCGGGTTGCGTTATATACGGCGGTAAAAACCGCATTATATAAATGCGTGCTGTCTGCAACAAGCTTGTTTTCCCAAGCTTTATAGATGAACATTTTTTCTTTTCTGGTGAGCGCATCATAGTCGGTTCTCGAATACCCAAAATTTGCAACAAAAAAAGCGAAGTCCATTTCTTTACGAAATGGCTCCGCTAATTTGTCGTAGGCCGGGTCAGGCTCGCGGCTCAGATATTCAAAATCGATTAATCTGCTCGGAAGAAAAAAGGGCAGTCACGCTCCAAAATGTTGATAACCAGACCGCACACCTTAGAGTATCCCTCCGCCTGAATCAGTTCCTCCGCAAGTTTCATTCCCTCTTTAATCGGGACAAAAATATCGGAACCGGCTTCTTTCAAACCGTAGGCAAAGTACGCTTTTAACGACGATACGCCAAGCATTCCACCGCTTTCGCTCAGTGCGGCCAGAGTTGGTTTCTTTGTCACATTTTCAATTAGTTCTATTCTGCCGATGTTGTACTTCAACTCGTATTCTTTATTGTTAATCTGAATCATGTGAGCCTCCTATATCAGCCTGCGGCTTTCGCCGTAACTGTTGCGATACCAGCTTTCAGCGCTTTTCCTGAGGAATCCGCTTCAATAATCATAATCTGATTTCCGGTGACCGCCGCAATTTCGTCCGTGCCGTTCCAGGCCGTCAGGCTAACGGCTTCTCCATACGCCGGATATGGTAGCGGGGCCTCTCCGGTTTTATAGTAATATTTATTTTCCGGTGATTTTGCGGGATTTACATATACAGCTGTATCCCCGCTTTCAGCGCCTGCAACGGAAACAACCGTCAAAGGACCTAACGCGGCGGTTCCGTCCGGCATTGTGTCCGGTGTTACCGGGTCAGCGGATAAGTCAACCAATGCCCCCATGCCCTCCAGTGTTAAGCTGTAAGTCATAGCGTCGTCATAGGGCGCTTCCAGCGGATAATCAGTGATCACCGCAAGGCCGCCAAACATTCCCTTTTTGGTTTTTCCGTTAATTACCTTTATGCAAACAGGATCTCCGTTCTCAAATGCCTGGGAAAGCACTGTATGGCTTTCATCATTCGGCACATAAAGGCCATCATTATCAATCGACCACTCTTTAGACCCGGCAAGCTTCGATTTCCATCCTCCCTGGGTATCTTTAGAAGTAACCTCGATAGAATCCGCAGAACGGTTAATGGTCAACCCCTGTTGTCCGCTGATCGCGAGCAAAGAAGATCCGTCCGCATTAAAAACCGCCAGCAAAATATCCTTGCCGGCTACCGCTTTTGCCGCAGAGCTTGTGAAATCGCAATAGTTGTTGCTGTCAAACGCAAATAACTGTAATTGAAACATAAATTAATCCTCCCTACATTTTGCATTTAAAACCGTAGCACACCATAAAATCAAAGGTTACAACAGCGTGTTTTTCTCCGGTTTCATCTGTCTGGATAGTTTGTACTCCGCCGTCCGTCTGCATTATCAATTCGAAAGGCTCTGGAAGAACGATATTTTCTGTTAAAGCCTCTTGAAGCTGTTCGATCATTGTATAGACCCCAACAGAAGAATTTCCTTTCTCGGCAATCGCGTGAACCCAAACTGTAAAATTATCCCGAAACATTGTTTTAGTGTTGGCGGGTGTAGTGTTAATAACCTCCGCAAAATAAAACGGGCTGGGCGCGTTCACCGGAACAGCGTCATAGCATTTCAACTTGGTACGCGTCTGTATTTTATCCTGTATAGAGGCAATAAGAGTAGTTAGCCCAATTCTTTGGTAAGCCATCATTGTTCCTTTCTAATCGCATCTAAAAGGTCTTTTTTATAAATCTTCCGTTGTGTCTCTACATTACGCTGTAAAAACCTTTGGCCGGGTACAAAGCCGCCGTTTACGGTTCTATGTCCGTATTCCACATGCGGGCCGTATTCCTTGGTATACCCGACTTCTTCTCCAGAACTGCTTGATGATTGTCTGAGTTCTCCATGCGGCCCTTTTGGCCTGGTTTTTTCTGTGGATACCGGGGTTCCTCCAGACTGCCTTGCCCGGTTCAGCATCTGCGCTGTCTGCTTTTTTCTTACAGCTTCCCAACGAACAGAATTAAGCTGATTCAGCCTGTTTTCAAGCTCCTCTACCCCTTCCAAAGCGATTTTGAATCCCGCCATATCATCACTCCTTATATACCTTAACCTGTATGACGGTATATCTTGGCGCAAGGTCGATCTTTTGAATGATTTCCTGACGGACACCGTCAATAACTGCGTGAGAACACTCAGGAAAATCCGAAAATAAAACCGGAATCGCAAAGCGCTGTTCGTTCCGGGTAACTTCTCTGCCTTCTAAAGAGATCTGTTCGTCTGTCCACGGAGTAAACCGGCATACCGTCTTTTTTACTGTGCTCCACTTCCCCCCGGTTTGGTTTCCCAAGACGTCTTCGGTTTGACCCTCTTTGATTTGCAGGTCGCAGGATTTCCAAATCATAAAAAATGCACCGCCTTGTTATTTCCGTCTGTATCGTCGCGGTTATTCTTCCAGTCGGATATTTCTCTATCGTATTCTGAAAGAATATCCTCCACAAAAGAGGTTGACAGATTGGCTGCGCTTTCGGAAGAGATACCTTCGTAATAAGTACGCCGGACCATTTTTATTACCGCGTCCACGCAGACAGAATCGAAAGCGGCTGGAAGCGTTTCGGCTCCCAACCGCAAACAAAGCCTGTCCATTATGGTTTGGATATACTCGTTCAACAGTTCATCAGAAACATTTGGATCGGTAATTCGAATCCTTACCCTTTGAAGTATATCCATAATTGATCTTCTCCATTAATCTCCTGCGTTTACAACAACCGTATTGCTTCCGGACGCAACCGCTTTATAATACTGATCCGCTTCTACGACGGTAAGCACCTGTCCGGTCGTTGCCGCAATGTCCGCGCCTTCCGTGAAATTAGGCCAGTTCCGCACATTCTGCCCATAGCTCACTGAAGCAGCGGCGCTCCCGAGACGGTACTTCAAAACGTTACCTGCCGTTCCGTCTTCCCCGGACAACGTGGCCTTTGTGGTTCCCACCGCTGAACCCGCAGAAGGAGTGACGGTCAAGGTTTTTAATTCAGGAGCATCGGAAACAGTAACAACCGCAATAGCGTTTAAATATTCCGCGAACAGCACAAATCCCATAAGAGCGTAGGATTCAGACTGTGCTCTCTCATAGTTGCCTTCAGTATGGAATCCAATATACGGCACCTGTGCATCGGTTGTATAGGAAAGCCCAGCTTGCGTAAACTCGGAATCACCCGGATCAACATAATAGGGAATGATATTGTTAACCGGGGTTGCGATTACGCGGCCCTGGGGAATTTCAGAGGAGAAAAACAGAATATCCGCGCCCAGGAAGTTTTCCACATAGTCCATACCGAAAACATTCTGTACGGTAATCTGCGCGCCGCCCAGGTATTTATAAACGTCCAGGGTATTAGCGAACACAGCAACGCTGGTAGCCGTTCTATGCATCTTCTTAAAAGCGTCCTTTACTCTGCCGATCGACATAGCGATCGCCATTTGAAAGGTGGTTTCCTCACTGGTGAGCTGACCAGTCAAGAGAAAGTTATAAAACTTCGCCAATACTTCGTCCTGAAGCTGTACTTTGAACTCCTCATCGGTCATGCCGACAGCAGTTTCAAGACCATATCTGGCAATCGCCTCAGCCGTTACGGCCTTTCTGTATTTTTGAAGTTCAATCGTGGAAAATTCAATGGGTTCCACCTCATACTGAGACAGAGGAATAATATCGCCCTCGGCCACTGAACCGTTTTGTAATTCTCCGGTGGCTCTTTTCGCTACCAGTTGCGTTCCATTCGCTTTTCTAATTGGCCGGGCGATTCCCATTACTTCGGTGAGGGCCGTAATGTTTCGGCCGAATGAGGTCACAAAATCAACTTCCCTAGGGTTAATGGAAAATTGCTGAGTGGTAATAGTATTAGGTTCAGCCGCAAACAACTGTAAATTAAATTTCTTCATCTTATTTACCTCCGTATAAATAATTCTGGATTCTCCGCCATTAATCGGCGTCTTTCATTTGTGTCTTTAACGTTTAGAATCTGCTCTTTGGTAATCTCAGACGGTTTTCCCGCAGCCTTGGGCGTTGTCCCTCTTAAAGCGTCCTTAACTGCGGCCTGCACCGCTTCTTTAAAAGTTTTCGCGAAGGCTTCTACCGCTGTTTTTGTTTGCTCAGCGTCTTCGGAAACCAAATTAAAAATCACCTCGTCAGGCAAATTGATTTCCTCGTCGGCAAGCATTTTTCTGGCAGTTTTCGCCATATCTGAAACAGCATTTTGCCGTTTTAGATCATTCAGCTCTTTTTCCAGCTGTCTGGCTCGATATTCCGCTTTTTCTTCTCGGGTCATTTGCGCCAGTTTTTCAGCTTCCGATACCTTATCATCGGTTACCGTCTGCCACTTTCTTTGAGCGTTGCTGACAGCTGTTTGGATAGCTTTCTGTACCCTGCGGTCAAACTCCGCCTGATTACCCGGATCTTTTAAAAAATCATCAAAAGAAATGGTATCATTTTCCTGCGATGCTGTTTGTGCTTCCGAGCCGCTGGCGTTGCTTTCCGCCCCATCAGCTTCTCCCTCAGCAAAAAGCTGCAATTTAAAAAAATCTTTTTGAACCATATATTCCTTTCCGCCCCAGCTCGTCCAATGTCCGAGCCATTGCATAGTTTAACGTCGTTTCGGACTAAATTTTATTTACATATTCCGGAAATTCTCCGGAAATTTGAGACACGCCAATAAAAAAGGAATCTACCAGAAGCTTTCCGGCTTCCGATAAATTCCCATAGCTTACGCTTACATTACCTGGCTGTATATTCGTTTGTATCCTGTCTGTGGTAAGCTTTTCCATTGATTCAATTAATGTCTGAAACAACGCGGTAACTCCGGCGCAAACAATATCCTGGCCTTCGGGAGCGTACTCCGCATGCCCATGAATAGCAAATCCGTTACCGTTTCGTGTGATCGTTATCATTTCTTTTTCGTTCCCTTCTAGGAGCTCTGCTGCCAATCAGAGCCAATGCTACGATAGTAGCGCAGATAATTAAAATGTTAATCGTGACTACAGGCATTTCTATTCCCCTCCTCTCAAAAAATTTACCGCCTTTTCAACGTCCGGCATTCCCACATAATCCACTATCTTTTCTCCGTCTGTCAAAATCGCCGTGGGCAATCGGTTTACTCCGTATCGATCCGCGCAAGTCGGATTTTCCTGGACATTTATCATTTCAACTTGGATAGGGTCTGCCTGCTCTAAAACAGGATTCATAAATTCCCGTTCGAAAAATTTACAAGGCGAACACCAAGGAGCATAAAAAAACAACAGCTTTCTCATGTTTCATCAAGCCCCTCATTTTCCGCAATTTCTTCCGCTTTTTGCACGATAGAATCCGCGTTCGCCATTACGCTGTCAAGGATAGCGTCAGCCTGTATATTGGCTGCCATAACCGCCTTATCCGACATTAGGCAGTTATAATACCCTGTTATCACTTCACCTGTATCATGATCAATACCGATTAACGCCAGCTTTTCTACTTTGCGCTTATCCATATACCCGATGGATTCAGAAAGCCATTGTGCGTATGCTTTATCGCTTATGATGTAGTTCATAAAGTCTCTCCTTAAAAATGGGCATAAGAAAACCACCGGCCGTTTTTGACTGGTGGCTTCTAAAGCTTTTTTTCAATTTGATCCGGCCAGACTGTATCTGTTACGGTCTTTCCGTCTTTTTTATTGATATCCATTTCATAGGCTGCGCCGTCGTCAAAAATTTCAACAATAAATGCTGTTTCTCCGGTTTTTAAGAGAACCTTATCAAACATTTCTAGTCTCACAGTATCACTCCTTGTCTATATAAGCGGAAGTTAATCTCATCTGTCCCGTATTCTTATCATCAATCCATGCGGTTATTACCTTTGCGGTCTTTCCATTTGGCCCCGTTAATTCCATTCTTACTTCGTAGCGTTTTCCCCAGCCTTTATCAGTTTTTTCCTTTGCTTCATACTCGGGAAGCTTATCATATATTTGCTGGATCAAGTCATCTGCATTTTCCATTGTATATCCTAGTGCCGATTTAAAAGCTTTAGCTTTGTCCTGATCCTTTTGGGGGTTGAGGGCATATTCTAAAAACTTCTCTCTTGGAATAGCAGCTTCCCAGTATCTAGGCAACTTTATTATATTACTTTCCGAATCTGATTTCAATCGATTTTCTATCGTTTCCGCCTGCTTTTTATCCCCTCCATGTTTTTTTACATAGTCGTCTATCCACTTATCCCAATCACCCACTTCAAATTCCCAAGCACAATGGCACCAAGGGTGAATCGGCGGGAAGTTTACTCCCGGCTGACGTTCGCTGATTTTAAACACCTTATCAGCCAGTCCTCTGCATATTGTACAAGTTTTTTCGTCCATCAGCGGGGACAGCTTATAGTATTCAAAATCCTCCTCGAACGGCTGTATAGTGGATTCTGCCATCACGTAGGTTCCCTCTGTGTAAATCAGGCGGTAAGCGTCACGCCGGTTTACGTTGCTGAAACGCTTTCTAAGCTGTCTCACCAGTCTGTCGTAGCTGTCGCCGCGCGCGATTCCCTGCGCGATATCCTGATTTAAATATTGAGCCAGCTTCTGAGTATCATTCCAAATTCGTTTTGAAAAATTCTCGCCGTTGCTCCACGGAACATCAACAAACCTTTTTATGATGTCTGAATTAACAGAATAAAAATTCTTTCCGAACCCAAGCGCTTCCATGCTGTAATTAATGCCTTTTGCCGCTAAACGATTCAAGTGAGAGGTAATCTCATCATTATCCAGCCCAGCTATTTCCGCCTGCCGCATAATAACGGAATATTGCAGTCCCTCCAGACGGTTCAGTTTGTATATGCTCTCGCGAACCGGCATAAGATGGGCGTACTGCGGGTATTTTTTGGCAAACTCGTCCATTTGTTCAATTAGAAGCCGCTTGTCCTCGTCAGAAAGAGCCTCCATCAGCTTCCTGTATTCAATTACATTATTTTCCCCATATTCCTGATAATAAACGGCAATTTGTTTTTCCAGCTTTCGAAACTCGGAATCATAATACTTGGACAGTCTCTTTTTTAACTTTGATTCTTCTTTTTCAGCCGCTTGATTCAATTGTTTCTGCCGATTCGCCCAGTATGACATCTTCTACCACCGTTCTGTTCGTCGGATAATCTGTCATATATCCGTCTTCGTCCTGCTCCTTCTCTATTTGATCAATCTCATTCTGAACATTATCCACAACGGAAAGAACCTTAAGCTGCGTCTGTTTACTTGTAATTCCTGCAAGGTTGCCCGCGATCTGGCTTTCTTCTAACAGATTTGCCGGAAAATTCTGCGTAAATTGATAAGACAGTTTCACCCAGTCGTCTTTTTTCATACCAGATACCGGATTACTGAAAATAAGTTTATAACGCCGGTTCATTCCGCTGGTAAACTTTCTTTGCTTTGTCATAGCTAAATCGCTCATAGCTTGCAGCTTGTATTTCAGCGCGATCCCAGAGGCAGATCCAAAACTCTCATCAGAAATATTAGCCACCATAGAAATTTGAAAAATCAGTTTTTCTAACCGGTTTAATAGGTTTTCCTGGGTGGTGTCCCCGTTCGGTTTTTGTAAAAATTCTACTATTAGGGAGCTGGAATCGCTTCCGTCAAAGTTTATAATGCGGTTATCTCTTAAACTAGCCAGTTCTTCCTTAGTGAGCTTTGCTCCCAGTATTTTTAAATAGGCGTCCGCAAAATACGCTACGTCGTTTGCTTTTTCAGAAATCGCCTCGTTGTACTCGTTAATCATAGTCATTACCGGCTCAAAAATTCCAATTTCTTCTTCATTTTCACGATATTCCGAGGCCGGAACTCCTTCAAATCCGTGCACCTTTTCGTATTCCGGAAGAAAATGCAATCCCCCTTCCATTGTGAAATAGCGCACTGTTTGTTCATCGGACACACTGCCGCTAATAATCTCATCAGAATCCTTATAAAGCCTTACAAAGCATCTTGGACGCTCCAGCACGGAATCATCATAAATAAAAAACGCCTCCATCGGGGAAACATAAGTTATCCCAATGTTGGCTTGTTCATCTACGTAATAAAGTTCATATCCTTTCCCGTAAATGTCGCATAATTTAGATAACTCCGCATTGTTATCGTCTTGATCGTTGTAGCTATCCAAAAACTCCACATATTCCGCAACTCTTTTATCTTCGTCACACAAGACTTTTATAGGAATACCGATAAAAAAACCGTTCATTGTATCCGTGATATATTTTGCAAAGTTAACAGCGATTCTCTTATCCGGTTTCCAATTAGGCTTTGATTTTTGAAAAAAAATCGGGTATTTCGTTCTATAGGCGTCCATTAGCGGCTTATATCTATTCTGAACAATTTCTCTGTGCTTATCAATAAAGCCTCCCAAATTCTCAACGGTTAACCGCTTATCGTTTGCCAGTCGAAACAAGTCAAATTCCTCCTTTTATGGGATTGTATTTCGTCCTCTGCTCAAGCTTTCTAAGAAGGCTCGCGGCAGAATCCGGGCTGTCGTCATGTTCCGCAAATTCAGAATAATCCAGAATTTCATTGATATATTCCGGATCTGTTGATTCCAACCAAAATATATCCTTCCATGCGCTCCTTAGATACGTCGATATTTTTACGAATTTATTCGTGGATTCGCTGTAGATATCCACCGCATAGCCAAGTTCCCTTAATTCTTTTGCCAGGTATCCTTTGTCAGCGTTCTTCTCACATGCAATTGACCCCGCCCTAAAGCGCTTATGTAAAACCGAAATTTCTTGTAAGCAATCGTCTACGTGTTTATTCCAGCGCTTTCCAAATCCGACAATACGCCCATCTGAAAGCCTTTTGAACACTGTATACGCTGTTCCGTCTTCTCCGTCGTAAGCGGCATCAATGTGCGCAAGCCCATTGTAAATGAGATACTCATCGTCAATAAATTTCGGGTTTTGGAACATAGCGTCTTTATCCGCAATGTGTTTCAATTCATAATTTGCCGCGAACAGTGAATCGCTCATAGACTGTCTAAGGGCGTTCAGTTTTTCTCTATCAATAAGGCCCGTGGAATAACAGTCAAATTTGTACGTATTCGGCATAATAGAGATTGCATCGTCCTTATGCCAAGGAGTTCCTGTATTAATAAATCTGCCGCTGCGGTTCTTTATATTTTGCAGCTCCATGTACTGTATTTTTGTTTTTTCCCTTTCGGCGCGGCTGATACGGTCTTTCAGATTCACAATATCGTCAGTAACTATAATATCGCCGTGCTTTCCGGTAATCGAAGTACCTATTCCAAGCCCTACAATCTGCGAAGCACCCTTTGTCGATGTATGAAGATTGGTATCTATTTCAGAATCCGTTTCTTTTAAAAGCACCAAATCCACACCGTAAAGCGTGTAAACTAGCTTTTTTAAAACTGTTGTATTCAATATTTTTTGCGACTGCCGGACTACCTCTGTTACGTCAGTGTCAGTCTTTCTAAAAAAAATTACATTTTCGTTTGGGTTTTCGATAATATGGAGCGCGAGAAACAATGATAAATCTGTGGTTTTGTAAGAACCTCTGTGAGCTAGTAGTGTTTGATCTTCTTTAGCGTATAAAAACGACCGAAGCCATTTATTGTGCAGTTCTGTTAAGTCAGCAAACCCTACCCAATGCCCGATTTTATAAGGTTCATTCCATAAAAGGCTGAGAACTTCTTTTTTTCTGCTGTTCAAAATAGTCCTCCATCTCCTTTATGGAGTTATCTATCGGCTGGGTCAATTCCAGCTTATTGATATACTCGCCGTCCATTTTATTAAGCAGATCGATTGCTTTCATTCGTGAATCCGGTTTTTCTTGATCATCTCCCGCAATCTCCGTTAAAATCATCATGCGGTCAATTCTGCTTAAAATTGCCTTGTTTTTTGATTCATCGATTAATTCTTCATACCTTACCAAAACCTTATCATCGGAAAACAACTTGCTGGCTTTTACATCAACTGTTGTATCCTTCCACTTTGAAGCCGCTGGAAACGCTTCACGATATGCTTTTCTTTGGCTCATGCCCTGGATAAGCCCTTGTACAAATTTTTCGTGTCTGGGGTTTTTTAATATTGCCATATCACCACCACAATTTCAGGATAAATAGAAAGACCGCAAAGCCGTTAGGCCTGCGGTCCTTAGGAAAGGAGGTTAATGAACCTTGTACACTTTTCTATGATCTTATTATATCCTATGTTTTTGAAAAAATCGTCCGCGTTTTTTCCGCGAATTAATAATCAATTATTCCGTACATAGAAATAGTAAACTGATAAAGCGCCTCATCTTTATCGCTATATACTTTTGTCCTTTCAATGTGATATTTTTCCATCAGCCTTTCCACGTGTCCGTCGTGGCGGTCTATGTAAAACTCTGTGAGAAAGTCTTTTTGTACCTCAGTTATTCCGTCTAACCCTTTCTCGATGAGTGCGACAATCCGCCGGGTCGCGGAGTAGGCCAGGGATAAGCGCTTAGTTTTCACAATATTATCAATCCAACGATCTTCAGTTTTACTCCTGCCGCCTTTCACTGGCTCAGAATCAGCAGTACAAGCCTTGATAGATTCCTGTTCTAATCGCAAAGTTAAAATCTGATCTCGAAGATTATTTAAAGAGGCTTTGCGCTTCATGTAGCATCTAAGATCGTTTTCAGCTTCTTTTTTCCAGTTCAATTTTTCAACCTCCTGACAGTCTTTTTGTCGCACTTCTCCGGCGGACAGCCCCTAGGCTTACCGGTGTCATAGCAATATAGGCAGTAGCGTTGTTGCCCGGAACCCTCAAATGTTAGAGGTCTGTTATAGATACAACCCTTACAGCTTTTTCTATTTCCGCTTTGTGGCCAGCCCAATGTCCTGAGCCTCCTTGCAGTAGAAGTCGTCTTGTTTGTTAGTATGCCAGAAAATAGAATCCCCGGTCACATCACATTCGATATGGGAGAAAGGGCACTCTTTCTTATGCCTATGTACGCAGTCCTTGCAAGTGGTGTGCGGTTTTGGCGGGTCTTTGCTTGCCACCAGAACGGAACAAAGCAAGAAGCCTAACGGTGCGCCTAAAAAATAACCTAAAAGTAATAATTGCCAGCCTGCCATATCAATTCTCCTTCCTTTCGCCGTAGCTGCAAAACGCATCTGGTTCATATCCATTAAACAATCCACAAGTCGGATGATTGCAATACGCACCACCTGTATTGTCCATTGTAAACCATTTACAATCCTTACATCTAACTACGGGGACAGCGTCTGTATTTCGATGAAGTTCCTCCACCGCCTGATCTCTTTCACGCCTTAGTTGTTTGTTTTCGGCTTCCAATCTTAAAGATTTTAAAAATTCATTTTTAAGTGCTATGTCAGTTTCCTTTTTTGTCATATTGGCAAAATTATATTTAAATAGCAGCTTTTCAATAGCATCGGCGGCATCATCAAAAAGACTGATCCCATTATATAAAGTCCCTCTATGCCGCAGTTTTTCAACCAATTCCTTATACATAGCTAATCCTCCTGAACCTGTTCAACTAAGGTCTGCCACATGTCTTCATTCCGGGTGGCGGCATTGTGTAGCCAACGCACTCATAAATTGGGTATCTGGCTCTTCTGCTTTCTCCGCATCGTAAACAACTCCCGTATTCGCAGCGTAAGCAGTTGTCTGTCCCGCGCCATCTGCAATAACTGCACACGCATTCATCACAAGGGTTTGGGATCACCCGGCTCACATTTTTTTCATAACTAATCCTCCTCAGGCGGTTCTGGAAGCGGCTGCCACCATGAAACAACAGCGTCTTCCCATACAGGGTATTCTTCAATGATCCACCCCTCTGTCTTGTTCCACGATCCAAGCTGATATGCGTTGCGAAGTGTAATATTTGTTTCGGGCTTTCCGTTTACAATACACAAAACAACTTTATGTTCCTCCGGCAGCCTGTCCTCAACACTGATCCAGCCGTTGTTTGCCATAGCTAATCCTCCAAATCCATCTTAGCGCCGCAGTTGGGGCAGTAGTTGGATTTTGTCATAATTCCTCTTGTGCCTACTGTATACTTTCCGCAAGCAGAACACTCAAGCACCGGGACAATATCATTCCATATATTTTCTTTCTGTACTTCTATCCACTTCCCATGCTTCACCTCTGCCACGTCGGCGGTGGGAAGATAATTGATAAAATTTGATGTATAACAGTTATTACATTTATTTGCTTCATAGTCATGTCCGCAATTCTCTCGACAGAGAACATTTAGCGCAAATTCCCTTTCTATGTACTCAGACATCGTCAATCCTCCTCGTCAAAGCTGTCTAAAGGAATAGAGATTTCATCTTCGTCGGTATCGTCAACAGCAACAAAGACATATCCAATTACAGGTACAACTAATTGGGAACAATCCAGTTCTTCACCAGTACATTGAAAAAAGCTGTCGCAATCAATCTCTGTAATCTTAAAGTATCTCGCCATAGTCAATCCTCCTGTTCCAAGCGAATCTTTAATCTGTGTGTTTTCTTGAATTTTTGTACTTCTACTAAATCCTCACAATCGTGAAGAATCATCATTTGTTCCAACATGATTTGAACGTCCGCGATCTCTTCGGCAATAGCTTCACGGTTATCTTTGCCCCTGGCGTGCTTACAAAGCTCCTTTTGCAGTTCTGACATTTCCTCAAAAACCATAAGTGTTTGAGCTTCAGCACCCCATTTATTCAGAGCTTCGCGATAAATCCCACGTGGTTTTAATTCAGTCGTGATTTGCCTCCTTATCCTCTGCATCGAAAAGCTGGTCATAAGTTTTTATGATCATTTCTTTTGTCCTCCGTTCCCGCCTGTTTGCGGCGGGGTTAATCTCTTTTAAAATCAAGCTTCATTTCGTCGATAACCACCCGGTCTAAATGTTCCCAAAATATTTCGTCCTGGTCATGCTCTGCGGAAAGTCTGCTGATTCCACCAATTACTGACAAGCAGCGTTTCGAACCAAAGCCAAAGTCACGATTCAGGACATAACACATCAGTTTAAAATACCGGCGCAGAAGCCTTTCCTGATCCGCTTTTACTACCTGCCTGGAATAACTTTTAGCGGCTTGTATTTGTTTTTTTGTAAGCTTGGCTGAATTAGGTATCCTGGCCTTCACTTAAATTCCTCCCGTCCAAAATCTCAACAAGCCGCCTGCATACAGGACAGCCGCTTTCTTTCACAGCCTTGAACTGTCCGCCGAACGCCACACGGATTTGGTCGATGTATTTGTAAAGCTTCAGGTCGTCCTTTTCTTTTCTCCGTGCTTCCTCATACTCTCTCCTGAGGGCTTCTTTTTCCTCCGCGGCTTCGTCCTTGGAAAAAGCGCCGCGCCGGTAAGCATGGTACAGCCAGGTAAGCCCGCGGTATGTAACACGCTCCAAAGGAAGCACGGAACGGGGAAGATGCCGCCCGTTTCCGGCAAGGGTACAAAGCTCGTCAAAGGTCATGGCTGATCTCCTCGATGGTTACCTTTACGCAGGGATTCTCCGTGTACCGCTTGATAACCTTTAAATCGGCGATCTGAGCGTCGTCGTCATAAGCGATCCCATTTAAAGCGTCCGCAACCACCTTCGCAATGTTATCGGAATCAGGCTTTTTTGTGGGGAGAAGGTCTCCGCTTAACGCCGAAATCCTGTCTTTGTTGGAAAATGATTTGGGAACCTGAAAACCCGCGTAAATCTCCATCTTCAGCGCAGGCTTTTGTTTTCCCTTGGCTCTGATTTTTCCCCGGGCTCCATACCGTTCCAGAAATGAAGTTTTAATCAGATTTTCGTACAGCACTGTGTTTTCCGGCGTGTAGCTGTGCCCGGTTTTGCATGTCCTGGCCCTGGCTTTTCCCTGCGGCTTGCCAGGGATATAGAGCGTAACCAAGCTGTTCCCTCCTTTGTTATTTCAGCCTGTGATTTTTATGTGGGTCTTTGGCAATATCCCAGTGATATTCTTTCGTTCTCTGGTAAATCCTGCTTCCCACCGCCTCGTCAAAAAATAGAATTTGATCGACAGTCAATTCACTGGACAGAATCGTCACCAGGTTGTTATTATACCGGTAATTAATGAGTTCAAAAGCTACGTTGATATCGCCTTGCGTGGGGGCTTTTTTCCTGCCTGTCTCATCGTTCCCTGTGCGAAAAAAATCGTCTATGTAAAGCACAGGAACGGTTTTCAAGGGTTTAATCAGGTTTGAATATGCCGTATCATCATTGACAACGGCTTTCAGCTTCAACGCCTCGTCCCGCCACAGCATATATTTTGCGCTGATTCCACGCTTTAAGAATTCACCCACTATAGCCGTACACAAATGCGTCTTCCCAGCCCCAACCTGTCCGCCGATAAAAAACCATTTCCGGTCGTGATCTTCCAGAAATTTCAAGGCGCTGTTTTTTACAGCCTCCTGCCAGGGGGATTCTGTCTGAAACTTATCGAAGGTATATTCGTTCAATAGGTCACCCAGGCCGCTTTGCCGGATTCTCCTTAAACTATCCCGAAGCTTCATACACTCACAGGGCTTCGCAAATTCGTATCCGTCCTTCAGGTAATGTATCACGCCCTTGTTTTTACAGATTGGGCAGTCATATCCTGTTAGATTTCCTTTAACTTCGTTCATGGCCTGAATGCGCCGTTCCTGGATATCCTCAAATGTAATTTCCGTATTTCTGTTTTGAAGTTTCCGCCGTACCTCCGTGGGGGCTTTCCTGAGCAGACTTTCCAGCATGATTTTCTCCCCTTTCATCTCTGGATTCCCATGCTATAAGCTTTTGTTTCCAGTTTTTAACTGAATTCCCATTATTATCTTTCCAGCCTCCTGCTTCGTAATAATCAAAAAAGCGTCTGGGGTCTACGCTGCTATTCCGCTCCTTGCAGTATGACTCCACTTCTTCAAAAGAAGGGGGAGAAAATGATTTTTTCTTTTTACTTTCTTTTTTTACTTCTCCTTTGTCTTTTTCTTTGTCTTTTTCTTTTTCTTGGGGGGCGTTCGGTACCGTTCGGCGGCGTTCGGTACCGTTTGCCATTGCTCCATTTTCACGGTTTTTCCTGCATTTGGCTTCATACTTTGCGTTATCACGGTCAATTTGATCTGCAAACACGTCAAATAAGATTTCTTCCCTGCCCTGAAGATTGATAAGCTGTTCTCCTGCGCTGTATGATAATAGCGCCCTAAAAAGCCTCCCGCACTCTGCGTCAGAGAGTTTTCTCATGGCATTCAAATAGCTGTGATAGGCACAAAAAAACTCACGCGCCATTTATTCACCGCCTTGAATATCGGTTTTGCCTGATGCCTGTTTATGTATCCTGCGGTAATGCGCTCTTACCGAAATAAAATCTTCTCCTTTTGACTTGGCTACGAAAAAACGAAGAGGTTCGACATTTAAAGCCTCTGTTCTGCGGCGGTTATCGCTCTCTTTAAGGAATCTCTCGATTTCGTCAGGATCGTCGCTTCTCCAATAGCCCTTAGCACTGCTGGAGGATAAAATCCGTTCGCCGTTTCTCATAAGCCGCTTGATTTCGTCCCTTACCCTTCTATCGTCCCAGCCGGTAAGCTTGGACAAATCTTCCCGGCTTATGGCGTTTTCTTTTCCATAAGGGATTAGGTTTAATAGCTCCACGTTCCCACCGCCTTTCTTTTGGTTAGTTAAAAGGTAAGTCGTCATCCGAAATTATTTCTTCAAAGTCATCGTTTCTCGGAATAGTTACAATAGGCTCATTACTCTTATCTTTTTTGGATTCCGCGAAATGCACACTTTCCGCGACTACCTCAAACGCTTTCCGTTTATTGCCGTCCTTGTCCGTGTAGCTGCGTGTTTGAATGGAACCTTGCACCGCTACCAATTGACCCTTATGAAAATACTTGCAGACAAATTCAGCGGTTTGCCGCCATACCACTACGTCGATGAAATCCACCTGGCGGTCTGTGCCTGATTTTACATAAGACCGTTCTACCGCAAGGGTAAAGCTGGTAACTGCTATGTCGTTAGGTGTGTACCTCAGTTCTGGGTCTGAGGTTAACCGTCCCATTAAAATCACTGTATTTAACATGTTAATCCTCCAAATAATTTTTTCCGAACTCCCGGATAAAATCCTCTGTATCCCATTGATAGGCTTCCATCGCCTTCATTTGGGCGATCCGCTTTATGTGCAGATCGGATTCCCGGTTTTTATGTACGCTGTCGTTTCCCTCCTGGTGGCACCGGTAATGGCAGAGGGAAACCCATAAGCCTAAACGCTTTGACTTATCCCGGAATGAGCCGCCAAACGCCTCGTGGCGGTTGAGAGGGTCATAATACCCATTGGCATAGCAGATAAAGCAGCTTTCATCGGCTTCGTCCTGTATGATGCTTGGCGCGTAGCCGTTCCGGTCAAGCTTTGCTCCATATTCGTTAACCACTATGCCACTCTCTTTCTATCTGTGCGTCCATTATCCTGATTTGCAGTTTATAACTGTTGATTGCCTCCATTGCAGACTTATATACCACCTCGGCGCAATCACGTTGAAATCTCAGTTTTGCAATATCAGATTTTCCTTTGCAGACATCGGAAATGATAGTTACTGGAGTGCCGTTTGCACGCTCTTCCAGAATTGCCTTTGACAGCGCCATTCTATAATTACTTTCGGCCTCGGCATAAGCCTGTCCGCGTTTTCCAAGCTGACGGATCGCGGCGTCAAGTAAAGCGGTCTTTTCGCCTACCGCATTAATTAAGTCATTCATTAGTGCCTCCCTGCCAGACAAATACACGTTTGCGGTCTTTATCCTTATTGGCAAGCCTCCAAATAGCAAGCCCCGAAATTTTTCTTTCCTCTGTATAGGCTATTTTTGTTACTTCGAATTTATCGTAAGTTGTAGCCTTACCATTTTTAGATACAATGGAAATTTCAGAGGACGGAATCCAAATAAATGGAGCCGTGTAAAGTTCCCGGCCAATGCCCCAATTTACACAAGCCCGCTTAAAGCTGTCAGAGGCTTCGCCTTTTTCTTTTTCAGCTTGACTTTCTGCACCCGCATCGTCCTTCCATACCCATTCATTGCCAATCTTGATACCAACAGAGCAGAATAAATTTCCCTTGCATTCATAATGCCTGCGCTGCCAGTTTCCCAGGCCGATTGTAGTGTCTAAGATATTCATATCGACACGGGCGTCTTTATATAGAAGCAGGGAACAGCCGGATTCTTTAACTTGAGCTACTCTCACGTCAATTTCATCAGCTTTCAACAGTCTGAATTCCATTTGCTACCTCCAATTTTCTGATCGGACAGTTCCACCCAATAGAATCTCTAGGGCTGGCCATTTCCTCATGAGTAAGGTCACATTCAAAATGCCGTTTCATGTTCATAAAACTATGATTACACCACTCGCAGCACTCCAGACCGTTTATAAATCTGATCTCTATGGGGACAGTGTATCGGGTGAATTCAACTATTTCTTTGGTAGGCATAACATACCTCCTTTATCCACTCCAGGGCTTCGTATTCCGGGCTTTTATCCGTTTCCGGTTCCTCGTTATCGGTATCATACAGGTACTCAAATTCCGCGCGGGAGAGGCCGTTATCAAGGGTTTTCATTTTTACTCACCTCTAA
>ERZ832317.1945-NODE-1945-length-25225-cov-9.276798_pt1 | contig 25225 bp, 18 predicted proteins | sample MGYA00519695_ERZ832317 | MGnify/ENA primary metagenome ERZ832317 (study PRJEB31850, sample SAMEA3708726) | human gut metagenome | biome: human gut; feature: human-associated habitat; material: faeces | place: China | collected 2014 ...
CCCTTCGCGGGTGCAGGGCAGAGCCCTGCCGGAGTCCAGAGGCAGAGCCTCTGGCAGGTTCAAGGGCAGCGCCCTCGGGGTCTCCTTACTCCACCGTCACCGACTTCGCCAGATTGCGCGGCTTGTCAACGTCGCAGCCGCGGCTGACCGCCATGTAGTAGGCGAACAGCTGCACGGGGATAATCGCCAGCAGCGGCAGCAAGTCCGACGCAGCGTCTGGGATGACCCAGAGTTCGTCCGCATCCTTCGCGGCGCGGTCGCGCAGGGCTTCCGGGCAGACAATGAGGACTTTCGCGCCGCGGCTCTTTACTTCGCGCACGTTCGAGAGCGTTTTATCTGCCAGATGCTCCTGCGTCAGCAGCGCGCAGACCAGCGTGCCCTGTTCAATCAGCGCGATTGTGCCGTGCTTCAGTTCGCCCGCCGCATACGCTTCGGACATGATGTAGCTGACTTCCTTCAGTTTCAGCGACGCTTCCATTGCCAGCGCGTTGTCCAGCCCGCGCCCGATGTAGAATACATGCTGACGGTCGTGGTACAGGCTGGAGAAGCGCTGCACCGCGGGTTCGAGCGCCATCACCTGCTCCGCCAGCGCGGGAATGTCCGCCATCTGCCGCAGAAGCTCCGATGCTACGCTCTCCGTTAGATGTCCGCGCTTCACGCCGAGGTCAATCGCCAGCAGCACCATCATTTCCACTTGCGTGATGTATGCTTTTGTGCTTGCGACGGCGATTTCCGGCCCCGCGTAGGTGTACATGACGCAATCCCCAGCGGTGCGGGCAATCGACGAGCCGACGACGTTTGTTAGCGCCATCACTTTCGCGCCCAGCCGCTCCGCCTCGCGCATGGCGGCCAGCGTGTCCGCCGTTTCGCCGCTCTGCGAAATGGCAAGGAAGCAGTCGCCCGCGCCCAGAATCGGGTTGCGATAGCGGAACTCGGATGCTACATCCACCACCACGGGCAGCCGCGCCAGCTTCTCGATTACATACTTGCCGACGACACCCGCGTGGTACGCTGTGCCGCAGGCGACAATCGTCAGCGTGCGCAGGGAATTCGCTTCTTCCGCCGAAATCGGGAACGCGCCGGGGCGAATCGCCATTTTTTCTGCGTCGACGTGGGCGGAAAACGTCTTTTTCAGCGCGGCGGGCTCTTCGTGAATCTCCTTGAGCATGAAGTGCGCATAGCCGCCTTTTTCCGCCGCTTCCACGTCCCAATCAACGTGAATGGGCTTGAGCGCGCGCTCGTTGCCGAAATGGTCGTATACGCGTACGCCGCTCCGGGTCAGCACGGCGACTTCGCGTTCATCAAGCAGCTCCACCGTCCGCGTGTGGCGAATCAGCGCTGGAATGTCGCTGCCGACGTACTGTGCGCCGTCCGACAGCCCGACGACAAGCGGAGAATCCTTGCGTGTGCAGTAGAGCGTATCCGGCGCCTCGGCGTTCAGAACGCACAATGCGTAGCTGCCTTCGAGCATTGTCTGCGCGTGCAGAATGGTCGAGAGCATGTCGCCGTCGTAAAGCGTATGCAGCAGATGGGCGATTACCTCCGTGTCCGTTTCGGATACGAACACGCAGCCCTTCGCCTTCAGCTGAGTGCGCAGCTCCTCGTAGTTCTCGATGATGCCGTTGTGGACGACGGCGATATGCCCCTTCATGTCCGTGTGCGGATGGGCGTTGATGTCGTTTGGTTCGCCGTGGGTTGCCCAGCGCGTGTGACCGATGCCGATGGTGCCGGGCAGGGGATTCGATGCCACACGCGCGGCGAGATTCGCCAGCCGTCCCTTCGCCTTGCTTAGCCGAATGACGCCGCCGTCCATGACCGCAATGCCCGCGCTGTCATAGCCGCGGTACTCCAATCGGGAAAGTCCGTCCAATAAAATGTCCTGCGCCTGCTGCGCGCCAATATAGCCAACGATGCCGCACATAGGGAATCGCTCCTTCCGAGTCGAATAAGACGTTATAATACAAGTTTAACCTGTTGTATTATACGCCGATTTCGATGAAAATGCAACACCCATGTGCGTCTTTTTTTACGGGTCAGGAAAAATGCCGTTTTGCAGCACTTTCTCTGGATCAACCGCTGTATCGCCGACGACAATCCGCAGGTGCAGGTGTGCAGGCAGATCACATTCCTCAGGCATCGTGCGCCCGATGAAGCCAATCGTCTGCCCAGCGCGAACCGGATCGCCCGCGCGAATCGCGTAGAGCATCGACAGGTTCGCATAGCGCACGATGACGCCGCCGTGGTCGATTTCCGCATACGCGCCGAAAATGCCGCTGTCCGCACAATTGATGACGGTGCCATCCGCCATGGCGCTGACTTTCGCACCCTCCGCACCAGCGTAATCCGCCGCATCGTGCAGCGCCCACAAGCCCGTGGTGCTGCTTTGCCGCATCCGCGTGTTGTCGAAGGGACGCAGCAGCGTCATGCTTTCGAGCGGCGTGGTAACGCTGCGGACGGTGGGGGAGACCGTCGGCGCGGGCGTGGCGGTCTGCGCACTGTCAAGCGACTGCTGGAGCAGCTGCGCGGCGGATATGTCACCGGAGACAGGCGGGGTCGGTGTCACACGCGCAAATTCCGCCTGCCGCGTCCACAGCGCCGTGCCGACAATCACCGAGACGCATAGCAGCGCCATCAGCAGAAATGTCCACTGCTCCCGGCGCAGATGCAGCGCGCGGAAAAGTGAACGAAAATGACGGTCAGCCATGAGAAAATCACCTCAACCATGCCGTGTAGGGCGTTTTCTCCTATTATGAGCCGGAAAAACCTGTTTTATCCATCCGCGTCAGCTGCGTGCCGGGGTAGTAGTGCGCCAAAATTTCCGCGAAATCCGCGCCGTCCGCCGCCATCGCCTGCGCGCCTGCCTGCGATAAGCCGACGCCGTGCCCGTATCCGACGGTGTGGAAAACGATGCGGTCGCCATCCGCCTCCCAAGTAAAATAGGTGCTTCGCAAGGAAAGCGCTTTGCGGAAATCAGCGCCGCGGACAGTTTGACTGCCGACCAGCAACGTCGCGACGCGCCCGGAAGCGGTCGTGGATTGCAGACGAATCGCGCTGGGCAGCGTGTCCGCCGTCACGCCGCAGCCGGGAAAAGCGCGCAGGAGCAGATCTGCCGCTTCCTCGCAGGAGAAGGATGTGTCGGCGCGGAATCCGGCGTACCCCTCTTCGCCGGGACTGTCTACGCTGACCAGATACGGCTTGGCGGATGCGAACACGGCGGCGGCATCTTCAGTTTTTCCGCCGGAACAGGCGTGGTACAGCACCTCGATGGGCAAGCCGCCGCTGGTGAGCAGCAAGCCGTCTGTTGCGCGGACCGCGCGGTCAATGCGCGCGCGGAGGACGACGTACTCGCTGCCCCAGCGGGCTTGCAGCTGCGCATCCGTCTGGTACGCCTGACAGCACGCGCTGTCCGTGCAGATATCGCAGTCCGGGTGGCGGACGCACCCGTTTCCGCCGAACGCGCGGCTCTGCGCGACGGCACGCGTCCGGGCGGCAATGGCTTGACATTTGAGCGCTTCCGGCGCGTAATTCGCGGGCATCTCTGCCGCTAATGCGCCGAAAACGTAGTCTTCCAGCGGCAGCAGGCGGATTTCCTCCGCATCGGCGAAGTAGACCCGAAGTGTTAAGCCGCTGTCAAGCGCGGAATCGGTCGGCGCGGCACAGGAAGAAAGCATCAGGATACACACAAGAAACGACAACAGCTGTTTTTGTTTCATGGGCACACAACCTTTTCGCAGAAATTTCGGGAAATGTTCGGATTGCACAAATCGCCGCACGGGGGAAACAGTTTTCGCTCCGACGGCGCAAAACCAGTTTATGCGCGGAAAATTTCGTGCATGAGCAGGAATTTATGTCGGCAATGGCGAAATACTTACCGCATCGTCTACGGTCAAAATGAACGCACTTTCCGAAAATCACAAAAAATGCAGGAGAAAATGCTGAATATGACTTGACGAAAATGCATAAAAGTGATTCAATAGTAAGTGAAAAGAGTGAAGAAAGCAAACGCGGCTCTCCGTGATTGCAGGCGGAGGAACGCAACGCAAGCAAAGGCAGGTGTAACTATGCGCTACAACGGCCCGACCGCCGCGGTGCGGGATCAGTTCCATCAGGGAACGAACCGCAGAGCCTATGAGATGCTCGGCGCGCACCCGGTGACGCAGGACGGACAGGAAATGTGGCATTTCGCTGTCTGGGCGCCGAACGCACGGGCAGTTTCTCTCATTGGCGAATTCAACCAGTGGGACAGAAAAAAAACGCCCATGCAGAAGGTCTACGACGGTACATGGGAAGTGCGGCTGCCCGCGGAAACCTTCGACGTGAAGAGTGACCCGAAACGCTATGATTATCCCGACGCTGCAAAGAAACTGACAACCTACAAATATTGCATTCAGGCGCAGGACGGGACGTGGCAGGACAAGGCTGACCCCTATGGGTTCGCCATGCAGATGCGCCCCGACACTGCCAGCCGTATTTACGACCTGAGCGGCTACCGCTGGGGCGACGCAGACTGGATGGAGGCGCGCAAGTCCTACGACCCGTACCACAGTCCGGTGAACATCTACGAAATGCACCTCGGCTCGTGGCGGCGGCACAAGGACGGCACGTTCCTGACCTATACGGAGATTGCCGAACAGCTTGTGCCGTACCTCAAAGAAATGGGCTACACGCATGTGGAGTTCATGCCGGTGATGGAGCATCCGCTGGATATGTCGTGGGGCTATCAGGTGTCCGGCTACTATGCGGCGACGGCGCGCTTCGGCGAACCGAAGGAGCTGATGGCGCTCATTGACGCGCTGCATCAGGCGGGCATCGGCGTGCTGCTGGACTGGGTTCCCGCGCATTTCCCGCGTGACGCAATGGGACTGCGCCGCTTCGACGGTACGCCCTGCTATGAGCATCCCGATCCCCGGCGCGGCGATATGCCGCAGTGGGGGACGCACATGTTCGACTACGCGCGCGGCGAGGTCAACTCGTTCATGCTCTCCAACGCCTGCTTCTGGCTGGAGTGGTATCACGCCGACGGGCTGCGTGTGGATGCAGTCACGTCCATGCTGATGTACGACTTCTGCCGTGAGCCGGGGCAATGGCTGCCCAACAAGTACGGCGGACACGAGAATCTCGATGCCATTGCTTTCCTGCGCCGGATGAATGAAACCGTCTACCGTGATTTCCCCGGTGTGATGATGGTGGCGGAGGAATCCAGCGCCTACCCGATGGTCACGCGCCCGATTTATCTGGGCGGGCTGGGCTTCGGGTTCAAGTGGAACATGGGCTGGATGAATGATATGCTGGCGTATATCAAGCTCGACCCGGTCTACCGCAAGTATCACCACGACAAGCTGACGTTCTCGCTGATGTACGCCTTTTCGGAGAATTACATCCTGCCGTTCAGCCACGACGAGGTGGTACACGGCAAGCACTCGATGCTGGACAAGCAGCCGGGCGACTTGTGGAAGAAGTTCGCAGGACTTCGCGCACTGTATGGCTACACGATGGCGCATCCGGGCAAGAAGCTGCTGTTCATGGGCGGCGAGTTTGGGCACTTCATCGAGTGGAAGTATGACGACCAGCTGGACTGGTTCCTGCTGCTGTACGAAAATCATCCGCAGGTGCAGCAGTGCTGCAAGCGCCTGAACGAAATCTACCGCACGACGCCCGCGCTCTACCAGATTGATGACAGCTGGGATGGCTTCCAGTGGATTCAGGCGAACGACAGCGATAACTCCATCGTTGCGTTCCTGCGCACGGATAAACGGGGCAACTCGCTCCTGTGCGTGACGAACTTCACGCCCGTGTTCCATCCGCAGTACCGCATTGGGCTGCCGCAGATGGGGACGCTGACGGAGTGCTTCAACACCGACCGCAAGGAATACGGCGGCTCGAATCAGTACAACAACTGGGCGATTCGCACGGAAGAAGAGCAGCTTCAGGATTTCCAATACAGCTGCGATATCTGCGTGCCGCCGCTCGCGACGGTCTACTTCACCTACCAGCGCGACCCGCTGCCGGAGAAGGCGAAGAAAGCGCGCGTTATCCCGGAAATCGCAGATGTGCCGCCAAAGAAAGCATCCAAAACGGCAAAGAAACCGCAGCCCCTGCCGGAAAAGTCCGCCGGCAAAGCCAATTCCATTTCCATCGGCTGAATCGGCGCTCACCGCAATCAGGGGAGGAGCGAAAGCGCTGTTTCACATACATCACCGTGCCACCTGATGCACCGAGGGCGGCGCGAATCCTGCACGGTCGGTGCGCTTCGCAAGAAACAAGGATGAAGGAGCGTGTTCTCATCATGAAAAAGAAGACCTGTGTTGCCATGCTGCTGGCAGGCGGACAGGGCAGCCGTCTGGGTGTCCTGACTAAGAAGGTGGCAAAGCCGGCTGTTCCCTACGGCGGCAAGTACCGCATCATCGACTTCCCGCTGTCCAACTGCACCAACAGCGGCATTGACACCGTGGGCGTGCTGACGCAGTATATGCCGCTGGAACTGAATTCCTACATTGGCTCCGGCGCACCGTGGGATTTGGACTTGTCCACCGGCGGCGTGTTCGTCCTGCCGCCCTATCAGACGGGCAAGACGGGCGACTGGTATCGCGGCACGGCAAACGCCATCTATCAGAATATGGCGTTTATCGAGCAGTATGACCCGGATTACGTCCTGATTCTCTCCGGCGACCATATTTATAAGATGGACTACAACGCCATGCTGCAGTACCACATCCGCAAAGGCGCGGATGCGACGATTGCTGTGCGCCCTGTGCCGTGGGAAGAAGCGAGCCGCTTCGGCATCATGAATACGGACGCGGACGACAACATTGTTGAATTTGAAGAAAAGCCCAAGCAGCCCAAGTCCAACAAGGCGTCCATGGGCATTTACATCTTCTCGTGGGCGAAGCTCCGCGCGTACCTGACCGCGGACGAGGCAGACAAGACATCCGCCAATGACTTCGGCAAGAACATCATCCCCGCGATGCTGAACGACAAGCAGGTCATGGTGGCATATAACTTCGAGGGCTACTGGAAGGACGTTGGCACGATTGAATCCCTGTGGGAAGCGAACATGGACTTGCTCAGCGTGCCCATGCCGATTGACCTGCACGACAAGAAGTGGCGCATCTATGCCAAGAATCCGGGCCTTGCGCCGCACTACATCGCCAAGGGCGCTGTCGTGAGCGATTCGCTGGTTACGGAAGGCTCGGAAGTCTACGGCTCTGTGCAGCACTCCGTGATTTTCGCAGGCGTGACCATTGAAGAGGGCGCAAGCGTCATTGACTCGGTTGTCATGCCCTATGCGGTCATCAAGCGCGGCGCGGTTGTCCGTCGGGCGATTGTGGCGGAGAACGCCGTGATTGGTGCGGGCTGCATGGTCGGCGAAGAGACGGGCAATATCGCCGTCGTCGGTCAGGGCGTCACCCTTCCCGCCGGTGTCAGCGTGACCGCGGGTCAGCAGGTGGACGAAAACACCAAATTCTGATAATCACAGCAGCGGAAAGGATGTAAGAAAATGAAAAACGTAATGGGTGTTATCTACACCGGCGAAAATGACGCCAATCTGCGCGAGCTGACCCTGACCCGCGCCATCGCGGCGCTGCCTGTGGGCGGCCGCTACCGCGTCATTGACTTCCTGCTGTCCTCGATGGTCAACGGCGGCATCAAGAACGTCGGCGTTATCATGCAGAAGAATTATCACTCCCTGATGGATCACATCGGCTCCGGCAAGGAGTGGGATCTGCACGGGAAGAATGACGGTCTCAAGGTGCTGCCGCCGTTCCTGACGCGCGAGAATGTTGGCGTGTACTCTGGTATGCTGGATGCGCTGCGCTCCAACACCAACTATCTCTCCCGCTCCAAGCAGGAATATCTGGTGCTGAGCAACTCCACCATCATCTACAACGCGAATATCGCGGAGTTTGTGGCGTATCATCAGAACAGCGGCGCGGACATCACCATCATGTACACCGCTGATCCGAACATGCAGCGCGACGAACTGGGCTGCTATCTGGCGGTGGACGAAAGCGGCATGGTGACGGACATGGAAGTTGATCCGACGCATCCGAACCTGCCGCTGACGAGCATGGAGGTCGTCGTGATGAAGCGTGAGCTGCTGCGCACGCTGGTGGACAAGGGCGTGGCGCACGGCTATCATGACTTCAACCGTGATGTGCTGCTCCGTCTGGTGACGGAAGGCACGGCGCGCGTGAATGCGTGGGCGTACACTGGTCTGTGCTGGCGCATGGACTCCGTGCAGAGCTACTTCAAGTTCAATATGGATATGCTGGATACCCAGATTCGCCATCGCCTGTTCACGGCGGAGCTGCCTGTGTACACCAAGGTTCGCGACGAGATGCCCGCCCGCTATGGCGACAATGTGACCGTCGTCAACTCGCTGGTGGCGGATGGCTGCATTATCGAAGGCACGGTGGAAAACTCTGTGCTGGCGCGCGGCGTGCGCATTGCCCCCGGTGCGCATGTGAAGAACTGCATCATCATGCAGGATGGTCAGGTGCACAACGACGCTTCCATCGAAAACTGCATTCTGGACAAGCAGACGGTCATCAAGCGCAGCGCGCGGCTCATCGGCCCGGCGGCGTACCCGATTGTTATCGCGAAGAATGTTGTCATCTAACAAACGAATCGCCTGAATTACTGACGCGGTTCGGATTTGCAAACCGCGCCAATATGTGCTATACTGTTGGTGCGGTTTTTTGGATACGCTTTTCAGATTCGCCTGAGCCATCTGCTCGCGCCTTTTTCCTTCCTGCGTCCGGTCGTTCCACTTAGCGTAGCGCTGCTACGCTGCGTTTCACTCCCGTTAGCAGGAAAGAAAAAATTCGCTTCGCATCTTGGCTCATTCTCATCTGAGAATCGTATCTGAGCTTAATTCGCTGAATTTCCCTGATTGTTTTTCCCTTGCCCCCGGCAGGAAATATTTCTGATGGAGGATAGAAACGATGAAGATTCTCTTTACGGCGAGCGAGTGCGTCCCGTTTATCAAGACCGGCGGTCTGGCGGATGTTGTCGGCGCGCTGGCGCCCGTTCTGGCGAAGCAGGGTCACGACGTGCGCGTGATGCTGCCCCTGTATGCGGCGGTGCCGAAGCAGTATGTTGACCAGATGACCCATGTGACCGACTTCGAGGTCGCGCTGGGCTGGCGTCGTCAGTACTGCGGCATTGAGCTGCTGGAAAAGGACGGCGTGAAGTTCTACTTTGTGGACAACAAGTTCTATTTCGGCCGTCCGTATATCTACGGCATGGGCGGCGACGAGTACGAACGCTTCGGTTTCTTCTGCCGCGCGGCGCTGAACGCCCTGCCGCTGCTGGACTTCCAGCCCGACGTGATTCACGCGCATGACTGGCAGTCCGGCATGGTGCCCGCACTGCTGAAAATTCAGTATGCCCACCTGCCGTTCTTCGCGAACATCAAGACCATGTTCACCATCCACAATCTGCAGTATCAGGGCGTGTTCGGCATCCGCGAAGTGCAGGACGTGCTGGGTCTGGGCGACAGCCTGTGGACGGACGACAAGCTGGAATGCTACGGCTGCGCGAACTTCATGAAGGCTGCGCTGGTGTATTCCGACATCATCACCACCGTTAGCCCGTCTTATGCCGAGGAAATTCAGACGGCATACTACGGCGAGCGGCTGGATGGGCTGCTCCGCGCGCGCAAGCATGAAGTGTTCGGCGTGCTCAATGGCATCGACATGGCGGATTACAATCCCGCGACGGACGCGCGCATTCCGGCGGAATATACCGCGGATGACCTGTCCGGCAAGGCAAAGTGCAAGGCGGAACTGCAGGAAAAGCTCGGTTTGACTGTTGACCCGAATGTGCCGATTATCGGCATGGTCGGCCGCCTGAGCAGCCAGAAGGGGCTTGACCTTGTGGACTACATCATCGGTGACCTGATGAGCGAGAACGTGCAGCTGGTTGTGCTGGGCATGGGCGAGAGCCGCTATGTCAACCTGTTCTCGTGGGCAGAGGGCGAGTTCAAGGGTAAGGTTGCGGCGCGGTTTGCGATGGACCACGCGCTGGCGCATCAAATCTACGCGGGCTGCGACATGTTCCTTATGCCCAGCCAGTTCGAGCCGTGCGGCTTGAGCCAGCTGATTGCCCTGCGCTACGGCACAGTGCCGATTGTCCGCGAAACGGGCGGTCTGCGCGACACGGTGCTGTCCTACAACGAGTACACTGGCGACGGCAATGGCTTCACGTTCTTCAACTACAACGCCAATGACATGCTCAATGTCATCAACCGCGCCATCGACTACTACGAGAACCACAAGGATGTGTGGCACACGCTCCAGCAGCGCGGCATGACTGGCGATTACAGCTGGACGAACTCCTCCAAGAAATATATGGAACTGTACGAAGGCTTGGTGAGCGGGCGTTTCGACCATGACTCCGCATCGAATCAGGAGAAGGCATCTTCTGATGACGACGCGGAGGCGAACCCAGTGGTCGTCCCGTATCCATATGAGAAGGAAGAACCCGAAGCGCCCGTGAAGCCCAAGCGCGTCCGCCGCACGAAGGAGCAGATTGCGGCCGACAAGGCGGCGAAGGAAGCGGAGAAGGCAGCCAAGGAAGCCGCGAAAGCCGCCGAAGCGCCTGCAAAGCCTGTCCGCAAGCGCCGCACAAAGGCGGAAATTGAAGCGGACAAGGCGGCAAAAGCTGCTGCGGCGGAAGTGACCGCGGAAGCTCCCGCGAAGCCCGCCCGCAAGCGCCGCACGAAGGCGGAAATCGAGGCGGACAAGGCAGCGAAGGAAGCGGCAAAGGCAGAAAAGCCCGCCCGCAAGCCGCGCGCGAAGAAAGCGGAAACGCAGGAATAATCCGCATCATCCGACAGGCGTTCTGACCTGAACCCAACAGGTCGGAGCGCCTGTCTTTTTGTGCGTGACGGAAATTTCCAGCGAGATTTGTTACAATCTGCATGACACGCCGGGCGCTTTCTGCTACAATGGAGGAGAAGTACCACCACAAGGAGGATTTTCCCGTGCAATTCCGATACCGGCGGGCGCTGTGCCTGCTTCTGATGCTTTTCCTGATGCTCTCCGCAATGCCCACATCATTCGCCGAGGATACGGCGGATGTTGCCGTACAGTCCGCGCCGCTGGAGCGGAGCGCTGCCACACGCAACGGCATGGTGCGTGTGCGCCTGCTGTCCATTGGCAGCAATCCCGCGTCGCTCACGGTGACGGCGGTCGGCGCAATGGCGGTCAGCGGCGGGCAGACGATGGCGCTGGCGAATGGCGAGAAAGTCAGCATCAGCCACAGCAGCGCGACGGGCGAAATCCGCCTGACGCGGGGCGGCGAGACGGTCAGCATGGGGCGGGAGATGGCAATCAGGCGTCGGCAGACGGACGGCGGATTCCGCATTGCACAGGCAAGAAGACCGCAAAACGTCTACCCCGGTGACCTGCACCTTGTGTCGAAGCTGGAAAGCGGGACGTATCGGCTCTATGTCGTGGCGAACGTGTACATCGAATCGTACCTCTATGGCGTCGTGCCGTATGAAATGGGGGCCTCCTCGGCATTGGAAGCCTTGAAAGCACAGGCGGTTGCGGCGCGGACGTACACCCTGCGCGCCATGAATGCGAACGCATCAAAGGTCTACGACGTTGTGGACACGACCGCTGACCAGGTGTACAACGGCAGTCCGGCGGAGCGCGACCGGGCGGCGGAGGCGGTGGACGCAACGCGCGGCATTGTCGCCATGAACGACGGCAAGCTGACCGGGACGTACTACACCGCGTCCAACGGCGGACAGACCGAATCCGCCCGCAACGCGTGGGGCTCATCCGGCGTGAATTACCTGACGGTTAAGGACGACCCGTTTGACCGCATGAACCCGTACAGCAGCACGCGCAAGATGACGATTTACGCTGCATTTGCCCACGCAAGCCAGAATCAAAGCCTGACGCGCCTGTTGCAGGCGAAAGCGCCAGACGCGACGATTCTGCGCATCGAGGCCGTTACGCCGCACACGCCGAAGTATGCCGCACCCAGCCGCTTATATACGAAGCTGGATTTTGACGTGACGGCGCTTGTGGATGGCGAAACGCGCCGCCTGACGTTGACGTTCGACATTTTCAGCGAGCTGGAAAGCGCCCTCAATCTGTCCATTAACACGACGAAAAACGAACTCTGGTCGGTCAAGGCAGATGGGGAGACGTTTGTTCTGACCGTCAGGCGCTACGGACACGGCATCGGCATGAGCCAGCGCGGAGCGCAGCAGATGGCGAACCTGGGCTATACTTACGACCAGATTCTCGGCTTCTACTACGAGAACTGCGTGCGGATGCAGTACACCTTCACGCACACGATTCTGCCGCCCGTGGGCGACGCGCCCGTGACGGCGACTGAAGCCCCCGCGACGATTTCGCCCGCCGCGCCTAATCAGGCCATGGTGACGCTGGTGAATGTGGAGGACGTGCTGAACGTACGCCTGATCGCCTCGGACAACGGCACACTGCTGACGACGCTGCCCGCCGGAACCGCCGTGACCGTGCTGGCAAAGGGCGAAAATTGGACGCTCATCCGTTTCGGGCGGATTGTCGGCTACGTCCGCACGGAAAATCTGACGTTCACCGGCACGCCGCCGACGCAGAGCGACGAAAACCCGACACCCATCACCCGCTGGGCGACCGTGACAGGCACGAATTCACTGAATCTGCGCGCGTCCGGCAGCTACGATGCGGCGGTGCAGTCCACCATCCCCGGCGGCGCGGTGCTGTGCGTGTTCGCGGTGGAGAACGGCTGGGCGAGCATACAGTATGGCGCGAAAACAGGCTACTGCGCGGCGGAGTATCTCACGTTCAGCGATACTTATCCGGGCAAAACGAGCCAGACTGGGCGTTCTGCGATGGTCAGGACGGCGACAGCGCTTCGGGCGACCCCGTCTACTGCTGCGGTGGTGCTGATGAACTTGCCGCAGGGCGTTCAAATTGCCGTGCAGAGCAGCGACGGCAGCTGGTGCCGCGTGACGGCGGGCGGCATTGACGGCTATGTGCTGGCAAGCAGCCTTGATTTCAGCGCCGTCGGCATCGAATTGACGCCTGTGCCGACGACAAGCGGCGAACAGACCGCGATTGTCAATTCCACCGCCTCGACGCTCAACCTCCGGCAGGGCGCGGGCACAGAATACCCAGTGCTGGCGGAAATCCCGAAGGGAACGAGCATCATCGTCACGGCATACGGCGAAACGTGGTGTGCCGTTCGCTGGGGCAGCCTGACCGGGTACGTCATGACGCAGTACCTGCGCTTTGATGTGCCGACGGCGACGCCCACACCGGGCGGGACGCCCACACCGGGCGCAACGCCCGAACCGACGGCATTCCCCGAACCAAGCGCAACGCCTGTCCCAGCTGCGTCCGAACCGCCTGCGAAGGTGGAGGATGACGCGGATATCGGTGGTTATGTTGCGTGGGTGAGTGCGGACAATGCGCCGCTTCGTCAGGCGATGGCTGCGGATGCGGCAGTCCTGGCGACAATCCCACGCGGAACGCAGGTGACGGTGCTTGCACAGAGCGGCAATTGGTGCTATGCCGCGGTCGGGCAGATGACGGGCTATTTCACGGCGGATGCGCTCTCCTGCGAGCAGCCGGACGCGCCGCTGGGGCAAAAATACGTCAGCACAAAGTCGGATTCGCTGGCGATGCGGCAGTCGCCCAATACGGGCGCGGCGATTGTGCAGTGGCTTCCGCGCGGCGCACTGGTGACATTCATTTCGCAGGAAAACGGCTGGAGTTACATCCGCTACGGCGGCAAAGAGGGCTACTGCGCGTCGCAGTATTTGAGCGACAGCGCGCCCGGTGCGGTCGTCATCAGCGATACGCCGATTCTGGACGTGACGCTGGAAAAAGTGACTGGGTGGACAGCGAGCATCCGCCAAGCAGAAACGCTCTACCAGTGGTGCAGCGCTGATGCGCCCGAAACGGCGAAAGTCGAAGCGGATTTGGTGCTGACCGTGCTGGAAAAGGGCGAAATCTGGTGTCGTGTGCGGACAGAAGAAGGGGAGGAAGGCTATTGTCTGACAAGCCGATTGACGCTGATTACGCCGGAAAACTGACCATCCTGCCCGGCGAACGGGTGGACGAATTGCAGCAGGCGGGGCTGCGCATCCTGCAAAAGGAGCAGGGATTCCGCTTCGGCATGGATGCCGTACTGCTGTCGAGCTTCGTGCGGGCGGAAAGCCGCGATCGCTGTGCTGATTTTGGCACGGGGACGGGTATCCTGCCGCTGCTGCTGGCAGGCATGGGGCGCGCGAAAAGCGTCGATGCGTTTGAAATTCAGCCGGATATGGCGGATATGGCGCGGCGGAGCGTGCTGCTCAACGGGCTGGAACATATCATCCGCATCCACGCTCTGCCGGTGGAGAGCGCCGACGAGGTGCTTGCGCCCGGAAGCATCGACGTAATTGTGTGCAATCCGCCGTATGGGCATCATGGCACGACACTGCCGAATCCGGCGCAAACGCTGTCCTTGGCGCGCCATCAGCAGAAAAGTGGGCTGACGGCGTGGTTCAAGATGGCGTATCATCTGCTGCGCGGCAAGGGGCGGATGGCGGTCATCTACCCGGCGGCGCGGATGCTGGAAGTGATGAAGGAGATGGAGAAAGCCGGGCTTGCGCCGAAGCGGTTCCAGCTGATTTACCCCTCGGCGCAAAAGGCGGCGAATCTGGTGATGATTGAGGCGCTCAAGGATGCGCGCCCGATGCTGCACCCCGAACCGCCGCTGATGATTTACGAGCCGGACGGCACACTGACCGCGCCGCTGCGGAAGATTTACGCCATGGAGCGTGCATCAGGGGTTCATGCGGGCGACGGCGAAATTCAGCACGCCCGCGAACGTCACCCACAGCAGGTACGGCACGAGCAGCCATCCGGCAAGGGGCTTCTGCTGCCCGAAATGCACCGCCATGATGAAAACCAGGCAGAGCAGCAGAATCAGCCAGAAGAAGGAAAGCCCAAGCGCTTTCAGAATAAAGAACAGCACGGGCCACATCAGGTTGACGGCTAACTGGGCGATATACAGCCACAGCAGCAGGAAACGGTCGCGCCCCTGCGCGCGCAGGACGAGCCACATGCAGTACGCCATCAACGCATAGAGGATGCTCCAAACGATGGGGAAGAGCCAGCCCGGCGGCGCAAAGCCGGGTTTGTTCAGAGCGTGGAAGAAGTCCATGCCGTCGCGGGTGAGGTAGCCGACGAGCGCCCCTGCGCCAAGCGTGGCGGCTTCCAGCGCGACGAGTGAGCGCCAGGTGGCCTTTTTGCCTTGCTGCGTCAAAGTTATCGCCTCCTATGACACGGATAGCCTATGTCATCAGGCAGCGCGGCATACAGGAAAGAAGCGGAGGAAACACAGATTATGGGAAGCGTTTTGGTCATCGGCGGCGGCGCAGCGGGATTGGCGGCGGCGATTGCGGCGGCGGAATGCGGCGATACGGTCACGGTGGCGGAAAAAATGGATCGCGTTGGCAAAAAAATCCTCGCGACGGGCAACGGCCGCTGCAACCTGATGAACACGGGTGCGCCGCGCTATCCGGGAAATGCGGCGTTCGCGGCGGATGTGCTGTCTCACTGCGGCGCAGAGGCACAGAAAGCCTTCTGGGAGCATCTTGGACTGCGGCTTCGGCAGGAAGAGGCGGGGCGCGTGTACCCCGTCAGTTCGCAGGCTTCAAGCGTGCTGGATGCGCTCCGCCTGCAATTGACCGCCCTGCATGTGCGGGTAGTGGCGGGCGTGTCCATCACGGCACTGCACCGCGAAAATGATGGCTGGACGGCGCTCTCGGCGGATGGGCAGCGCTTTCGGGCGAACCGCGTCATCATCAGCGGCGGCGGATGCGCCCAGCCCAAGCTCGGCAGCGACGGCAGCACCCTGCGTCTGCTGACGAATCTCGGCTGCCCCGCGACGCCTTTCGCACCCGCGCTGACGCAGATTATCACAGATAGCACGCCAATCAAGGGGCTGAGCGGCATCCGCGTCAAGGCGCAGGTAGCGGTTATCGACCGGAAAAGCGTCCTGCATGAGGAGGACGGCGAGCTGCTGTTCGCGGATTACGGCGTCAGCGGCGTGTGCGTGATGCAGTGCGCACGGTATGCAAAGGACGGGCGGATGCTTCGCGTGTCGCTGGTGAAGGGCATGGGTTTCGCGGATGCGGGCGATTTCCGCCGCGAACTGCACCGCCGCCGGAGAGACTGGGCGCAGCGCCCGATGGCGGAGCTGCTGACGGGGCTGTGCGTGCCGCGACTGTCGGCGGCGCTGATGCGGCAGGCAGATTGGGGAGTGCGCGAAAGCAGCCTATGCGGGCAGATGACAGCGGACATGGCGGAGCGCCTGACGAAAACGGCGGATGCGTGGCTGCTGCCGATTCGCGGCGTGAAGGGCTTCGAGAGCGCACAGGTGGCGTCGGGCGGGGCGTCGGTCGCGGATTTTGACCCGGCGACATTGCAAAATCGCCGCCTGCCGGGACTGTACGCGGCGGGCGAGGTGCTGGATGTGGACGGCGACTGCGGCGGCTTCAACCTGATGTTTGCCTTTGGAAGCGGCATTCTGGCGGGTCTGGACGGACGAAATGCCCCGTGGATACATGAAAATGCGCAGAAAAGCTGATTTTTCTCGAAAAAAAGTGATTTTCCCTCTTGACAAATCGCTGAATCGCGCTATAATATTATCTGCTGATGCAAACGCCGCTCATAAGGTAGACGGATGCTTCGCAGATGTGCACCATTAGCTCAGTTGGTAGAGCACCTGACTCTTAATCAGGGTGTCTAGGGTTCGAGTCCCTAATGGTGTACCACATGCCGAATCGCAATCGCGGTTCGGTATTTTTGTGTCCGGAAAACGGCACGCGCGACAAATTTTCTTCCCCAAAGGTGCGGAAAACCCTTGTCGGACAGGGCGAAAATATGGTATAATACACTGGTTGTGTCTGTAAAGGACGCTTCATTCGGTATGCCTGTCTTTTTCGGGCATATGAAGGAGGAAATGCCTTTGACCCTGCGCGAAGAAGCGCCGATGACCAAAGATGATGCACGCCGCCTGAATCCACTCCAGCTGGCGTATATCGGGGATACGGTCTATGATTTGCTGACTCGGTCGCGACTGCTGTACCGGGGGTATAATCTGCATCACTGCCATCAGGCGGCGGTCACGGTCGTCAATGCACACGCACAGGCGGAGGCTTTGACACGCATCGAGGGAGCGCTGACCGAGGAAGAGAACGCCATTGTCCGCCGCGGGCGCAATACCCACGCGCACCACGCTGCGCCTCGAAATCAGACCGCCATGGACTATCAGGCAGCAACGGCGCTGGAAGCCCTCGTCGGGTATTTGTACCTGACTGGGCAGGAGGCACGGTTGCTTGAACTGTTCCGAAAAAGTCAGGAGGTTGCATCATGCCCCGCTCAACCATGAAAGTCGCCTTGATTCGCCATACGCTTTCGCCGGAGGAGGTCGTGGCGCTCGGCGCTCGGCTGTGCTATTCCCGCGCGACAGTGGACAGCTTGCAGCAGCGCGTCAGCCGTGACGACCAGAGCGAGTTCGTCAGCCGGATTTTGTCGATGGGGCATGAATCCGTGCTGGAACATGCCAGCTTCACCTTTGCGATGGAGGGCGTTTCGCGCGTCCTGCTGGCACAGATTACCCGCCACCGGCTCGCCAGCTTCTCGGTGCAGAGCCAGCGCTACGTCAGCTACGAGAAGGGCTTTGGCTACATCGTTCCGCCGAAAATCGAGGCGCTGGGTGAAGATGCTGTCGCGGAGTTTGAGCGGCAGATGGACACCATGCACCAGTGGTATACTGGGTGGCAGGAGAAGCTCGGCGCGGGCGAGGGCGGCAATGAGGATGCCCGATTCGTGCTGCCCGGCGCTTGCGAAACGCGCATGATGGTGACAATGAACGTGCGCGAGCTGCGGCACTTCTTCAGCCTGCGCATGTGCAGCCGCGCGCAGTGGGAAATCCGCGCGCTGGCGACGGAAATGCACCGACTGTGCATGGAAATTGCCCCGGCGCTGTTTGCGGACGCGGGGCCCGGATGTCTGCGCGGCGCGTGTCCGGAAGGGGAAAAATCCTGCGGCAAGGCAGGGGAGATTCGCCGGACAAGGCGCGAATGGCTCGATTCGCTGGCAGACGAACAGAAAAAGCAGAATCAATCAACCGACAATGAATAAGAATAGAGGAATTTGAAATATGGCATACTATGACAATGCACCGTCCCACAAGCCGCAGGGCAAGAAGTCCTTTGGGCGCGAAAAGTGGGTGGAAGAAGGCTCGGAGTACCGCGGGGCGCGCCACGGCGGCCGTCCCAGCGGCAAGCGCGACGACAACCGTGCGTATGGCGAAAAGAAGTCGTTCGGCGACCGCAAGCCTTACGGCGAGAAGAAGTCGTTCGGCGACCGCAAGCCCTATGGCGAGAAGAAGTCGTTCGGCGACCGCAAGCCCTACGGCGAGAAGAAGTCCTATGACGACCGGAAGTCTTACGGCGAGAAGAAGTCCTATGGCGACCGCAAGCCCTACGAGCGCCGCGACCGCTATGATCGCCGCCCGGAAATGGCCGACGAGCGTCCGGCACCGTCCTATCGCGATTCGGAGTACCGCCCGGTGGCTGTTGCGCCCGTGATGGCGCAGCCCGTGGCGGAAGAAGCAGTGCAGGAGAACCTGCTGGCAGGGCGCAACCCGATTCGCGAGGCGCTCAAGGCGGGTCGTGATATCGAAAAGCTGCTGGTGCAGAAGGGCGAGCTGACCGGCTCTGCGCGCGAAATCGTGCAGATGGCGAAGGAAGCGCACATCCCGGTGCAGGAAGTGGAACATCAGCGCCTGAACGAGCTGGCGAAGAATCATCAGGGCATGGTGGCGTTCGCGTCGGCGTACCAGTACAGCACGGTCGAGGCGATGCTGGCGGAAGCGGAGGAAAAGGGCGAAGAACCGTTCCTAATTCTGCTGGACGGCATCACCGACCCGCACAATCTGGGCGCGATTATCCGCAGCGCCGAGTGCGTGGGCGCGCACGGTGTGATTGTGCCGGAACGCCGCGCAGTCGGGCTGACCCCGGCGGCAGTCAAGGCATCCGCGGGCGCGATTGAGCACATCAAGGTTGCGCGCGTTGTGAACATGACCCGTGTGATTGAAATGCTCAAGGCGCGCAACATCTGGACATACGCGCTGACGATGGACGGCACGGACTACGAGAAGGTCAACTTCAAGGGCGGCGTGGCGCTGGTTGTCGGCAGCGAGGGCGAAGGCATCAGCCATCTCGTGCTGGAAAACTGCGACCAGAAGGTGTCCCTGCCGATGGCGGGGCATCTGGACAGCTTGAATGCGTCCGTTGCGGCGGGCGTGGTGATGTACCGCGTGCTGTCCAGCCGCCGGGCATGAAACCGCTGCTAATTGTCGATGGCTACAACGTCATTGGCGCGTGGAGCGAGGCGGAGAAAAAGGGCTGGCCGCTGGACGAATCGCGCGACCGGCTGATGCGCCAATTGGAGGACTACGCCGGATTTTCGGGCGAGGAAATCCTGCTGGTGTTCGATGGTTACCAGTCTGAGCGCACGACGACGACCGAGGAGAAGCACGGCGATTTGACGCTGATTTTCACCCGCCACGGCGAAACGGCAGACAGCTACATCGAGCGCGCCGCGGCACAGACCCCGCGCTATCGGGAACTGCGCGTCGCTACGTCGGACGGGCTGGAGCAATCGCAGGTGCTGTCCAGCGGCGCGATCCGCATGACCAGCCGGGAACTGCTGCGCGAGCTGCGAGAAATGCGCAAAAGCGGCATGTCGGCGCACCAGAATCAGCCCAACATGAATCGAAACACGATTTTTTCCCGAATGCCGGAGGACATCCGCGCACGGCTGGAAAAGCTGCGGCGCGGAGAGTGAAGCGGGAGACGCGCCTTGCGCCGCCCGAAAAGCAGGTGAACAGTTTGTCAGACGATCGAATGAATGCAATGAATCAGGACAATGACCCGATGGAGCAGGAAGAGCCGATGCTGCCGGAAGACGATGCATTTTTGCTGGATTTTCCGTTGAGACAGGCTGTGCCCGGCGAACCGGAACAGCCTGCTTCCGTGCCGCTGCTGAGCAGCAGTGCCGCTCATTCGGTCTATGAGGGCATGACGGACGAGGACGTGGTGTCGCTGTGCCGCACGGGGGACTCGGTGGCGGTGGAATATCTGCTGAACAAGTACAAGAACTTCGTCCGTTCCAAGGCGCGCAGCTACTTCCTCATCGGCGCGGATCACGAGGACATCGTGCAGGAAGGCATGATTGGACTCTACAAGGCGATTCGCGACTTCCGGCCGGAGAAACTTGCGTCCTTCCGTGCCTTTGCCGAACTGTGCATCACGCGCCAAATTATCACTGCCATCAAAACCGCGACGCGACAGAAGCATATCCCGCTGAACAGCTATGTGTCGCTCAACAAACCGCTGTACGACGAGGAAAGCGACCGCACGCTGCTGGACGTCTGCGCTGAAGGGCATTCGTCGAACCCGGAAGAGCTGATAATCAGTCAGGAGGATTTGCGCGGTATCCATCAGCGCATCGACGAGGTGCTGTCGGATTTAGAACAGGAAGTGCTGGCGGCGTATCTGGATGGGAAAAGCTATCAGGAAATCGCGGACAACCTGGGTCGCCACGTCAAGAGCATCGACAACGCCCTCCAGCGCGTCAAGCGCAAACTCGAACGTTATCTGGAGGACATGGAAGCGCAGAACAACGACTAATACTATTTCCTGCATTCGCCTGCGCCATCTGCTCGCGCCTTGGCGCATTCTCATTTGGAAATAGTATGAATCCACATAAAAATATGCAGAAAAGCAGGAGAGAAACAATTTTCCTCTTGCTTTTTTGCGCTTTTTGCGCTATGATAGATGCCAAGAACAGACGAAGGGAGCAGAAACGCCATGCTGAACCGTTTCGCGGTTGGTTATTATTACGCGCTGCATCAAGTAAGCAGGGCGTGATTTGGCGTATTCTCCCGGAGATGAGAAAAGCGCCCTGCTGGCCAGAACATTGGCGGCAGGGCGCTTTCGCTGTTTTATACTAATTCTCATCTAAAGCATGTCATTCGCACAGCATCTTTTCCGCCCCGGCTTTGCTTCGTTCCGCTCGCGCGTACCTCCAGTACGCCTCGCTTCACTCAGCTTTGCCGGAACGAAAAATCTGCTATGCTCGATGCCATGTTTTAGAATCGAATTAGTATCAAATTGTAGTGGACAATGATGTCCGGAAGTATGGAGGAAACACCATGATTGTCATCTTGAAGCACGAAGCACGGCAGGAACAGATTGACCGACTGAAACAATTTCTCCTTGGCATGGGGCTGCGCATCGACGAATCGAAAGGCGAAAACAGCACCATTCTGGGGCTGGTGGGCGACACGACGCGCGTGGACGCTGACCTCATTTCCTCGCTGGATGCAGTGGAGGCTGTCCGCCGCGTTCAGGAACCCTACAAGAAAGCAAACCGCAAGTTCCATCCGCAGGATACGATGGTGGATTGCGGCGGCGTGACCATCGGACACGGCTTGTTCCAGATTATCGCCGGCCCATGCTCCGTGGAGAGCGAAGAGCAGATGGTCACGGTTGCCAAGGCGGTCAAAGCGGCGGGCGCAACGCTCCTGCGCGGCGGCGCGTTTAAGCCGCGCACCAGCCCGTATGCGTTTCAGGGGCTGCATGAGGACGGTTTGAAGCTGCTGCTGAAAGCGAAGGAAGCAACGGGACTGCCCATTGTGACGGAAATTATGGATGCCTCACATTTGCCGCTGTTCGACGATGTGGACGTCATTCAGGTCGGCGCGCGCAACATGCAGAATTTCGAGCTGCTGAAGGTGCTGGGCAAGACGCATAAGCCGATTCTGCTCAAGCGCGGGCTGGCGAACACGATTCAGGAGTGGCTGATGAGCGCTGAGTACATCATGGCAGGCGGCAACGACCAAGTCATCCTGTGCGAACGCGGCATCCGCACTTATGAGACGGCGACGCGCAACACGCTGGATTTGTCCTGCATCCCTGTGCTGCGCGAAAAGACGCATCTGCCGATTCTGGTTGATCCCAGCCACGCGACGGGCGTTGCGCGCCTGGTGAAGCCGATGGCGATGGCAGCGACGGCGGCGGGTGCGGACGGCTTGATGATTGAGGTACACAATGACCCGAAACACGCGCTGTGCGACGGTGCGCAGTCGCTGACGCCGGATGAATTTGCGGACGTAGTGCGCCGTGTGCGGGGAATCCGTGCGGTGGTGGAGGAGTAAAAGGAGGAAAATCCGATGGAAGAACTGCGTTTGACGCGCCCAACGGAGGCAATGAGCGGTGAAATCTCCGCGTATCGGCAGGCAATGCTGGACGCGGGCAGCGAGATGGACGGCTGCGGGCCGCTTTCGCGCATGGAAGATCCGGCGGAATGGATTGCGTTTTGCAAAACGCTGGATGAAGGAACGAACGTGCCGGAACGCTGGGTACCGGCGACGCAGTTTGTCTGCCTTCGCGGGGAGAAAATCGTCGGCATGATTCAGGTGCGGCGCGAGCTGAACGACTATCTGCGCAATTACGCGGGGCATATCGGCTATTCGGTGCGCCCGGATGAGCGGCAGCAGGGTATCGCGACGTGGATGCTGCACAACGTGCTGACGTACTGCCGCGAAATCGGCTTAAAGCGGGTGATGGTCGCCTGTGAACCGTGGAACGTGGGCAGCCGCAAGACAATTTTGCGTAACGGCGGCGTCTACGAGAAAACGGTGCATGAAGACGGCGAGAATATCGACTTGGAGCATTACTGGATTTCACTGACATGAACGAAGCGCGTCTGGCAGAAACGTCAGGCGCGCTTTTTCGATGCGAGCAGTTGAAGTTCATCTTGCAATGCCGCACGGAACTCCTCCGCCAATGGGCGAATGTCGCCGCTGGCATCGCAGCGCAGGACAATTCGCCGGACGCAGCGCGGGTCGTCAATGGGTAGTAGCTTGATGCCGTCGCCCGGCGCGCCCCATGTGTATTCCGGCCAGAACCCAACGCCGCAGCCGAGCGAAATCAGGTTGCGGACGGTCGACGGCCCGGTGCACTCGTAGGCATACTGCGGCATGAATCCACTCTGCTGGCAAAGCTGGCTGCACTGCTCCCGGAAACGGCGGTTGCCCATCACGCTGATGAACTCCTGCCCGCGCAGGTCGTTCAGGCGCAGGGAGGTTTGCGCTGCAAGCGGGGAGGACTGCGGCACGGCGAGCAGAATCCGCTCATGAAACCCGTCGTCGCCGTTCATCCCGTCCGAATCCACCAGCAGGTCATACGGTGGATGCGCCGCGTCGCTGATGCGGGGGAGCAGTGTCATTGCAAAATGCACGTCTGGGTGTGTCTGGCGGAAGCGAACGGCGGCGTCCGTCACCAAATCCGACGCAGCAAGCACACACACATGCAGTGTTCGCGCCTGCTGATTCGCCATCTGCCGCATCATTTCCGGAATGTGCGAAAGTTGATTCAGCGGCTGCTGCAATTCGTCCGCCAGCCGTTGACCGTAGGGCGTGAGCGCAATGCCGCGCCCCTTGCGCGCAATCAGCGGTACACCCAATTCGCTCTCCAGCCGCTGCACCGATTTCGTCAGCGCGGGCTGCGCAATGTGCAGCGCTTCGGCGGCGCGCGTCATGTGCTGCATTTGCGCAACGGTCAGGAAGTACGTCAGCTGGGTCAGTTCCATCAATCATTCCTCCAAAATATGAATGCCATAGCAATTATATATTTTACATCATGGCTTGTCAAGCGTAAAATGAGCGATGGATTACGCACAGAAAGAAGGCATTCCTCATGAAGGATTTGACCGTCGGCAAGCCCGGCCGGGTGCTGCTCGCTTACTCGCTGCCCCTGTTCGGCAGCATCATCTTCCAACAGCTCTACAACATCGCGGACAGCTTCGTTGCGGGGCATTTCATCAGCACCGAGGCGCTTGCCGCTGTCGGCAACAGCTCCGAAATCACGCTGATCTTCATCGCCATCGCGTTCGGCTGCAACATCGGCACATCCGTCGTGACGGCAAACTTGTTCGGGCAGAAGGAAATGAAGCAGGTGCATACCTGCGTGACGACCGCGCTCATCTTCTGCGGCATTCTCGGTGTGGTGCTGAGCGCTGTCGGAATGCTGACGTCCGAATGGATGCTGACGCTGCTGGACACGCCTGTGGAGACGATGAAGGACTCCGTGGCGTACATCCAAATTTACCTCATGAGTTATGTTTTCCTGATGCTCTATCAGGTCGCGACGGGCATTTTCTCCGCCTTGGGGGATTCCAAAACGCCGTTCTACTTCCTCGCCGTGTCCTCAATTGCGAATATTTTTGTGGATATCCTCTTCGTCCGTGACTTCCACATGGGCGTGCCCGGCGTGGCATGGGCGACGTTCCTGTGCCAGTCCATCAGCGGCATTGTCGCCGTGATTTTCGTACTGAAGAAGGTGCATGAGGTCGTCGGCGGCGAGAAATGCCCGCTTTTCTCCGGAGTGCTGCTGAAAAAGATGCTGATTATCGCCATCCCCAGCGCGATTCAGCAGAGCTTCATCAGCGTCGGCAACATCCTTGTGCAGCGCGTCATCAACGGCTTCGGCACGGCGTGCATGGGTGGCTACACGGCGGCAATCAAGCTCAACAACATGTTCGTCACGTCAGTGACGGCGCTGGGCAACGGCATGAGCAACTACACCAGCCAGAACCTCGGCGCGGGCAAGAACGAGCGTGTGCGCCACGGCTGCCGCAGCGGCGTCGCCATCGGCATGACGATGGGCGCGATTTTCGCGGTTGTGTTCTACGTCTTTGCGAAACCGCTGGTTTATGCGTTTATCAGCGACGGCAACTTGGAAGCGGTCGATGTCGGCGTGGACTTCCTGCATATTGTCACGCCGTTCTATATCTTCCTGTCGATTAAGCTGATGGTGGACGGCGTGCAGCGCGGTGCGGCGCGGATGCTGCAATTCATGATTGCGACGCTGTCGGACTTGTTCCTGCGGGTGGTGCTGTCGTTTACGCTGTCGCCGATTTTCGGTATTCGCGGCGTGTGGTATTCGTGGCCGGTCGGCTGGGTCGTCGGGATTGTGCTGTCGGCGACGCTGTACTTGGTTTGGGCGCGTAAACTAACGGCAGGGGAAGAAAAAACGCCGGTAAAGGCAGAGTAAGGGAAGTGCGCTCAAGCCTGGACGCCGAAAAAGGGTCAAGGGACAATGTCCCTTGCGGGGTCAAGGGGCGGAGCTCCC
>ERZ832317.1949-NODE-1949-length-25195-cov-4.592999_pt1 | contig 25195 bp, 29 predicted proteins | sample MGYA00519695_ERZ832317 | MGnify/ENA primary metagenome ERZ832317 (study PRJEB31850, sample SAMEA3708726) | human gut metagenome | biome: human gut; feature: human-associated habitat; material: faeces | place: China | collected 2014 ...
GCTTTGCATAAATTTTCTTTTGAATCTTTGTCTAACTTTTTGGGGTCAGTTCATTTTCAGAATACTGGCGGTCTTTTTTATCAATGATAGATTGTAGATTTCCTATTTCATAGAATGACTGCAAGCGAGAAAAATTTTCGTTTTTCGTACGAGAAAATTTCTTTTCCTCCGGGCGATGAAAAAAGAAATGATGTAGGTCGATGTAGGTCATTTCCATACCTTTCTATGTAGAAGAAAATTTTTACTTTTTTTCTCGCGTGCGTAAAGTATGAATATGAGGTACATCGACCTACATTTTCCCAGTTTTTCTGGCTTTTTGCACTTTTTTTGATGTAGGTCGAATGTAGGTCGATGTCGGTCGTTTGCAAACCTTTCCCAAAAGCGAAAATTTTTTGCGTGTTCCATTTCCTGAACTGCCTTCTTTTCGTGGTGACAGTCGGTGACGGTCATTTCCATACCTTCTATATAGAAAAAATTTTTACTTTTTTTCTCACGTACGTAAAGTATACATATGAGTGTCACCGACCGTCACTTCCCAGTTTTTCGGGCTTTTTTGCACTTTTTCGTGACAGTCGGGAGTCGGTTGCTTTTAGCACGGGGGGAAAGACCATGAAACCAGAATTAGAAGCCCTGTATGAGGGGCTATGCAGGCGAGAGCCAGCGTTATTTGAGCCGGAAGCCCTGTTGCAGCTGTGTGAGGACTGGCAGAAGCACGCCTTTGCGGTGGGGGTTATGGCTGCTGTCCGGCTGTTGACCAAATCATCACCGCTTGTCGCCCTACGGGCGTGGATTGAAACTAGAATCCCTGCTCTGGGCTCAATCATCCTCGAGCTCTTCGCAATCCTCACATTCACAGTCTGGGTCGTGAAACATCGGTCGGGGCTTTGCAGGCTTGGGAGAACGCCTTGCCGGCTTTGGAGTAGGCTTTTTGCGGCTTTGCAGGAGAATCCACGCATCTTCGTCCACCGTGGAACGCCGCTGCTTTGGAACGGTCTTAACGGGATACGCTGGCTTTTTGCTGCTGCTTTGCGTGTGGCTGCTTTTGGAGGAAGTGGGCGGTTTTTTATCCTTGTCTAAAATGGCTTTGCTGACAGCAAGAATGACAAACAGAAGACCATAAACAAGAATCAGGCCAATGAATACAAGCATTTTTGTTGCTCCTTTCTATCAAATTTTGGAAAGAACAGAAGCATGCGACTGCTAACCAAATAACCACTACTCGTCACTCTATAGGGCGTGGATTGAAATAACAATCAAATGTCTGCTGCTTCTAACGCTTTTAATGTCTGTCCCTCTTTTGTTTTCCAACTTGTAAGCCCATTACAACTTTGCCCAATGACAAAAGAAGCCGCATAACTCGGACTGGAAAGAAGAATATCTTCCTGCAAAATTACACCAGTAATATTTGCTTTTTCTCTTTTTTCTTTTACTGTTTTCGGAATCGAATCCGCATCTTTTGTGGATGTTTGACTACCCTTCATCACTACAAATCCATCTGATGTTTGACAACCCATTGCTTTTACTTTTCCAATATCCTTTATGGTTCGTTCCAAATATAGAAGTTTCACCTGTGAAGGTGCAAGCGTTGTTTCTTCTGTTTTTTCTGTATCTAGTTGGTGAATTGGTTCAAATAATTTATGTCCAAGGGTTCTGATAATGATTTTTGCATAATCAATGAACTCTTCCATTTCGCTTTCTTTTTCTTCTGTGATATTGCCCGGCGTTGGGTCGTTTCCGTTTTTTACTTCATATCGATTGACGGAAAGAGCAAGATTACAAAATCGATTTTCAAGATAACTGATTTCCGTAGGACCAAATGAATTATTCGAGGTTGTAAAAACAATTGCCTCTGTCCAATAATCTTTCTCTGGATTTCGCTTATGTTCATAAAGGCGATTTAAAATCCCTTCTCCATTTTTCCGTGCCCCTGCTTGCCCAATATACACAATGTTTTTTCCTGTTTCATCCGATGTTCCAAATAAAAAATAAACACCGCTTTGTTTTAAATCTTCTCGTTCCTTACATTTATCAAGATCGGTTCTTGGAATCTTATATGCAACCCCCGTCCAATTTGCAAGGGTACATTTTATTCTACTGCTTGCATCTCCATCCATCAAATAGAGGTTGATACTCTTTCCTCGATTTTTCATTTCTAAAACTCCTTATACAAATCTATCTCAAAATAAAATCCTCTTATACTTTCCATTGATGCTTCTTCAAATCAACATGCCATGCATCTTTCATTGTAACCCCTTCTCTTTCTAACAGGTCTGCTTGTTCCTCCCAGCCTGGTGTCAGTCTCCCCTTGGAATTTACAACTCTGTGGCAGGGAAAATCTCCATACATCCCCGCCTGTTTCAAGGCTCTGCCAACCAGTCTGGCATTTTTCGGTCTGCCAATCAGTTTCGCAATTTGTCCATAGGTTGCAACAGACCCCTCCGGAATTTCTTCTACAACGCTATAGATTAAGTACGACAATTCTTCATTTAAAACCATTCGGCATGCTTCTTTCTCAGAGGTTTCTTTTTCGTATTGTTTCACATATTATACCATGTCCAGCCACAAAAAGTCAAGAAAGCAGCGGATTCTTGCCATTTTCAGAAGGAAACAACAGCAAGCAAGGCGGTCTTGCATTTCCCTGTAAAATATGATAGAATGAGAACAGAAAACCGTTCAGAAGGTCGCCCTTTATGCTGGGCGTGGATGAAAAGAAATCATGCTAAAGGAATGAGAAAACATGAAAAACACTCTGAATGTAAAAATGCTCTATCAGTTTTATCATCATGCAGTAAAAGCAGAATTGAAGCAAAACGGATTTTCAGCGGACATTGCGAAAAAAATCAATGCAGAACATCGAAAGATTATCGAACGGGCAAAAGAGATTGGAAAATCCAGGCTTCTGAGTTCTTACATCATGACAAGTTATTTTATTGCAATGAATCGCAGCACCGGAAAATCGGCAGAAGAAAACTATATACTATTTCGAGATGGCTTATGTGCCTCTAAGCTGTTTCACAAAGTAATCGGCGATGTCGAACAGTATTTAGACCCTAAAAAAATGCCGGGAAGACTGCAATGGTCTGCGGACAGCCACAAGCGGAAATATGAAAACGATTGGGTCGTTGATATTCTGCCCGGGACGGAAACATACGACCTGGGGTATGACTATCATGTATGCGGTGCTTGCAAGCTGTGTCAGGATGAGGGATGCCCGGAACTGGCTGCCTACATCTGTCGGATGGACTATGTCCTTGCAGAGATTATGCATATGAAATTAGTGAGAACAGGAACCATCGCAGAGGGTGCACCGTACTGTGATTTTCGATATAGCAGGCTATCGGATGCAGAGCATAGAAAAGAATCATAGTCGATTCTGATTTTATAAAAAATAGCAATGGGGTTCAGGCATTTGCAATGCGTCCACAACGAATCAAAAAATTGAACGATCCAAAACTGCAAAAATAAAAAACATGATGTTGGCTTTTTAAGATAAAATGATATCATGGAATAGAATGGGGAGGTGAATTTATATGAAAGATATATCTGAATATGGTACTTTTCAAGAGGAAGAATGGGGGCTGCCGTGGATTGATTATGACAATCGTCCGCTATTTAAAATATGGGCTTCTCCAGAAGAAATTGCACCATTTTTCTTTGTGGAACATCATCCTTTTTCATTATCACTATTACTTTATATTAGTGAGCATTATAAGAAAGACGTATTTCTAAAAGCAGGGCTTAATGGCAACAGTCAAGATTGGAAAAATCTAGCAAAAAGATTGATTCAGGATTATGAGGAAGATAATAGTGGCATTGATATGTTCCAATTTGATTGTGATGATGATGTTTTTTGTATCTATTCTGAATATGTAGATGATTTGATTGCTTTTACAAAACGGTATCTGAAAGCTATCTGTAATGATGAAGAAAAAATGCTCTCATATCTTTTATATGATATATAAGAAAATATATTTCAATTCGCATAACCAATACTTCAATAACTGCTAACTGATATTATATTTCTGAACATCATGAAGCCATTATCAGCCATAACGATTTATTTGAATTATTTGCTGACCATATTCAAGTTTAGCAAGTTTCCCAGTTTTCATACAGACTGCTTTTAGAATGAGTGTTTGCAGAATACTCGCAAGCAGAAAAAGAAACCGAAGAAAAGCGAAAAAGCAATGTTTCAGGCACTTGCAAGGCATCCACAAACAAGCAAAAAATCTTGACAAATTGGAAATTTTGATAGTGGTGAAATGTATTTATGAACAAGTTGATTATAGATAAAGCAACAGATAAAGAGAAAAGAATAATCAGAGAGAAAATGTCGTGCCTTCTTGACGAGTTAGATGAAAAGGATAAGAAAAAAATATACTTTGACAATGATGATATCAACATTGTCAGAGATATAGCTTCAGATTTTTTTCTTGTTCGAGTTTGTGGGGGTATTCCAAATGGATATGAGGGATGGCATAACGAAGTTTATATGCTATATCATGACGGAAATGCAGAATTAGAAATTGTAGAACAAGATGCGTGGCTTGGTATTTGGGGAGCTAAAAGAGGAGAATTAGACGCATTGCCCAAAAAAAAGGCAGCACTGTTTTTATATCCAGGGAACAAGTTGCATTGGGAAAGTGATGAAGAAAGAGCAGAACGAAAAAGCTGTTTTTATTGGTAAATGAATAACGACATACTTTTAATATCTGTATTTCCCCATATACTCTTCCTATTGGTTTTTCAACTAGAAATCAAGGTGTTTCTTTCATACAATGCTCTTTTAAAAATAAAAATAGCAATTCTGCCCACTGTTTGCCGGACAGAACTGCTATTTTTTAGTGATTCTTAATCCAATTTACCCCTTATTTCTTCCATGCAATATGCTTCATTTGGGAGGTTGCACATATATTTGATGTTTATTTTTTAGAGGACAAATTTTTCCTAAATTATTTATATAAAATTCATGACCGTATTTATCCATTAATTCCCATTCAATTTTTGAAACATCAGTTTCTGATTCAAAAGCTTTTTTATCAAAAACAATATTTTTGCAATTCGGATATAAATAATTAACAATAATAATAAATTCAAAAATATTGTCATAGCTTGTTCTAAAACTTCCGTTTTCAGGTGAAAGCGTAATACTATTCTTTTTATAGTCAACTTTTACTGTGCTTTTTATTAAACGAATATTGTTTTTTATCAATGCTAAATCCTTTTCTATGCCAATTAATTCTTTATATCCATCTGGCATTTCCAACGCACATTCCAAAGATCTTGCAACAAGTGAAACAGCTTCATCCTTTTTTACTTGATATAATTTTGGAACTTCTGCTTGATCATTAGGATACAATCCGATGGATATTTTTGGGCTAAGAATAATTCTTGCAAAATTATCTAGCCCAATAAAATGAGTTGGAGGCAATATAAAATTAAAATCATCATCATTAATAAACATGATGGTCGATTTAAAATTCTCATATTGCTTAGTAATTTTCTCGTTAATAGTTAACATTAAATTTTCTTGGAAATATCTTACAGACTTTTCCTCATCATTTATTATCTCTGAATCCAAACACCCATTATTTTTCAGTGCGATAGTTCTTTTTTCACGATCTTCCATAAATGTTCTATTACATTGCAATGTTATAAGTTTAATTGCAAATTCTTTAATTTTATTAAAATCTAAATCGTTTACCGTACCATTTTGAATTGCATCTATTATAGTTTTGTTCCAAACACCAATAGATGTTTCTACTTTCTTCATTTCCTTATCAATATCAACAAGATAATAATTAGGTTTAGTATGAAATGATCTTGATCTATACTTTTTTAATAATGGTTCTTCCAAATTGCTTAAATCTAATATATGAAGAAAACTCTTGTCATCATCAAATCGCTTTAATGTAGCTCTAGGTATAATGATATGATCATATTGATTACTCATAGTTACTCCTTTATCCACATCGCTGGTCTTACACCGCAAGTACTACCAGATTCAGCATAAGCTCCACCAACGTGATCATCATTTATTCTCCCATCTGTCCATACATATGTAACTGTATTTGATCTATATGGACTTGGAGTTCTTAACCAATACAAATGCGATGCTTTTCTATCAGCTTCATTTGTGTATGTTCCAATTTCATTAACACTCAATAGAAAAATATTGTCTTTAGAAAAGCCTGAATCTTCCAAGCAGCAGTTGATTATTTTCTTTTTTTCTTCAGCACTAAAACTAACATCATAAAATGTTCGATTAAGATATCTACGAATATCTGAAGTTGCCCAATTGTTATTCGAATTGTTGTCATTAAATGTAACACCAGCTTGAATAACATTCTTTGCGAATACCAAAGTAGCAAATCCTTCCTCTTTCAAAACAAGCCACTCAATCGGCTTACCATCCCATGTACCTAAAGTAATAACACGCTTACTCATAATAAAACTCCTTCCTTATTCACCCAGATGAATGCGAGTTCCCTCAGCATCATCGTTCGGATCGTCCTTTGAAATGCAGTATTCCAGCTCCTCTGGCGAATCCTCTACGCAACGAATATAAACGTCTGCATCTTCATCCACATAAGGCAGTCTGCAACGCTTCTTATAAATACCCGTTTCACTGATTGCCATTTTTGCTGCGTTCGGCTGCGAGGTATAGTAAATCTCAAAATCTTCAACCCCTGCATCCGTCAGCAGCACCCATTGACCATAGTCAACCAGCGTTCTGTCCAGAATCATTTTGAATTTGCCACGCTTTTCCACACCGATATTATAGCGGAACTTCGTCTGTGCATCCGCTTTGATTTCCGAAATCACCTTGATTTTGCCGCCCTCACGGCCTGCAATCAGACCATATGCAACACCCGTTTTACCAGTCGGTGCTGTGATATCCTCTTCGTGCACGGCTATGCCACGTTCCCGCTGAATTGCAAAGGCTTCTTTCGTGCCGAGCGGCGGGAAAAGGTGATAATATTCTTTTCCACCCTCTTCATTCTGAATATACGCCTGGAACAACTTGCTTAAAATCGGCGACTTACTGGAATTCCCTGCAAGGAAAATCTGAATTTCATTGACCTCACTTTTCACAGCTGCTTCATTTCTGAACGCTTTGGCAATGGAGGTAAAGAAGTTTGATACGCCTCTTTCTATCCGCTTTTCAAGGATTTCAACCAGATTCACATGGATATTTTCTTTCGGATTTTCAATATAAAGTTTTTGGTCAGATTTGCGGTTTCCATCCTTATCGAATAAAGAAACGGTAATACAGCCGTTATCAATTGGGAACTTGCAATCTGCATCATTTCTGAATACATAGCCCTCATAGACAATCGTCTGATTGCCCTCTGATTCGTCCTGATAGTCTTCAGCAGCTGTTTCCTTTTCTTCTTCTGATTTGCTGCCAGATTCCGCATCCTTATCGGCGATTGCAACAATTCCCTCCCAGAACGGACGCAATGCCTCCATCAGCTGCTTGGTGTTTCGTCTTGCTTCCTGTGAATCAGAAATCAGAGTCTCACTGCCAGGAAATTCATCACATTCTTTTGGCTTTGAAAAAGTAAATCCGGATGTTCCCTCTTCCTCTGCTTTTTCATCCGCACCTGCTTTCTTTGCTTTCTTTTTCTTTCCGAGCAAATCCGCATTTGCCTTGAACACTTCAAATGCCAGCAATTCCAGCAGATTCTCACCGCCGAGATATTTATCGCCCTCAGAACCAAAGTGTTCAATTACATAGTCATATCGTCTTTCTTCCCGTTTGCTGTCGTCAGAACATCTCCAAAGGCCAAAATCAAAGTCAGTTGTACCACCGCCAAAATCAAAGATTGCATACAATACATTTTCATCTTCATCGGGTTCAAAACCATATCCCTGCAAAGCAATAATTGCATAGGCAGCCGGTTCATTGACACCCTGTCTGACTCTGAATTTTGACATAATTGCTTCATTCTTCAAAATCGGTTCTGGCAGTGATTTTTTCAGACCCTTTGTAAAACTGCTGAGGATTTTCTCCTTTACAGACTTTTCATAGGTAACAGGGAACGAAAGAATATAATCCAGGTAAATTTCTTTCTTATGCATATTATTGATATACAAGCCAAGATAATACGCATATAATTCCAGCGGATTGAATGCATCCTCCTCCAGATTGACAAACGCAGGAAGAACACGTTCCACGCCTTTCTGGTCGATAATTTTAATGTTGCGTTCTGTATCACCACACCACTGCTTAATATCATAGAAGAACGAATAAAAATCATCGCTTCTGGTACAGGATTTCAAATCCGTGTTGGCGGTGTGAGAAACTCTCAAATCATCAATGGAAGTTTCTGGTCTGCCGCATCTTGTGTGATAATCGGAAATAAACTTTTCAAGGTTGATGAACTCCATAATAGTTGGATTTTCATAATGCGAAGAAACCGCTTTTTTATTAAGCTGCCCCGTTCCGACACGCAAAAGATTCGTTTTTTCACGCCCATCCTGCTTGGATACAATGGTACTCTTTGTTCCAAAGTCGATACCAATCAGACCATCTTCGTGAATATCAATGGCAGGATTTCTTGCAACGAGCGGTTTTTCAAGTGTGGCAATCACCTGTCCCTCTTTTGCAACCGGTTCAGAATCAGACCACAACTCCCAGTGCCCCTCATTCACATCTTCCAGCCGCTTTTTCTCATATACATCCAAGTCCGCACGAACTTTATCGCAGGCAAGAAGACCCTCTGTATACAAGCTGATAATTTCCGGTGTCATCGTAAAGTTGTGCATAACACGTTCGGTTACTTCTTTTTCTATTACCGCTCTGTCCATGTCGAGAATACCAATCAGCTTGTCAATATCCTGCTCCGAAACGCACTTTGTCTTATCGCTTGTGGAAAGAATGCTTCTTTCCTTTATGACTGAAATAGCATTTTTAAAAATTTCATTCCTCGAAAATTCCTCACCAGACAACGACAACCACTCCAAAAGACCCGTTGGAATTTCATATTTCTGTGAGAGAATCGCTTTTTGGAAATCTTCCTGAGAAATTTCTACAACCCCTACCTGAATCGAATCATTGTCATTCCAGTTCGCATATCGTTCTTCCTCAACACAGTAAGAATACGAACCAAATCCAATCCAATGACCGCCTTCAAATGTTTTTGATGCTTTAATCCCGTTCATAATTTCATCAGGGCAAGTATCATTAAATAAGGTTTTCACGCTGTCTTCATTGTAATCTGTACGTTGGATTCCAAAATAGTTATCTTTTAAATCTTCTTTATTGCCATAGTACGCTTGTACTGGAATTGCACAACCAATTCCTTGATTCCAGTATCCGACTTCATCTTTTAGAACAAATTTTATCCACTCATCACTAAAATAGTCTTCTTCAATCTCATCATATTCAGATTTGACCTTCTCTCGGAACGTCTTATAAAGTTCCGCATGAATGACATTTTTAAGCACATTATCTCTCAAAACAACTTTATTTACTTGCTTTGTTCGACTGGTGACCGCATTGACTGGTGTCTTTGCAGGTTCTTTTTCCGGTTTATTCTGCTTTGGAGCGATTGCCCGACCATTCTTAACATTTGCTTTCATTGTAGATTACTCCTCGTCATAAATTTTCAGTTTTTTCAATTGCCTTTCGATAAACGGTGTTACCTTATAAGCTTTTTCTTTCTCTTCTTCCCTTTCTTCTTGGGAAGCTCTATATACTGCTTTGAAGTACAGGATGTCCGCATCCGTTCTATTTCTGAACGAACCAACTTTTGCAATACATCCCCCGTTTTGATTCAAAATCTGAACCGGCTCATTCTTTTCCAGAATCTTCACGGCATTCTGAATTGCGTATTGATCCCATACACATTCCTCATCCGAACATGCTCTTGCTTGAAGCTCCTCTGAAATCTGCGGACATTCTGCATCGTATACAAAGCAGAAATCAATGGAATCATCCTTTAAAAATCCTGCATACTCTTTCCATGTTTCCCAGAAGTCTTTCTGATAGGAAATCGAATCATTCCCGCCAAATTTTATGATTTCAAACTTTTTTCCATTCTTGAGTATGGCGGATATTTGATTGTTTTCAACCCAGAATAAATAATGCCAGACTGTCATACCATCAATCCTCAATATACATTCCATACAATTTCTGATTGATTGCCGCTTCAGAAATATTCGGTGTGATTTCTTTCATCGCATCCACAAGTGCAGACTGAACCTTTTCATCGGTTGTAAGATCTACCGAACGATTATGAAGATAATCCGAAAATTCCTTCATGCCAATTCCATTGGATTGCAAATACTGATTGCATGCGACAAACTCAGACGGGGAAAGAACCTTTTGGATTTTTGATAAGTCTGCAAGCGTTTCTACGGTCAGCCCTACCAGTTCAGGATTTTTAAGTCCCTCTGTATCAAATCCAAGCTTTTCGCTGCAAGCCTTTGCATAAAGATACGTACCGGTGGCTCTGTATGCAGCACGTTCTTCCGGCGACAGATGACTCAGCTTTTCTTTCTCTTCTTTTGAAAGCTGAATGTCTTCCTGCAAATGCTTTACATACGCCTCTGTTGATTCAAAATCCTCAGGGGATTTGTCATCTTTTTCCGCTTTCATTGCAAGTTCATCCGGTTCATCCGTATCTTTTTCCTTGATTCCAAGGGCTTCCGATAGTTTGCAGACAACATCTACAATCATAAAAACTGCAGAAATAATATCCAGTCCCGGAATCACCACGCCTATTTTTGTTACAAAGGAACTGATTGCTCCACCAAGTGCAGTTCCACCCAATGCTCCCGCAATGCCACTGCAAATTCTTCCCACGCAGCTGCAAACTGCACTACACGCACTGCTTAAAAAACTGCCGATGCTGCTAAAAAAGCCCATTTCTATCTACTCCTTTTTATAATTCCTCTTGATTATTTCTCGAAATGAACACTTCAAATTCTCTCACAGAATACTTTCTGAGATAATCTACAAACACATTTCTTCCAATGGTTTTGATGATATCTTTTATTTCCTTTTCGCTTTCGTTGCTGATACTTTTCCCATAACTTTCCCGAAATTCATGAAGCCATTTTCCTGTAAGTCCCGTATTCAATTTTCTGATGCAATCAAATTGTGCCATTGTTGGAACAGCTGTAAATCCTTCAAGCCCTTTGTACAAACCTTCCTTGTAATGATTCCGGTAATATTTTTCTACACTTTCCATGACTTCTTCATTGGAGGGCGATTGTTCCGAAGTATCCGTTTCTCTGTTAATCTGAATTTGGATTGCCTTATCCGTTCCAGTTGTAAAATAAATGGCTCTACCTGTCGGAAGATTGGAAAGAAAATCCTTCTGTTCCTCTTTCAGCATAACTGTATTTCCGACAGCCTCTTTATCATCTGCGGCAAATATGCGGTGAATAATCTTCGTATTCGTATTTTTCAGCACATCCGGTGTAAGTTTATTTGGAATCTGGTCTACAATGATCAGGGATTCGCCATACTTTCTGATTTCCGCAAGCATATCCGAGAACATTTCAACACTTTGCTTTTTCGCTGGGTTTTCTCCTGCCTGATATTTACTTAACAGTCTGTGTGCTTCTTCCACAAGGGTGATATGCTGGAATTTTCCATCCATCTGATATTTTTCCCGAATTGCTTCTGAAAGGTTGATGAGAATGAATCCCATAATCAACGATTTCTCTGCACCGCTTCTGATGTTTTCAAGCTCAAATACAACCTTATGATTCAGCAAATCCATAAAATCAATGGAAGCGTTTGTATTGAGCAAAAAGCCCTTTTCTCCACTGGTCAAACCAAGCAACCGTGCTTTGATAGAGCCAATATAATCATTTTTCAGTCTTGCATCAAACCCCTGCTCATTTACAACAACTTCGCAATTATCAATCAAGTCTGAAATCGTCGGAAACGCTTTTCCTGAACCATCAAAACATTCTTCTCTCCGGTATCTCGTGTTTTGATTGGTATATATATTCCATCCTTTTTCCTCATAGCTTTTATAAAGTGCCTGCTCAATGATTTGCGGAATGGCAGCTTCCATGTCAAAAGCGGATTCAATGCACGCACAAATCATATCTACTCTGGAGGTGATGCTTTCTTTCGGATAGAATATCAACGGGTTCATTGCAATTGGTGCTGTTTGATTATCCCCAAGCGTGAAGATTTTAATCTCTTTCTCTTCCCGATACATGACACGATATTCTGTTTTTGCAGGTTCAATCACGAGGAACGGCATCTCTGATTTTTTCAATATTTTCTGACAGGTTGTAGTTTTTCCGCTGCCTGTCACACCGGAAACAAAAATATGCTTATCCAAATCCGCCTTATCCAGGTATACTGGACTTTCTTTTAATTCATTTCCGTTTTGAATCAAACAGCCAAGTTCAATTCTATTATCGATTACTTCTGGTTTTTGATAATTCAAACCAAACTCGACTTCTTCATTCAGACTTAAACCAACCACTTCTTTTTGCGGCAGTCCTACAATCATACCAAGTTCATTTGTCGTAATCCAATTCCCAAGATAGGTATTGTGATTTTTATCAACAATATGGTGCATTGCAAAATGCGTCAAATAATTTTCAGGTGTTCCATCATCTTTATACTTGCCCATTGGCAGCTGAAAAGAACGAAAAGCATTTCTTGCATTTTCGGAAATATCAAATGAAAGAAGGGGGATTTTATTTCCTGTTTCCCCAGAATATAGAGCAGTAACGGTATTTTTTATTTTTTGCAAGGAGGTTTTTTTGTCAGAAAATACGCACATGGATGTTAAAAACATTCCTTTTCCCTTTCCATAATCCAGACGAGGGAAAACAATATCATCCATAAACTTTATGAAATCCTGCACGTTTCGATTGCTGTATTCCATGGTAGTGGTTTCAGATGTGGAAGTTCCGGAACTTGTTGTTTTTGTAGTACTGTCATTTTTTGTAGTTGAATGACTTGTTCCAAGTGTTTCCGCTTTGGAATCATTTTTACCCTCTGTATGTGCATCAGAATGCGTTTCCCCACCAGATTTACTGTTGGACTTTCCGACCGTGGATGGATGACTACTTTGTCCATCCTTTGTTTCACTTGAAGAACCACCTTCACTCCAACCATCATTTGTCCCACTTGTATGCGTATCGCTATTAGATGTTCCCTTCGTTGTAGTGGAAGAACCAGAAGTCCCATCTGTCGTGCTTTTACCATTTGTTGTTGATTCAGATGCACCTGTATTTGTTCCCGCACCAATCTGTACGCTCTTCTTGGAAAATGAGGATTTCATATCGTAAAATTCATATAGATTATTTTGAATTTCAAGAACAGCGTCTATATTGAGCGGCTTTGCAACCACCATAAAGCAATAGGTATCGCCATACATGACATTGATTAGTCTGTCTATTCCCTGATACTTTTCATCATCTTTATTCGCACCTGGAACGCCTTCGATAATGCCGACTTCCGGCATAGCGGATATTACTTCTATTATATCATTTCTTTCATCTGCACACAGGGATTTTGTTTTGCTGCCTCTGAAATTTCCCTGAATGGAAGGTTTTAAAATATTATCCCCAATATCTTTGATAGCAAAATCCAGTGATTTATGATCGCTCAAATCTTTTGATATGCCATAATAAAAATCAACTTTTTCTTTTCTTCCAATGATAAGAAATAGGAAGTTTAATCCTTCCATTTTGAGAGAAGAAAGTACATTTTCAAGTGCTTCTTTTTTCGGTGCTTGTTCGTCATAGCAAATATCCGTAATTTTCAGCAAATAAAAATCTTTGTTTTCGATTATGCCTGTTTTCTTAAATTCCAGAGAATTTGTAAGGTACATCACATTTTTATCTGTTAAGTAGTCCACTTGTTCTGTTTTCATTTATATGCTCACAACGCTTTCACCAAAGATTTATGTATTATTTTTCCGGTATTTCTTGAACGATAACCTTTCAGAATGATTTCTGTAATTTCACCGGATGTAGAACTGCCACAACAACGGTCATAATATTCATCATCCAACTCGTCCCCAATTTCAACATCATCTCTCTCATATTTCGGCTCTGGCAAAGAAGCATTAAACACCTCAAAGAAATAGTCAAAAATAAGATTTAATGCTTTGAAATCCCCGCTATCAGAATCCTCTGAAATCTCCTTGATGTATTCCCAAATAGAGGAAAGACTACTTTCATTGGAGCAGGAAGCGATAAATGTAATTTCATTGCAATCCATAATCACATTTTCAAGGCCACTTCTTACAGAAGAAGAGAGTGAACGATACAGTTCCAGATATTTCATAGGGGTTTCAAATTGCTTTTTCAATCCCTGCATCATTTCATTGGTGGATTGAAGTTCTGCAGAAAGAGCATCTTTTTCTTTTCTCAAATTATCAACCGTACTTTCAAGATGTTCTATTTCCGACCCGTTTTTTTCCAGCCTAGAAACATAATTTTGCTCTCTTCTGTGCAAATCCGCAACTTCATCTTCTAAAGAACGATACCTTTCCAGTTTCGGCTGAGCCTGCCTGTAAAAATTTTTATACTTTTCAAGTTCTTCCTTGGTAGATTGAAGTTCTGCAGAAAGAATATCTTTTTCGTTCCTTAAATTACCAACTTCAGTTTTCAAAGAATCATATCTTTCCAGTTTTGGCCGAGTCTGCTGGTAGAAATTTTTATACTTTTCAAGTTCTTCTGTGGTTTCTTTCAGCTGTAATGGCACATTAGGAAGCCGTGAACGGAGATTTGCTTCTTCTATGCAATCATCATTTTTTACTGGTGCAGGATGAATAGGCATATTTCTGTTTGCAATTTTCCGGATAAGATTCTGTATTTCAGGCGATTCAAGTAAAACATCATACACATACTGAATGTCTTTTTCCTTTATTCTGCTCATTATAAACCTCCAATTAGTCATAGATTCTATCTAATCTATTGTTAATTTTTATTATAAATCAATTCCACATAAATGTCAATGTATATCACCCCCTTTTAAACTACTAAGACGAATCAGGCAGAACGAAATCGGAAAATTTATTTGTAAATATTCTGTGTACTTTTATTTCTTATGCACAGCAACAAAAAAGCAGCATACAAAACCAGTCATTTCGCCGGATTGTATGCTGCTTGAAAAAAATAGAAAGGGCAGTCCTACCTAACTGTTGCCAGACAGAACTGCTATCTTTTAGTGATTCTTGATCCAATCTAAGAAATACGAACAAGCTTCTTGCTCTGTTTCAAACGCTTTCAGGGAAGTGCGTTGTCCTCGTTCTGAATAGTAAGTGTACCACTTACCCCCTATTTCTTCCATGCAATATGCTTCATTTGGCAGTCCGCCATTTAAATCATATGCAAATCTGTCAATATTTGATGCATTTAATATCTTTTCTAATTCTCTTCTTGTCATCTTCATTCCTTACGTTTCGGATTTATAGCTTCGTTTTTCCAATATCTTTGACGAACTGGTGACCCCATTTAGGTGCTATTCCTGTACGCATTGGAGCATCTATAAGAACAGACAGTGTAAAATTTTATATACAGTTAAAAATATTCTTTTAGAATCTCATCCGCTCTTTCATGACCATTCCGCTTTGCTGCTTCAAAATACTTTTTCGCCACGCTTTTGTTAACGGGTACACCAATTCCTTGTAAGTAACAACTACCTAGATTAAATTGTGCATAAGGATTTCCCTGTGCAGCAGCTTTTTGATACCAGAATACTGCTTTTTCAACATCCTGCCTTACACCAAGTCCATTTGCATAACATTGTGCTAAATTATATTGTGATTCAGCAATTCCTTGCTCTGCTGCTTTTTGATACCATTCCACAGCTTTTTGTAGATTTTGATCTACACCATTGCCTTGCTCATAACACACTGCTACTTCATACTGTGCATCTGGATTTCCACTACAAGCAGCTTTGTAATACCAGGAAAAAGCCTCTATTGGATTTATTGCTACGCCATATCCATCCGCATAACAATCTGCCAATTCGAGCTGTGCAAGTGGAAATCCCTGATTGGCGGACAATAGAAGTAAGCGAACCGCTTCTTCATATGCTCCATTTTGAAGATTCTGCATTGCAAATTGATATTGAATTTCCGCATCGTTTTTTCTGAAAATATCAAAAAAACCAAATTTCCGTTTCATGTTTCTACTCCTTTTCTCTTCGTAAGTGCATGCCCTTGGCACTCTGTAAACCAAAGAATTGTGATTTAAGCCACATTATCTTTAAATTCTGCCTCTATTTTTTCACATACAATTTCCAGTATTTTTTTCCTTTTCCACGTTTCAAAAAGACGAAAATGCGTGAATGTTAATCCATCCATATATGCTCTGGATGCACCACTTTCTATCTCTTCCGATATAATCTGCTGTATGAAATCGGAATCATGCTGGATTTCAAAATCTCCAATTTCTTGACCAATCGCATGATAATCTATGATTCCATAGTAGTTCAAAAAAATTATCTTAACTCTTTTCGCATTGTATAGCTGTATGTAAATAGAAATATCACTTTTCAAGATCTCTATCTTGTAAATGGAGGCATCTTCTAATGAAACTTCATATATCGTATTTGCCTTTATGAAAATCACCTTCTTTATTTTCTGTCAATACGAACTTCTCCTGATAGGAAGCGAGTGTCACTACTTTTAATATATAAATGCTTACATGATTCGATAGCCATTATCCAGCATTTCTTTTATGGAATCACTACAATATATGGTTGTATTTCCTTCTGCCAATGGTTTTCTATGTTTAGGAAGAATTTTTTTGATTTGTCTTGCTAACGCTTGATAAAAACGAGTCATCTCCCTGCATTTGTTTAAAATCGTATCTCCTTTAAAATAACGATTTTGAAACCAAATGCGTCCAGGCGTTATTTCTTTTGCATGCTCTCGAATAACTGTTCGGCTAAATTCGATAACCGGTGAAGAAAAAACATCAAGATATTTCCTCTCAGTTAAAACATCTTTCATTACCAATTCGCCCCATTCTTCCTTGTAGAGATACACCATAAACCAGCCTCTATCCGAAAAAGCAGGGGGAAACTCTGTTATCTCCACTGGTGTTGGATTTTTTCCTTCAAACAATATTTTCACATTAGAATCTAGCAAATACCTTTTTAATTCTTCTTCCTCTTTTTCTCCCATAAAGAAATGAAATTGTCTGCCCAATGTTACCTCCTGTTAGGAAATAAAACTTTCATCTTAATTTTCTGTTTTGATTGAGAATATACATCAAAACAATTCCCTACGAATTTCTTCCAATGTTGGTGTTTGTTTTCCCCACTTTTGAAAAGCAACTTCACATTTTTTCAGATCAATGATTTTACAATCCATTCTCTCAATGATGTGAATGCTTTCAAAAAAATATTCTGGTATTTCTTCTACTTTGAATTGACATTGTAGATTTAATTTTTGAGCCATTTTTATAAGTGAAATGGATACAAAATCTACAACAGGCTGATAATCAGATGGACGTTTTCGATATTGATTGATTCGTTTTGCAAGCTGTTCATTCCATGCTTGTCCATCGCCATTTAGCATTGCAAGATAAATTCTTTTCAAATATGGCAGATGAATAAAATAAGCTTCCTGACTTTCATCCAGTTCTTCTGTGTCCATCAACAACAATTCTCTTGCCTTTGCATAATTTTCATATAACATGGCTTGTATCACTGGGCATGAGGTGGAATTTTCCCTTGCAAGTTCCCATTCTCCAACGGAAATTGCCTGATAAAGAAACTTTTCATGTGTTTCGATGTCATTCATATAATCCATCACAATTTCATCCACTGGACAAGCCTGCTGCATTTCTTGATATGCCATTGCATAATAAATAGCACCCATCCGATAGTACTGAAAAGTAGTACGGATATCATTATCAATATAGTACCTATATTTTGCTGCAAGGTTATAAATGCTCTGAAAAACGTAATACAAACTTGTGGCATCTTGAATTGCTCCAGCAGCTGGAACATTTTCTTTGTGAAAGAAACGATGCAATTCCTCATATATTTGCAGTTCAACAGGTTCATCAATCCTTTTTGCATATTTTTGATATGCGATTTTAGACCTTGCAATATCTTTTTTTCGTTTTGTTGATTCATATTTGATTTTTGTTTTCAATACAATTCTCCTGCCTGTATAAAAAGTTTGCTACGAATTTCTTCCAATGTTGGTGTTTGTTTTCCCCACTTTTGAAAAGCAACTTCACAATTGTGCAGGTTGATTAACTTGCAATCTGCTGGCATTTCATGGTGATGCTCTAACAAAAAATAATCTGGGATCTCAGATACTTGAAATTTGTATTTTAAGTTCAATTGTTTTGCAAACCAAATCATTGCAATGGAAGTTGCATCTACATATGGCTGATATTCACTTGGTCTTCTCCGATATTGGTTGATTCTTTTTGCCAGTTGTTCATTGAACGCATTTTCATCCCCATTCAACATGGCAAGATAAATATTCTTTACCCATGGAATATGAATAAAGTCTACTTCTTCATCGATATCGGTCTCTTCTGTATCCAGCATCAACAATTCTTTTGCTTTCTCATACTGTTCCAACAGCATGCATTGAATCACTGGACAGCAAGTTGCATGTTTCTTGGCAAGAGAAATCTCCTGTACAGCAATTGCCTGATACAAATATTTTTCATGTTCTTCCACATCATCCAAGGCATCATATGGATTGTATCTCTTGCCATCCAATGCCTCATAACAAAGGCCATGATATAAAACTGCAGTCTTCATGTAATCATAAGCCTTTCTGATATCATCATGTATCCAATACCGATATCTACTTGCTGTATAATAATTATCTTCTAAATTTTTATACAGCATGGAAAGATCAGAAAACACTTCAAAAGCATAATCTTCTGGATGAAAATAATGATGCAATGTACCATAAACTTTATTTTCAACAAGTTTATCATAGATTTCTGCATATTTTTCATATGTCTTTCGCATGCTATCTCTTTCTTTGCAGCGTGTTTTCGTTTCAAATTTAATTTTTGTTTTCAATGCAATTCCCCTGCTTCTATAAAAAGTTCGCTACGGATTTTTTCTAATGAAAAGTTTTCATCATCATATTTTATATAAGGTTGTTTTTATTGTATCATGTTCATTGCATACTTTGCAAGCATCTGATGGAATCTAACAACAGAATTTCTCATAAATCGTTATTCGTATTTTTCTCTTAAACGAGAAAAAATCCCATTTGCTGCGATACTATCTGGTTTTTCAGCAATAATTTCTTTGCTTAAAGTATACGCTTTTTCTTCTGATAATAATTTTTCTGGAATAGTATTAAAAAATAGCAAGTATTCTTTAACTTCTACTACAGGTTTTAATTCTAATAGCTTGCAAGCATGATAAAAAGCCAGATTATACCCACCTTCTAACCAACACATTTGAATAAGTGCTTCTGAAATAACCTGATGGTAGAAAGCAGTATTTTGAATCGATAAAATATAGGATAAAAATCCTAAAATGATGATACTGTCCGTATCTGCTGCTTCACACACCATTAAACTGATTTGTTCTTCCTTTGATAATTGAAATAGATGCTTTGCTGCATTTTCAAAATCAAGTTGATATATCAAATCAATTATATGTTGCTTTTCTTTTTTCATATAAATCCTCCTGATGAATCTGACACACTTAGTAAGCATTCCAGAACGACACGAAATATGGAATCTAAAATAGGAAAAATTTTATTTTTCAGCTTCTCTATAATTATTGTATATCAAAAGATATTTTTTCTAATGCAGTCATTACTTGATTTCACTTTTTTGTCACTGAGCCAATCCATATTGGGACATTCCATATGAAAGCAAAATTTACTTGCCATTGTTTCGGAATATAAAAAGTAACTGCAAAACATTTTATTGGGAAAGCTGTTTTTTAACCAATTTTCCAGTGATTCCACAACTTGAAGCTGCCTTTCAAAATCATTGGAACACAATATATCATATAGATTAAGCGTATGATTCTTTACTTCTTCACGAACATCTGCTTTGCTATAAACCGGCTTCACAGATGAAATAAAGTTCTTTGGTAAAACGTCTTTCATTATGATACTTGTATTTTTATCGAATTTACATGCTGCAATAAGTTCTTTCATGCTCGGACTATAGCATTTCTTTTGATGTTCCTTCCATTGATAGGAAATTGCAATATCAATAATCTCCTCAGCAGAAAGTTCTTCTTCATTCGGTGACCAATAAATCAAATCCCATATAGACGGATGTGGAAGATTGTCATCTAATATTTCTAATAGCTCATCGATTGTATCTTCATCTTCCTCACAGTCGATTACTCTCTGAACCATTTTGATTAGTTCTTGTTTATCGTACATCATCATGTGAATTAACCTTTCTCAAAGTAATGCCATTTTAATGGATTTTGCAAGCATCAGATGGAATCTAAAATAAGAAAGATTTCATCCTTCTTTCAATTCCTCAAATTCATACACATAAGAAAATGCCAAGTCAATCAACTCTTTTATCAGTTCCGGAAGAACCTCACCTGTATATGCAGGTCTTAACATATACTTCGTAGGTTTCACGCCTCCTGCACCTTCAAATATACAGGGAAATGTTCCACCAGCGAAATATTTTTCATCATGTTCAATAATATATACATGTGAGTCTAAATATCCATCAAAAATACTATTCTTGTACAGTTGCAAATGGAACCATACCTCATATTCCGTTCCTTTCAACAGGTATACTCGATAGAATTTCTCTCCGCCAAAATATTTATATGGGTATCCAAATTCATTCAAAATAGATTTCACCAGTTTGGTGTCTACAACTTTCTTTGTGATATTTGCAAGACTTCTTGGATATCTTTGACGTAAGTCGGTGGTATCCATCAAAAGACTTTCTGAATATCTGCTGCATAATTCCAAATACCGATTGCAAAAATTAGATTTTTCCGCTAATTCCAATGTTAAATCGCTTAAGTGACTCATATTACTCCTCCATTTTTTCTCTTATCGCCAGAAGCCTTGTGTGTAGCAGAAAATCATGCAATATCCGCATTATCAATTGTCCTACTTCCATCTTTATCCATGTATAAGTAATTATCAGAACGTCCACATTTTCAAGCAACTACTTAGTTCATCGGATAATAATCCTGAAACCACACAACTCCCAAACTCACATCTGGTAATGAATCTATTTTCTTTAATCTTATAGTCTGTAAATCAATAATTCGATCATTATCATCTTCATCTGACTGCACATCTGTGCATGGCTTGCTCACAAGTTCTATTCTTCCGCAGTAGATACAATTCTTCAGCATCAATGGCCTCAAACAAATGGACATCAACTCTGCTATAATCAGACTCAGCCAACCCACTTATCGTGATAAAAACCTTTTGTATCATCTGATACGATAACAAGTATATTTATAGTTCTTGACTGACGCATACCGCTCATATTTCCACATTTGAATATTTCAACAATATCTGTATTCCTTATATTTGTCTTATGTTTAATTCAAAATTAAGCATAAGATAATTATAATTTTTAATATCTATTCCACTGTTCATGAATCTCTAAAATGGTCGAGTTGCCGGATTAGATATTTCAAATTTCCTCAGTATCGGAAAGTCCTTATTTCAAACCTTTTCCAGCCACTCTTAACATCAAAACTACACACTCAACGTGCATCGAAACCGACTGGATAATATCATCAGCTGTTGGAAATGCAGTTTATTTCGGGCAAAAATCATAGTTGAGTGTATAATTTGAATGACATTAACACACTTTTGCAGTTTGCCTGCAAGACTCCAACGAATCAGTTTTTTATATAACACTCCCTTGAATAAAACACTCTTTCAAATAGTCCCTTGGTTGATAATAAAAATCGGTATTATAATTTGAAATCGCATCGCTGATCCATGATGTGAAAACTGTCATAATTTCTTTTGCTGTTATACGCTCAAAAGAGTCCTCTATTAAACGCTCATATACTGCTCCAATCGTCCAATAGTCCTGAATCGTATACTTGCACATTGCAACATTATCAAATTCCCCGCCTGGTATATGAAGCAATTCAATATATCTGTCGGCAACAGAATCAATCACTTCACAATGTAAAATATCAGCATTCCGGTAAATACGGTCTATCGTATTTTCGCCAAGAAAATTTACAACAGCACTCCTCTTTTGACGGCATTTTCTGCCGATGAATTCAATCAGGCTGCATGTATAGAATAAAGCGGAATCATTCTTACTCATTCACTTCATATCCTTTCAAAAATTCAAGCGTTGTGAGTGCTTTTGCCGTATGAAAACGGATCTGATGCGTTGGCTTTTTAAATTTAGCAAGCTCCCAGAATGCAGCTCTTGAAATTTTACCATCTACAAAATCCTGCACATAATTGAATATTGTATCATTCGCCATTGGTCCTTCTACAATATCATAATCATGTGGCTCACCAAGCCGACAACTTGCAATAAAATCAAGCCATTCTTCTGTCATTTCAGGAAAAATAAGCGTTTTCAATTTTTCATTTGGTCTGTACAAATACTCGTTGCCCATCTTCTTGCCTGCTCCGGCATCATGGTGCAATAGAATCCAAAATAGAAATCTTTGTTATATTTTGCAACTCGAATTTCAGGATATTCAACGATCTGCGTACTTCCGTGATATATGATGATATCCTTCATAATTTTTTCTCCTTATGAGTTAAGGCATTTTTTCGTCTAATAGTTACTTAGAACACTTACAGGAAACAACTAAAATATGTTGATATTCTTTATCATCTCATACTTAGTTGTTTTCTATAATAAAGCTTTTATTTCGTCACAATTTCCAGCAACGACTGATAACTATCAACCACATCATAAACCACATTTCCATTGCTGATCGCCTTGAAATGTTCCCTTGCACAATGAATTTTGGATTCTTCCACCAGTCTTAGCTGCATGGAATTCATTGAGCCTTTTGTTTCGGCAATAAAATAGATATGTTTTACGCTGCCTTCATAAAATGCGATTGTCCAGTCCGGATTATATCTTCCGACCGGTGTCGAGATATAGAAACCGCCCGGCAGCTTTACATATACTGCAACGTTTGTATCCGTATCAAGCTTTTCAGCGAAAGCACGCTCATTATCAGAATCATAAAGAATATGGCTGTAAAGATGCTTGTTTGCTTTCATAGCATTTACGTCCAGTCGTCCCTTTATTGTCGGCTCTGTGAAAATATCTGTGTCATATTTTTCATCAAGAACATTATAAGTGATGTGCTGAATTACTGCTGTGGCTTTTTCATCGTTGATGATCTGTGCAGCCTTTATGATAAATTCTTCAGGATTATCTTTGTACTGATCAAATACAGATTTCTCGATCTGTGTCATAATCTGAACAATATTTTTTCTTGTCAAGCCTGTTTCGATTACCAGTTTTCCAATGAGATCGTATTTGACACTTGTACTTGCATGGATCTTTGCATCTGAATCCTGAGTGGAGGCTGAAACTCTATTAAATGCAATTCCGCTTGTAAGAGCATCTTTTGAAGATATTTTCTCCATCTGTCCGGTTTCCACCTGGAAGAAGATCTTTGTCACTCTGAGTTTTGCATTTAATGCTGCCACTGCCTTTTTTACAAGTTCCTCTGAATCAAAGTCAACAACATATACGGTCTTTGCATTGATCTGATTCCAGAGCTTTTTGAACTCCGGCATTGCAAGCTTATTTTCATCAATTTCAAGTTCCACGTTGTTGCTTCTTGCATTTTCCGGCATGAACGCCTTAGGATTATATACAGAATCCAGTATATCAACAACGGCTTCTACAGAATCGGCAACTTCTTCCGCAACTTCAATTTCGCCGTTTGCCTTATCCTTGTAATATTTGTCTGTCAGCTGTCCCTTTTTGATATAGCCGTTTTCGATCAGTCCCTCATAAATTGCCGTTGCCATATCATCATCTATCACTTGTTCATTGCCGTTATTGTCTTTGATCACTCTTCCGGCAAACAAATCTGCGGTGACCTTGACCGGTCTGTCGGCAACTGCCTCTGCCATTTCTGTTTGCAGACCTTTGGCGAAACTTTCATAGCTTTCACTTGCGATCACTGTCAGCATATTGACCGTATGCACATCATTGCCAAGAACAGCAGTATCCATTCTCTCGCCGTCCTGATTGACGCACAAACGCAAGCCACGTCCCACTTCCTGTCGTTTTCTCACGTCGCTTGAACTCTGTTTCAGAGTGCATATCTGGAACACATTCGGATTGTCCCAGCCCTCACGCAATGCGGAATGGGAGAAAATAAACCGAACGGGAGAACGTTTCGGATCTCTGTCAAGGAGCTCCTTGACAGAGATCCGAAACGTTCTCCCGTTCGGTTTATTTTTCATAATAAGATCGTATGCGTCAACGTCATCAGAAAACTTTTCCTTTGAATTTTCTCTCTTTTCGCTTGCTTTTCCGTTTGTCATTTTTCCCTTTTTATCAATAGAGAAATAACCTGCGTGGGTCTTGTCGGCACTGATCGCATTCAAATATTTGAAATAGTCCTCTTCACCCAACTGCATATGCAGATTTTCGACAATGTCGTTGTACTCCTCTTCAAACATTTTCGCAAAAATACCATTCTGCGGCTGCCCTGCGGCATCGTATTCCTTATAGTGTGCAACTTCATCAATAAAGAAAAGCGACAAAACTTTGATACCCTTATAGAAAAGCTGTCTTTCACGCTCGATATGTGCCTTTATGGTTTCCCGTATCTGTAAACGACGAATCTGCATTTCGTCAACTTCGCCCACGACATCGCCCAGATACAATTTCAAGCCGTTCAGAAACTCAATATGGTCATCTCTGCCGTCAATGAACTTGACAACATAATTATTTCTGTATTCTCCCAGTTCGCCCGAATAGTCATACAGATTGAATCCCTCGCCAATAATTTTCGATATTTTCTTCGTTCCTGTTTTTGTTTTGCAGTCAAACTGAATAGTTGCTGTCGGGGCTTTTCCCGAAAGATTTATACTTTCCAAATAAACATAGCTTTCCGTTGCGGTGCTGCCTGTGGCGGTAATGCCTGTAACGGCGATTTTCTTGACAAGATGCTTATTGTATGCCTCCATTGCATCAAGGCGATACACCATATTATAAATGCTGTCTGCTTTGTACTGCTCCCTAAAACTATAATTTCATCATACGATACCCAATACCGATATGTGTTTGTATCAGT
>ERZ832317.1953-NODE-1953-length-25168-cov-4.087485_pt1 | contig 25168 bp, 22 predicted proteins | sample MGYA00519695_ERZ832317 | MGnify/ENA primary metagenome ERZ832317 (study PRJEB31850, sample SAMEA3708726) | human gut metagenome | biome: human gut; feature: human-associated habitat; material: faeces | place: China | collected 2014 ...
TGAGAATGTGTGCATCCATGTGATAACACCTGCACAATCAGGGTCATTATTTGCATCGTTAAATGTTTTTCTTATAAGTTCATTTGTAATAAGAGTTGGTTTTAACACAACCTCAAAAGGAAGTTTTCCTGAAGCATTTAAAGCCTCCACAATCTGTTTTGAGTGAGCTGCTACATTTGCGAGACACTCATCACCATATAAATCCTGTGAACCGGTACAAAACCAAAATTTATAATTTCTTACTTCCATTCTACTTCTCCTTTTCCTCTCGATATTTTTTAATTTGTTTTAATGCAACAACATCTGATGTTTCTGGCTGTTAAGTCTGCCAAAAACATCAGATGATATTTTTTCCTAAAATAATTTAGTTTTTTCTTAACACCATACTAATAATACCTTAAAATAAACATTTAATCAAGTAAAATATGGTTTTTTAGTAACAGTTCAGCTATAAAAAGACTATTCTGTTACTGTTTGTAAATTCATCACTCTTTCTTTTTCTCTTTAACAAGTGCAAATACAGCCTGAAGAACTATGAAGAAGCAAAGCAGTGCTGATATTGCGATACTTGACCATGATGAAAGAAGTTTTCCGTTTGTATTTACAAGTGTATCAATAGTACCTTTGATAAGTACACCGAACAATGTACCGATAACATTTCCGACACCACCTGTAAGAAGCGTTCCACCGATTACTGATGAAGCGATGGCATCCATCTCCATGAATTTTGCCTGTGCAACGAATCCACACATACTGTTCAGACAATATAATATTCCACCGATAGAGCAAAGCAATGAAGATAACATATACGCTTTCATCTTTGTCTTTTTAACATTTAATCCCATAAGTTTTGCTGATGATTCACTTCCACCTACAGCGTAAAGAGAACGGCCAAACTTTGTGAATTTAAGGATTATGAATGTTATGACAACTACAAGCAGTGCGATGATAACAGGCATTCTGATGAAAGGGTTCATCATAACACCGTGTCTATTAGTGTAACCGCCAAATGGAAGCTGAAGTTTCCAGTCTGCCCATTTTGCAAATGTTTCATTATTAATGTTTACCATATCAGTTGTGATAACGGCTATCATACCTCTTGCAAAGAACATACCTGCCATTGTTATAATAAATGGCTGGATGCCAAGCACACCGATAAGAAATCCCTGAACGGCACCAAACACAAGACCGATTATCAATACAACCGCTATAGCAACAGCCGGACTCCATTTAAGATTTGTCATGCCGTATGCCATTACCATACAGTCAAGTCCAACAAGTGAACCTACCGAAATGTCGATACCTCCGGTAAGCATTACACAGGTCATACCGCAGGCTACACATATAAGACCTGCATTTGTTATAAGAAGATTTAACAATGTCTGGAAATGTCCGAAACCTTTATCTTCATATATAACACAACCTATTCCGTACATAACAATAAAAAGAACTATCGTAATGAGCAATAAAAGATTATTGCCTCCAATTTTTAATTTATTTTTCATTTCGCAACAGCCTCCCCTCCGGTAGCACCAGCTTTGCGTGCTTTTCTATTCTTCATATAACTCTGGATTGCAGGAGCCTGTATAACAACGATTATAACAATAACAATAGCTTTAATAACAGGAGCCTGCTCAGTCTTTACACCGAAAGCAAGAAGCGTTGTAGAAAGTGCCTGTATCGTATATGCTCCGATGATAGAACCGGCAAGTGAGAATTTACCACCCGCAAGACTGTTACCACCAAGTGCTACGGCAAGGATAGCATCCATTTCAAAATTAAGACCTATGTTGTTTGAGTCAGCCGAATAAATTCTCGATGATGCAACAGTTCCGGCAATACCTGCACCAAGACCACATATTACATAACATAAGAAAATGATAAGTCCTGAATTTATACCCATAATCCTTGCAGCCTTTGGATTTATACCAACAGCCTGTATATACATTCCCAGTGCCGTCTTTTTAAGAAGAAGCGTTGCAAGTATAACACATATAACCGCTACAAATATAGGTGTAGGTATCGGGCACTCCCAGCCTCCTATATGCCAGAAGTTTCCAAGATATTTATACTGTTTTACATGTACATATGTATTCTGGTTGTTGCTTACAACAAGACCTATGGCTCTTGCAGCCGTATAGAGTACAAGCGTCGCTACCATCGGCTGAACCTTAAGATTTGAAACCATAAAACCGTTGAAGCATCCGCAGACACCACCGATAAAGATTCCAAACAGTACACCGAAGATGATAGGCATCTTAACAGATGAAGCTGAGTTTACTCCATATCCTACAAGCGATGTACAACAGCAGGATGCAACAAGTGCCATTACCGAACCTACCGATATATCAGTACCCGCTGAAACAGCAATGGTAAGTGTCATTCCTATTGCAAGTATCGCAATCTCACTACCTCTGTTTGCAATATCTATAAGTCTTCCATACAATACTCCGTTGTTTATTGAAATCTGTAAAAAACTTGGTGATTTGATAACATTCACAAGTATCACCACCAGCAGACACACGGCAGGAAAAAACAATTTACTTCCCGTGCATTTTTTCCAAAACGAGTTCTTCTCCTTACTCATCCTTGTCACCTCCCGCAATAGCTTTCATGATAGAATTCTGTGTCATTTCATCATCAATCTCTCCAACTTTGACACCGTCTCTTAAAACGACCATTCTATCACATGTTCTAAGCATTTCTTCAATCTCAGATGAGATAAATATTACAGCCTTGCCTTCTTTGGCAAGTTTGATTATAAGTTTCTGTATCTCTGTTTTTGTTCCTATATCAATACCTCTTGTAGGCTCATCGAGAATAAGAAAATCAGGATTTGTGGCAAGCCATCTACCGAGGATTACTTTCTGCTGGTTACCACCTGACAACTGGCTTATAGGAACTTCCATACTAGGTGTTTTAACCTGTATTTCCTTTATATATTTGTCAGCAATCTTTTCCTGCTCTGATCTTGGCAGAAGTCTGAACATTCCACGCTTTGCCTGAACTGCAAGTATCATATTTTCCCTAATTGAAAGATCTGCAATAACACCTTCAGCCTTTCTGTCATCCGGCAAAAATCCCATGCCAAGCTTCATGGCATCTATAGGTGAATTTATTTTAGCTTCTTTTCCTTTTACTTTAAGAGTACCACTCTGCGATTTGTCGGCACCATAGATAACTCTGGCAAGTTCGCTTCGTCCTGAACCTAAAAGTCCGGTAAGACCGATAACTTCTCCTTTGTGTATCACAAGATCGAAAGGTTTTATCTTTCCTTTGTGTCCAAGTCCTTTTGCATCAATGATAATCTCATCCTGTACCGAACTCTCCGCCTCTTTAATAGAAGCTAAATCATCAAAGTTCTTACCCATCATCTTTGCAACAAGTTCTACTCTTGGAAGCTCTGCAACCGGATATTCTCCGACCAGCTCACCATTTCTAAGAACGGTTATCATGTCACATACTGCATAAACCTGTTCAAGGAAATGTGTTACAAAGACAATTCCTACACCTTCTTTTTTCAACCTAAGCATCATCTTGAACAGCTTCTCAACCTCGCTGTCATCAAGCGAAGATGTAGGCTCATCAAGAATAAGAACCTTTGAATCCATATCCACGGCTCTCGCAATGGCTACCATCTGTTGCAATGCAACCGAATAATTTTCAAGAGCAACAGTAACATCAATGTCTATATTAAGATCATCTACTATCTTCTGTGCCATCTTGTTCATCTTTTTCCATTGGATAAGTCCAAGAGCATTTCTTGGCTCTCTTTTCGTGATTCTTTTGGGAAGCCTGACCTATCAGATCCTGTGTCATGGAAAGACGTGGTTTGTGACCAATACGGCCTTTTATTTTTTGATGGCTGCTTATGTAGTCATTGCTGTGCGTATTATATATCAGGTAAACTTTTTGGAAGCGTTTGATGTGACCCTGACCGGTTATATGGTGCAGAATTTGTCATCGCAGATCAGCCAGATATTTATCAGTAATAAAACGATTGCTATGCGAAGCATTTGGAACATGGTAGAGAGGGAAAGTACGCGGTCGATGCTGACTATGGCAACTGCCTTTTTTGGAACCCTGCCCCTGATCTTTGCCGGGTATCTGATCTTATATATTCCCTTTCATCCGAAAAAGGATATGCGGACTTATACCAGAAGAACCAGACAGAAAATGGCAGGCATTTCTTTGATATCCCTGATTGTTGTTGTATTTTTGAGCAGTTACCGCGACAGCCATGCAGGGGAAAGTCTTTCGCTGATGATCGCAAGCCGGCTTTTATCCATCATGTGCTGCCTGCTTCTTTTGATCATGAAGTCCAGTATTCTGGAACTCAATGCAGCGGAACAGGAAAAGGCGCTTTTGCAGCAGTTGCGCGTGGAGGAACGCAAGCAGTATGAGCAGAAAAAAGAGACCGTGGAACTGATCAATGTCAAATGTCACGATATGCGTCACCAGATCGATCTGCTGGAAAAACGGGGCAAAGGCATGGATTCGCAGGAATTGGATAAAATGCGCGAACTGCTCAACATTTATGATTCTTCCGTGCAGACGGGCAATGAAACTCTGGATATCCTATTGACGGAGCGGAGCCTCTATTGTGAGAAATATGGCATCCGATTGTCTTGTATCGTTGATGGGAGCAAGTTGGATTTTATGTCGGTCAGTGACATCTGTTCTTTGTTTGGCAATGCCTTGGAAAATGCCATTCGGGCGGTTGAAATCATAGAAGACCCAGAGGAGCGCATTATCAGTCTCAAGGTACAGGAAAAGAATGGTATGCTTTTGATCCGTGTGGATAATAGTTTTCGGGGCAATCTGGTCTTTGATGGAGATCTTCCACAGACAACAAAGAAAAAAGACGGTTATCATGGCTACGGTCTGAAATCTATACAGATGGTAGCAAAGAAATACGCCGGTGTGATGCGGATACAGACGGACGAGCAGTTTGTTCTGACCGTTATGATACCGATTCCTTAAAAGAATATGACGCAAAATCACAAGGTTATGGCATCTCCGACAGGGGATGCCTTTTTTTGTGTTATTTTGACGAAGAAGAATGTCGGGTGTCTGTAACCGGGTGATACAGCACATGGCAAGGAGGAGGTTAAAGATGAAGAAGGACAAGACAAAGAAGTTAAAAGCGTGTCCGCGCAAGTATCGCAACCGCAAAATTGTAGGTTCGGTTATTTTGGTCGCACTTTGCGTTGTCGTCAATTATGCAACCAATATGATGTCAACCACGATCGATACCTATATTGGCGGTGGCACATCTTATGTGAACACGGATGCGGTCAAAAACAAGGAAGACGGTAATTATTATGAAAATGCTGATATTTCAGCCAAGGATGCAAAAGATGCAGCCTATGAAGTAGCACAAAAAGTAGCAGAGGAGGGATCAACCCTCTTAAAGAATGATGGTATTTTGCCGCTGGCAAAGGAGTCTAATGTCATGCCATTTGGTTATGCCTATGAAAATCCGATCTACGGACAACTTTCCAGCGGTGGATCTGCAAAATGGGTGGTAGATCCGATCACACCGGAAGAAGGATTAGATGCTTTTACGATCGATACGGCAGCCGTAGAGAAGATGGATGCGACCGATGATCCTGAAGGATTGACGGAAGCAGAAGGTACCAGCAGTGCAGGAGAAGCCGGATCTGTACTTGGTGGTGATTGCAAGATCTATGAGTATGATCCGGCCATCTATGAAGATATTGCACAGGCAGAGGATACAACCGGTATCGTATTCATTACCCGCTCCGGTCAGGAGGGACAGGACCAGAAGTTTGATGCCTATGCCGATGGAACACCACATTATCTGGCACTTTCCGAGAATGAAAAAGGAACGATCCGTGCGGCAAAGGAGATCTGCGGCAAGGTCGTTGTTGTCTTAGTATCTTCCGCGCCGATGGAAATGGGCGATCTGATGTCCGGGGAACTTGAGGCAGATGCTATCCTTTGGGTTGGCCATCCGGGAGAAAAAGGATTTTCTACCTTATCTTCTTTATTAGATGGTGACGTAAATCCATCCGGCAAGACGGTCGATACCTGGGCGGCTGATTTTACCAAGGATCCGTCTTACCAGAGTCTGGGCGAAAATACTTATTCCAACTTTACGATCACCAGCGGAGCTCTTATCGATGGTGGAGAATATGCTGCTATGTATAACGAATACATGGAAGATATGTATATGGGCTACCGTTATTATGAGACGGCAGATGCTATGGATGCAGGCTTTGTCTATGGTACTTTGGACGGACAAGGTGCAAGCGTTGAGGCGGGTGCTGTCTGCTATCCGTTCGGCTATGGTCTGTCCTATACCACTTTTTCACAGGAACTTTTATCCCTTGAAGATGATGGTTATACCATTACAGCAAAAGTAAAGGTAACAAACACAGGGGATGTGGCTGGAAAGGATGTCGTACAGTTGTATTACGGAGCACCATATACCCAGCTAGATCAGGAAAATAAGATTGAAAAGCCGGTAGCAAATCTTGTGGCATATGATAAGACAAAGGAGTTGAAACCGGGCAAGAGTGAAGAAGTTACCCTGACATTTACATGGGACGATCTGACTTCATACTGCTATACATATGATAACGGAAACGGAACAATGGGCTGTTATATGTTAGAGGCTGGAGATTATACGATCTCACTGCGTTCTGACTCACACAATGTCATTGATGAGCAACAGATCCAGAGAGCCGAGACCATCTGGTATGACGGATCTGACGAGGATCACATTCGCCAGACAGAAAAAGATGCACAGTCTGTCATGAATGATGACGGTACGATCAGCGATGAGACTGGCGATGGTGCTGACTATGTTGCCGCGAGCAACCAGTTCCAGACAAGCAGTGATTATATGAATGAAGTTTCTACCCTTCTTAGCCGTTCTGATTGGAATGGCACGCAGCCAGTAGGAACGGATACCAAAGAGATCCCGGAGAAATATTCCGAACAGTTGAATACAGAAGTATCTTTTGATGTGGAAAATGATCCGGAACTCGGAAATGCGGAAGGCAGCAAGGTCTACAGTGATAGCATGCCGACCTCCAATGCGGATAATGGTTTAGCACTTTCTGATATGCGTGGACTTTCCTATGACGATCCGCAGTGGGATGCATTTTTGGATCAGATCGACTGGGATGCCGATAAGGCTGACATTATCCAGAATTTCTCAGGTGATGCTTATACGACAGCGGCCATTGATTCTCTGGGCTTGCCGGCGACGGTAGCACAGGATGGTGCCAATGGTTTAAAAGTCAATGGTGTGACTGAGGACAAATCCGGTTATGATATGTCAAAGAGCTCGTCCTTTGGATTTGCACCGCTGATGGCAGCAACCTGGAATAAGGATCTGATGTACGAAGTGGGACAGGCATTCGGCGTAGAATCTTTAGCGAATGGTATCAGTGGCTGGTATGCTCCGGCGATCAATCTGCATCGGTCTATGTTCTCCGGTCGTGTCTTTGAGTATATGTCAGAGGATCCGGTACTTTCCGGCAACATTGCTGCAAAGATGATCTCAGGTGCCGGCGATCAGGGAATGTTCTGTTATGTCAAGCATTTTGCTTTAAATGAGACCGAGACAGGTCGTGCAAAACTCAGCAGTTACTGGGCAGATGAGCAGACCATGCGTGAACTTTACATGAAAGCATTTGAAATTGCGATCAAGGATGCCAAGATGACCATCAAGTATTATGATGCGGATGGCAATATGACAAGCAAGACTATGCGCGCAGCAACCGCAGTAATGGCAGCACAGAACGGTGTCGGCGTGGTAGCCGGAGAATGTAACTATAGTCTTTTGACCTCTGTTCTGCGTCAGGAATGGGGATTTGAAGGAATGGTCATTTCTGATTACTGGGTATGGAATGGTGATAATCTGCGTGACTATGCATTGCGTGCAGGTTGTGATACCTACTTATGTATGAATGTGCCGACCATGTGGACGATTTCAGACTACACAAGTGCAACGGCAAGAACTGCCATGCGAAAAGCCATCAAGAATCTCTGTTATGCGGTCGCAAATTCCAATGCTATGCAGGGAATGGCACCGGGAGCCAAGGTTGAGGTAAGTATGTCCCCTTGGAAGAAAGTCTTGATCGGACTTGACATTCTCGTTGTATTACTTGTTCTCTTAAATATCTGGAAGGTTGTCCATCGTTATAAGGTGGCGGCAGAGCACCCGGAATTATTTAAGGAAGATACAAAGAAAAAGAATAAATAAGCATAAAAAATCCCGGCATGATTTCGTGCCGGGATTTTTTATGGCTAGCGGCTGACTTCCTCGATCAAGCCCATAATGGTCTCAATCGCGTTCATTTGCCCGCTGTTTTTCATAGCATCGATATATTTGCTGCGATGTGCCATGACATCATCAATGGTTGCCATAAGTTTTTCGGATGTGACTTCTTCTTCCTCAAGTACCGCAGAAAAGCCCTGCTTTGCAAAGGAATTGGCATTTAAGATCTGATCGCCACGGCTGGCATTTCTGGATAGTGGGATCAGGATGTTTGGTTTATGTAGTGCCAGAAGTTCACAGATGGAATTGGCACCGGCTCTTGCAACAACGAGGTCTGCGGCTGCAAAAAGATCCGGGAGGTTCTCACTGATATATTCAAACTGTGCATATCCTTTTTTATCCTTGAGGGACTCATCGATATTTCCCTTGCCGCACAGATGGATGATCTGGTATTTGGTCAGCAGGGTATCAATGCATCCACGGATGGCATTGTTGATATAGACGGATCCGATGCTGCCGCCCATGACCATGAGGATAGGCAGGTCGCCGGTAAATCCGCAGAAATCTTTGGCTGCCTGCTTATTGCCGTGTAAAAGTTCCTGACGGATCGGAGATCCGGTAAGGACGGCTTTTTCTTTTGGCAGATAAGGCAGTGTTTCCGGGAAATTGCAGCATACCTTGGTAGCTGATGGCATCGCAAGTTTGTTTGCCAGACCCGGGGTCAGGTCGGATTCATGGATGATGACCGGGATATGTCTTGTCTTGGCTGCCATAACGACCGGCACAGAGACAAAACCACCTTTGGAAAAGACAACATTGGGACGGATCCTTCCCAGCAGGCGTCTTGCCTGAAAGAAGCCGTGAAGCACACGGAAAGGATCGGTCAGGTTTTTCCAGGAACGATAACGGCGGAACTTGCCGGAACTGATACCATAGTAAGGGATCTTCTTATCCTCGATCAATCCTTTTTCAATACCTTCGTAGGAACCGATATAATGGATCTCATATCCATCTTTTTGTAAAGAATCAAACAGAGCAATATTGGGCGTTACATGTCCTGCGGTACCGCCACCTGTCATAACTATTTTTTTCATACAAAAACTCCTTTATTCTAATCTATATCAATCTTACCTTGCTTTTGCTAATTGTCAAGATGGTGACTGTCTACTTTTTACGTCATTTTTTGCAGACAAAGGCTTGTACCATTTTATATAGGAAGAAAAGCAAGAGGAGGAAGAACAGGTGGATATGACATGGCTGGAAAAATTAGCGGGAGCAGAGGGCTGGATCGGGCTGGGACTTTTGGCTTTACTGGTCCTGCTTTTGCTGATCTTTATCATTCGCTTTTCACGTTTTGCAAAAAAGTGTGAGCAGGCGGCAGGACAGATCCAAGTATATGTGCAGGATGTGCTGGGAGACTATGAGGAGACAGGCGAGGCGGCAGAAAAAAGGCCTTTGGCGACAGGGGAAGATCCCATCATAAGAGAGAAGAAAGAGGAAACGGATGCCATGACACCTGCGGAGCAGGAAGCCCTTTTACAGGAGATGCTGGGAAACCTTTTGGGATGAAAAATGAACAAAACTTGACAAAGTAAGGCGACTTTGTTATAATTCGTAATAAATTTGTAACAAATGTAACAAATTTTGTATAAAGTATCATAGAAATGCAATACTTGATATATAGATAGTATTACATGAATATGGAGGAATTATTTATATGAATTATAATTGGAAGAAGCGCGTTGCGCAGGGAACAGTGGTTGCTTTGGCAGTGACGGCGATGAGTACGACTACCGTACTTAGTCAGCCCAAAGAAGCGACAGACACTGTGAGCGGCTATCGTACCGCCGGTATTGTCCAGTCAGTCAGTACGATGGAAGCAGGTGCGTATGCGACTGCCAATGTCGTAGGTTCTCAGGCAACCGTAGTTGCTGCCGCAAATGAGCAGGCACAGGTCGTATATCCTGAGTGGCAGGATCGCCTGATGGCAAATGTGGATGAGTTCTTGTATGTGAGAGCAACCGCAAGTACAGATTCTGACATTGTCGGTAAGATGTATAAGGGCGATGTGGCAGAGGTTACAGCGACGGAGGGCGACTGGTATCAGATCACATCCGGCAATGTGAATGGCTATGTGCTCGGTGAGTATTGTCTTACCGGTGATGATGCACATGCACTGGCAGAAAGCGTCTGCAAGACCTATGCAAAGGCAAAGGAAGGCGGTATCCGCGTTCGTAGCGAGGCAAGTGCTGAGAGTGCGATCTATACCGTGATGGCGGTAGGCGATTCGCTGGAAGTAGATACGCAGGCTACGCCGGTAGACGGCTGGGTGGCCGTAAGCACCAAGGTTGGTACCGGATATGTCAGCAGTGATTATGTGGATGTCAGCATTGATTATGGAACAGCCATTACGATCGAAGAAGAACAGGCAGCCATTGCAGCAGCCAAAGCCGCAGAAGAAGCAGCGGCAGCAAAGGCACGCGCTGTGACCGTACAGAATCAGGCAGTGGCAGCATCTTATGATGATACGACACTTTTAGCAGCCCTGATCCAGTGTGAGGCAGGCAATGAATCCTATGAAGGTCAGGTAGCCGTTGGTGCGGTGGTATGTAACCGTGTCCGCAGCGGTGGTTATCCAAGTTCTGTTTACGGTGTTGTATATCAGAGCGGACAGTTTACACCGGCAGCGAGCGGATCTGTAGCATCCGTAGCGGCAAGTGGTCCAAAGGCATCCTGTATGCAGGCAGCGCAGGCAGCCCTTGCAGGAACGGACAACACAGGCGGAGCATTGAGTTTTAGACCGGTCAGCAGTGGACGCGGCGGCGTAGTGATCGGCAATCACGTATTTTTCTAAATTAAAATATGCAAAGCAAAAATCCCTTTTTGACATGGAATCATGTTGGAAAGGGATTTTGTCATTGTTTTGTCCTATATCCGGACTTTGGAGGAGAGACTACAAATTAAGTCTTGGCGCATCCTTCTATCGTCAGAAAGAGCAGATGAGTTTCGACCGCCTGTATCAGGAGGCGGATCAGGCAATGTACGCCAGCAAGAAGCAGGCAGGATTTGCTATGACAATTTATCATACAGTAGAATAGTAGACATAATCGCAAATTTGTTGCGCTATTAGCACAGATAGGGTACTATAAGATGGTAGCAAAGAATAAAATGCATATGGGAGGTAGTTTATGGTAGTAGTTATCATTTTAGTCGTGGTGATCTTATTACTGGTTATTTCTTGCGTCAAGGTTGTACCGCAGGCACATGCTATGGTTATTGAGCGTTTGGGCACTTATCTTACGACCTGGCCGGTAGGACTCCACTTCAAGGTGCCGTTTATTGATCGTGTGGCACGCAATGTCAACTTGAAGGAGCAAGTAGTTGATTTCCCGCCACAGCCTGTTATCACCAAGGATAATGTTACAATGCAGATCGACACGGTCGTATATTATCAGATCACAGATCCAAAGTTGTATTGCTATGGTGTTGAAAATCCGATCATGGCGATCGAAAATCTGACAGCGACGACACTGCGTAATATCATTGGTGATCTGGAACTCGACGAGACATTGACATCCAGAGAGACCATCAACACAAAGATGCGTTCTGCCCTGGACGTTGCAACAGACCCATGGGGTATCAAGGTCAACCGTGTTGAGTTAAAGAACATCATTCCACCGGCGGCCATCCGTGATGCCATGGAAAAACAGATGAAGGCAGAGCGTGAGCGAAGAGAAGCTATCCTGATCGCGGAAGGTGAGAAGAAGTCAACCATCCTGATCGCCGAAGGTAAAAAAGAGTCTGCCATTCTCGATGCTGAGGCAGAGAAGCAGGCACAGATCTTAAAGGCAGAGGCTGTCAAGGAAGCAACCATTCGCGAGGCAGAAGGTCAGGCAGAAGCCATTCTCAAAGTCCAGCAGGCGAATGCAGACGGTCTGCGTTTCTTAAAGGAAGCCGCTGCGGATGATGCTGTTTTACAGTTGAAGAGTTTAGAGGCATTTGCCAAGGCAGCAGATGGCAAGGCAACCAAGATCATCATTCCGTCTGAGATCCAGGGAATGGCAGGTCTGGTCAAGTCCATCACAGAAGTGGCAAAGGACGAGTAGAACATTTTCTATCGGAAATGAAAAGAGGCGGTCGCAGGCGCGGCTGCCTTTTCTTTTTTCCTTGCACAAGAGGGAAAAAGGAAATATAATACAATGAGAAAAAAGTGGGTAAAAATTAGGATAAAGGAGATCGATACATATGAATCTGTCAGGCAGAAATTTTTTGAAACTTTTAGATTATAGCCCGGAGGAGATCCGTTATCTCATTGATCTTTCAAAAGAATTGAAGGACAAGAAGAAAAAGGGGATCGCGCATGATGAATTAAAGGGCAAGAATATTGCCTTGATCTTTGAAAAGACCAGCACCAGAACCCGTTGCTCTTTTGAGGTGGCAGCGCATGATCTGGGTATGCATGTGACTTATCTGGATCCGTCTGGCTCCCAGATCGGTAAGAAGGAGAGCATCAAAGATACGGCAAGAGTACTCGGCAGGATGTTTGACGGTATTGAGTACCGCGGATATGGGCAGGAGATCGTAGAGCAGTTGGCAGAGGATGCAGGTGTTCCGGTATGGAATGGACTGACCAATGAATTTCATCCGACACAGATGATCGCGGATATGCTGACCATTGAGGAAAAGTTTGGCAAGTTGGATGGGATCAAGTTTGTTTATATGGGCGATGCCCGCTACAACATGGGCAATTCCCTTATGGTGACCTGTGCAAAACTGGGCATGGATTTTGTTGCATGCACCAATAAAAAGTATTTCCCGAATGAGGCATTGGTCGCAGAGTGCCGTGCCATTGCAGAAAAGACAGGGGCATCCATCACTTTGACAGAGGATGTGGCAGAAGGCTGTAAGGATGCTGACGTGATCTATACGGATGTGTGGGTTTCTATGGGTGAGCCGGATGAAGTATGGGCAGAGCGTATTAAATTATTGACTCCGTATCAAATTAACGCTAAAGTTATGGAATTGACCGGAAACAAGAATTGCAAGTTCATGCACTGCTTGCCGGCATACCACAACTTGGAAACTCAAGTAGGTCGTGACGTTTACAAACAATTCGGTATGAACGGATTGGAAGTAACCGAGGATGTTTTCGAATCAGAGAATTCAATCGTGTTCGACGAGGCTGAAAACCGTATGCACACGATCAAAGCCGTGATGGTTGCTACTTTAGGTGACTAATGTTTTACAAGCTTAGGCTTGATCTTATATTGAAGAGTTGTATCCGAAGGGGGTACAACTCTTTTTTTATAGGTATAACTAGGGTAATTCTGGGGCGTTTCTTGTATCTTTTCAAAGTGTTGACCCGACTTAAACTAAAAACTAAAAGGGGATGGGATTAAATTCTACATTCCAAATTAATGTCTTCTGCAAAATTTTTGGTAAGGCTGGACGTGAGGGCATCGGTTCACGTGGTGATCGGGTAGGGTGGGCAGGTGATACAACTGGAATGAAAAAGCTGCATCAGATAGCGTTTGTCTGACGATTGCTTGATAAAAATGAAGCCTCCCTTCCAGGAGGCTTCATCTTTTATTTCACGTAGTCAGCCATGCAGCTTTCACGGGTTCCGGTGATGTCGAAGATCACTTGCAGGTGCAATAGTTCAAATATTTTCAACACTTCCGGCGTAAGGTTGCAAAGTTTCAGGCTGGAGCCGATACTTTTCGCTGTTTTGAAAAGAGCGATGATACAACCGATGGCGCTACTGTCTACAAATTCAATGTCGTGAAAGTCGAAGAGCATTCGACAATCTTTATTATTTAACAAAGGTCTGAGTTCCGTTTTCACTTCGTCAGCCGACGCTAACGTGAAACGAGTCACGTCTACGAATTCGACAATGGTGATACCATTTTGTTCTGTTACTTTTAGAATCATTGTTCAATTAGTTTCTAAGGATTAATATGTAGTAAATTTATTATTCACCGTTGAATTGAACAAAAGTAATCATTTTTACCGAGATTGCAAATAAGTTAACGGGCGGTTCGTTTCTGATTTCGAAGATTCAATCGACGTGCTAATATTTTTTTAGAAAGGGTAGGCAAGAACAATAAAAGTTTTAACTTTGCGGAGTGTTATAGTTATACTTTATAATATAATGAATATTTAAACGATATAAAAAATGAAGACTACTCCATTTACACATTTCCATGAGGAACTTGGGGCAAGAATGGCTCCTTTTGCCGGCTACAATATGCCGATTGAATACACGGGTATTAAAGATGAACACAACACGGTTCGTGAAAAATTAGGTGTATTTGATGTTTCTCACATGGGTGAATTTTGGGTAAAAGGCCCGAAAGCTTTCGAATTGGTACAAAAGCTTACTTCTAACGATGTGGCTGCTCTCTCGGATGGCAAGGTTCAATATAGCTGTTTCCCGAATGAAACGGGAGGTATCGTGGATGACCTTTTGGTATATCGTTTCAGCGCTGAGAAATATTTGTTGGTTGTAAATGCGGCCAATATCGATAAAGATTGGGCTTGGTGTACGAAATGGGCGAAAGAATTGGGTATGAACGTGGATACCGATTTGGAAAACGCTTCTGATAATATTTGCCAGCTTGCCGTTCAAGGCCCTTTGGCATTAAAGGCTATGCAGAAATTAACCACGGCTAACGTGGTAGATATGGAATATTATACTTTCCAAGAGATCCCGTTTGCAGGAATCGATAAAGTGATCTTCTCCACGACCGGATATACCGGAGCAGGTGGTTGTGAGATTTACGCGTACGTGAAAGATGCCGAGAAACTTTGGCATGCCGTGTTTGAGGCTGGGGCTGAATTCGGAATCAAACCTGCCGGGTTAGGTTCTCGTGATACCTTGCGTCTGGAAGCAGGTTTCTGCTTGTACGGACACGAAATTGACGATGATCATTCTCCTATCGAGGCTGGTTTGGGCTGGATCACGAAATTCGTGCCGGGAAATGATTTCATTAACCGTGCTTATCATGAAAAAATGAAAGCGGATAAGCCGAGCCGTTACATGAAACCATTCGAACTTCAGGATAAGGGTATTGCTCGCCAGGGATATGTAATCGAGGATGCCGAAGGAAACGAGATCGGGGTGGTTTGCTCTGGAACTGTTTCTCCTTGGACTGGAAAATCTATCGGTACGGGATACGTGAAGAGCGGTTTTCATAAACTGGATACCGAGATCTTTATTCGTGTAAGAAATAAAGCTTTGAAAGCTAAAATTGTCAAAACCCCGTTCTTTTAGTCGGGTGCTTTTGAGCTAGACGATAAACAGGCACCCGGAAACGGGTGCTTCGTTTTTATATAGGAGTAAAAACGCTTTCGAGGATGTTTAAGACGTTGATTTTTAGTCTGTAAGAAAAACGAATAAAAATTACGGAAAAAAGTCTTTTATATAGACTTATTTTGCATCTTTGTAATGCGATTGCAAACAAGATTTTAATTAATTATCTACTTAAATATTTTAGAGATGAGAAAACACATTTTTAATGCCGGACCATGTAAATTGCCGGATTCTACATTGGAAAATGTATCAAAAGCGGTATTAGAGTTCGGTAACACGGGACAATCTATCATGGAAGTGTCTCACCGTTCTGCAGATTTTCAAGCTGTTTATGAAGAGGCTGTTGCCTTGTTCAAAGAAGTATTGAATATTCCGGAAGGATACTCTGTTCTTTTCTTGGGTGGTGGTGCCAGCATGCAGTTCTGCATGATCCCCTTCAACTTCTTGAAAACGAAAGCTGCCTATGTAAATACCGGAACTTGGTCAACTGCAGCTATTAAAGAGGCTAAAATGTGGGGTGAGGTTGAAATCGTTGCTTCTTCTGAGGCTGATGGATTTACTTATTATCCTGAATTCACGATTCCTTCAGACGTGGATTACATGCACATCACTTCAAACAACACGATCCGCGGTACGGAAATTTTCTATGATCCGACTTCTCCGGTGCCTTTGATTTGTGATATGTCTTCTGATATTTGCAGCCGTCCGGTTGACGTGTCTAAATATGCCATGATCTATGGTGGATGCCAGAAAAACCTCGGACCTGCCGGTGTTACTTTCGTGATCATTAAAAATGATTTCTTGAACAACGTGGTTGCTGACAGAATGATCCCGACTATGTTGAGATACAAAACTCACGTGGATAAAGAATCTATGTATAACACCCCTCCATGTGTCAATATTTTTGGGGTAAAAGAAACCTTGAAATGGGTGAAAGCTATGGGTGGTGTTGAAGCTATGGAAAAATTAGCTATCGAAAGAGCCGATATGCTTTACGCTGAATTGGAAAGAAGCAAAGTATTCCGTCCGGTTGTAAAAGAAGGTTCTCGTTCAAGAATGAACATTCCTTTCTTGTTGAGAGAAGGATATGAGTCATTGGAGAAAGAATTCCTTGATTTCGCTAAGACTAAAAACTTGGTAGGATTGAAAGGACACCGTTCTGTAGGTGGATTCCGTGCTTCTACTTACAACGCTTGTACAATCGAGGACGTGAAAGCTTTGGTTGCTGCAATGCAAGAATTTGAAGCAAAACATATCTAATAATTGACGGTTTACGATTTCGGACGTATGATTGTCTTTCATGGAAATGAAAGCAATGATGGTCTGAGATCGTAAATCTTTTTCATTTAAAATTGTAATTATCATGACTAAAGTATTAATTGCTACAGATAAACCGTTTGCTCCGGTTGCCGTTAACGGAATCAGAGAAATTGTAGAAGCTCAAGGATATGAGTTAGTTTTATTAGAAAAATATACTTCACAAGACGAGTTGATCGCTGCTGTTGCTGATGTTGACGCTATGATCATTCGTTCTGACAAAGCTACTAAAGAAGTAATCGAGGCTGCTAAGAATTTGAAAGTAATCGTTCGTGCCGGTGCTGGATACGATAACATCGACTTGGCTGCTTGTACTGCTCATAATGTAGTGGCGATGAACACTCCGGGACAAAATTCAAACGCTGTGGCCGAGTTGGCTTTCGGTATGATGGTTTACATGGCTCGTAACTTCTACAACGGGAAATCAGGTTCTGAGTTGAAAGGGAAGAAAATCGGTATCCATGCTTACGGAAACGTTGGACAAAATGTAGGACGTATCGCTCGCGGATTCGGTATGGAAGTTTACGCTTTCGACCCGTTCATGACGGACGAGCAAATCAAGAATGCCGGTGCAACTCCTTTACATTCAGCTGAGGAAATGTACAAGATGTGTCAATACATCTCTTTGCACATTCCGGCAACAGAACAAACCAAGAAATCTATCAACTACGATTTGTTGAAAAACATGCCGAAGGGTGCAGTTTTGGTAAACACGGCTCGTAAGGAAGTTATCGACGAAGAAGGTTTGGCTAAATTGATGGAAGAAAGAGCTGATTTCCACTATATCACGGATATCGCTCCGGATTGTGATTGCTTCAGCAAATTCGAAGGTCGTTTCTTCGCTACCCCGAAAAAGATGGGTGCTCAAACCGAAGAGGCTAATGTTAACGCGGGATTGGCTGCCGCTCACCAGATCGTGAATTTCATCGAGAAAGGTGACGAGAAATTCAGAGTAAACAAATAAATCAATTTTAGATTTACGATTTATGATTCTGTGATTTTTCACGGCGCTATTTGAAGCGTGGATCTGTGTGGTTGGAATCATTAAATCGTAAATCGTTAAATCATAAATATACTTATGGCAATAGTAAAACCATTCAAAGGATTACGTACACCATCTCAGGAAGTTTGTGAGGAACTGGCGTGTCTACCTTACGACGTGATGAATTCAGAGGAAGCTGCACAAATGGCTGCAGGAAAACCTCGTTCATTATTGCATGTTACCAGAGCTGAGATTGACTGCCCTGCAGGAACCGATATCCACTCCGAGACTGTTTATAACAAGAGCGTGGAAAACTTCAACATGTTCCAGGAAAAGGGATGGTTGGTTCAAGATGAGGAAGCTAAATTTTATATCTACGCCCAGACGATGGACGGAAGAACTCAATATGGTATCGTAGGTTGTGCCGCTTGTGAGGATTACATGAACGGAATTATCAAGAAACACGAGTTAACTCGTCCGGATAAGGAAGAGGACCGTATGATCTTGACCCGTTATGTGAAAGCTAACTTGGAACCGGTATTCTTCGCTTACAAGGCTGTTCCGGAAATTGATGCTATCGTTGAGGAGATCGTGAAGAGCAAGAAGGCTGACTATGATTTCGTGGCAGAAGACGGATTCGGTCATCATTTCTGGGCAATCAACTGCCCGGAGACAAACAAACGTTTAGAGGAATTATTCGCGACGAAAGTTCCTTACACGTATGTTGCTGACGGACACCATAGAACTGCTGCTGCCGCTCGTATCGGTGCCGAGTTCAAATCAAAGAACCCGAACCACAATGGTACGGAAGAATATAACTTCTTCATGGCTGTTCATTTCCCGGATCATCAGTTGAAAATCATTGATTACAACCGCGTTGTAAAAGATTTGAACGGTTTGACCGAAGAGCAATTGTTGGCTAAATTGGGCGAACATTTCACGGTTGAAGATATGGGTGCGGAGATTTATCATCCGGCTAAATTGCATGAATTCAGCATGTATTTGGGAGGAAGATGGTATAAATTGACGGCTAAACCGGGAAGTTACGATGATAATGACCCGATCGGGGTATTGGATGTAACGATCCTTTCTAATCATGTATTGGCTGATATTTTAGACATCCAAGATTTGCGTACTTCTAAACGGATTGATTTCGTGGGAGGTATCCGCGGATTGGGTGAGTTGAAACGTCGTGTTGATAATGGCGAGATGAAAGTGGCTTTCGCTTTGTATCCTGTTTCTATGGAGCAATTGATCAATATTGCCGATACTGGTAATATCATGCCTCCGAAGACAACTTGGTTTGAGCCTAAACTTCGTTCAGGAATGGTAATTCACAAGATCTAATCAGAAGATTTAATCTCGATAAAAAAGCGACTCGAAAAGAGTCGCTTTTTTTATGCTTTATAGCGAAGCCATTTATATAATTCTTTCCAGGTGACTTTCTTCCCGTACATCAGGATTCCGACCCTGTAAATTTTGCCGGATAACCAAGTGAAGAAAAGGAAGGAACCGACGAGTAATCCCATTGAAGTGATAATTTCCCAAGCAGGGACCCCGAAAGGAATGCGCACAAGCATGACGACCGGAGAGGTGAACGGGATCAGTGAACTCCAGAAAACCATGGGAGATTCGGGACTTTTCATTGCGGCGATACCAATGTAAAGGGCTACAACCAGAATGATTGACAGCGGGGTCATGAATTGCTGGGAGTCCGTTTCATTGTCAACGGCAGCTCCAATGGCTGCAAACAATGATGCGTATAATAAATAGCCTCCGATGAAATAGAATAAGAAGGCACCCACGAATTTCAGGATAAACATGGGATCAATGGTTTTTACCAGATTTTGGATAATGGCTAGTTGCTCCGGATTAATTTCCGTACCTTGAGCAAACATATTCAGATCGTTGGCATTCTTTAAGGCTTCCAAATCAATATTCGGCATAAAGAAAGCTTGAGAAATCAAGATGATACCTCCTCCTAAAACAATCCATATCAAAAATTGTACAAGTCCCACGGCTGCCACCCCGATAATTTTTCCCAGCAAGAACTGGAAAGGTTTCACCGAGGAAACCAACACCTCTATGATGCGATTCGTTTTTTCCTCGATAACGCCTTTCATCACTTGAGAGGCGTACATGAAAATAAAGAAATAGATGATTAATCCCGCAATCAGCCCGATGACAGACGTGATTTCAGACGAGCTTTCTTTGGTATCTCCGGTGTCCGTGACAAGTAGCGTTCTCACAAGTACGGGAGTTTTGGTCGCATCCAATTCGGCTTCCAAATCCGGCATCTGTGTTTTAGCGATGACTTCAGCACGTTTGACGGATTCTATTTTCTGGCGTAATTGTGATGCGATCTCGTTTTTCAGTTCCATGGGAACTTGAGAAGTTGAGAATACCGGGATTTCGGCATGGCTCATGACATTGACCGGAATGCGGGTAATGGCGTAATAATCGTTTTTCTTCAGAAAATCGATATAGTCTGCTTCCGGTACGTCTTGATCGACATACGTGAAACTTGTGTTATTGATTTTTTGAAGTGGAGTTTCCAATGTCGATTCGTTGATCACGGCAATTATTCGCTCCTGACTGTCGTCTCGCAATAACATCCACATAAGAAAGGCATAGAATAAGGCGAACAGGATCGGGACAAAAATGGTAACGACAAGAAAGGTCTTTTTACGGACTCTCGTGGTAAATTCCCGGTTTATGATGATGAGTATCTTGTTCATTTTAATTGAATATCATAAATTTGAAATCGTAAATCTAAAATTATTTAAGCTTGCTCTTTTACGAGTTTTATGAAAATGTCATTCATGCTGGGAATGATCTTTTGGTAAGAGATGATGTCTGTTTGAGGCAGGACTCTTGACAAAAGGGTGTTTGCCGGGCAATAGGTGTTTTGTTGCAAAATAATATCTTGACGGTCACCTTCGACACGTTGAGATACTATCTCGAATTCAGAACCGATCGTTTGTTCGGGAGAGAATTCCGGGTTGTAGCGGCAACTGAGCTGGTATGTATTGCTGGCATACTTTTCACGAATCTGGTTGATTGGCCCTTCGATGATTTTGCGCGATTTGTTGATTAAGGCGATATGACTACAAATTTCTTCTACTGATCCCATATTGTGGGTAGAGAAGATTATGGTCGTTCCTTTTTTGCGTAATTCGAGAATTTCCCGTTTCAGTAATTCAACGTTGATAGGGTCGAAACCGCTGAAAGGTTCGTCGAAAATCAGTAATTCCGGTTCATGAAGTACTGTGGTGATAAATTGTACTTTTTGGGCCATTCCTTTGGATAGTTCTTCCACTTTTTTATCCCACCAGGTTTCAATTTCAAATTTCTCGAACCACATTTTGAGACGGATGATCGCTTCGTGTTTACTGATGCCTTTCAAGCGAGCCAGATAAACAGCCTGTTCTCCGACTTTCATTTTTTTGTAGAGTCCCCGCTCTTCCGGAAGGTAACCTATCCGGTTGACATCGGATGGTTTCAGGTGTTCGTTTCTGAAAAATATTTCTCCCGAATCAGGGGCTGTAATTTGATTGATAATTCGAATTAAGGAGGTTTTTCCGGCTCCATTAGGTCCTAGTAGCCCATAGATGGCTCCCTCCGGGATATTGATTGACACATCATCCAATGCTTTGTGGTTGGCGTAGGTTTTGACGATGTTCAAAGCTTTGAAGAAACTCATAATCGGGTATTTGTCAAAGGCTGCCCGATTGGGCAGCCTTTGGAGTTATTTTATTTCAAACATTAAAGCGTCTTTAGGGAGTTTGTCTCCTTTGTTGACATGGATTTTAATGACCGTACCGCTTATGGGAGCTTGAATTTTATTGTGCATTTTCATGGCTTCCAGGAGGCAAAGTAAATCTCCAGCTTTAACTTCTTGACCTTCTTTCACGTACAAATCGATGATAGATCCCGGTATGTATGTGATAACGGCTCCCGGATCGGGTTTTTCCCATTTTTTCCGATTAATGAATTTTTCGGTAAACTGGGTTTTGTATTTCAAGCCGTCGATTTCTAATGAATCGTATTTTGGTGTACTCATCGTGGTATAATTTTGGTTTAAAATGGAGGAATTCCATGTTTTTTAGCCGGGGTTAATACCGACTTGTTGCTGGATACCTCGATAGAGTGTTTCAAAATTTTCCGGGTTTCCTCGGGTTCGATCACTGAATCGATATAACCTTTAGAAGCGGCTACGTAAGGGTTAGCGAATTTCTCACGATACTCGGCAACTTTGATTTTACGCATTTCATCCGGGTTTTCGGCAGCCATGATCTCTTTTTTGAAGATGATGTTGGCAGCTCCTTCCGGTCCCATGACCGCAATTTCTGCGGTTGGCCATGCGAACATGAAATCGGCTTTCAAATGACGGGAGTTCATGGCGATATAACCTCCACCGTATGCTTTTCTAAGGATTACGGTAATCTTGGGTACTGTAGCTTCGCTATACGCGTAAAGCACTTTTGCCCCGTGACGGATAACTCCCATGTGTTCTTGTTCAACACCCGGTAAATATCCCGGCATATCCTCGAAAGTTACGATTGGGATATTGAAGGCATCACAGAAACGAATGAAACGTCCGGCTTTGTCTGAAGAGTCGCAATCCAATACTCCGGCAAGAACCGATGGCTGATTGGCCACGAATCCGATGGTTTCTCCATCAATTCGTCCAAATCCGACAACGATGTTCTTTGCGAATTCTTGTTGAACTTCGAGGAAATCAGAGTCATCGGCAACGGCGCGAATGACGTCACGTACATCGTAAGGTTGGGTCGGATCGGAAGGAATAATCTTTTCGATTTTGTATTCCGGTCTTGGAGGTTTGGAAGGGAACGGTTTGGCTTTTGCTTCGTTACTCCAGGGAATGAAGGTCAACAATTTTTTTATCTGTTCAAAACATTCATACTCTGAATGAGCGAAGAAATGGGCGTTACCGCTGATTTCACTGTGTACTCTTGCTCCACCGAGTTCTTCCATGGTCACGACTTCTCCCAATACTGTTTTTACAACTTCCGGTCCGGTAATGAACATTTTAGAGATGTTGTCCACCACAAACACAAAGTCTGTCAAGGCGGGAGAGTACACGGCTCCTCCGGCACAAGGACCGAGGATTACGGATAATTGAGGGATTACTCCGGAAGCTTGGGTGTTACGGAAGAAAATTTCTCCATATCCGGCTAGTGAGTCTACTCCTTCTTGAATACGAGCACCACCCGAATCGTTAATCCCGATTAAGGGTACACGCATTTTTAAAGCATGATCCATGATTTTGGTGATTTTGCGAGCATGCATCAAGCCTAGTGAACCTCCGGCAACCGTGAAATCTTGTGCGTAAATGCATACTGGTTCTCCATAAATTGTTCCGGTACCAATAATGACACCGTCACCATGAAGAACTTTCTTATCCATATCAAAATCTTTAGACTGATGCTCAACGAACATGTCGTACTCATGGAAAGAGTCTTTGTCCAAAATTGCTTCAATACGCTCCCGGGCTGTCAATTTTCCCATTGCAGCTTGCTTCTTAATCGCCTCTTCGCCACCACCTTGAAGAACAATTTCTTTTCTCTTTCTTAAATCAAGAACATTTCTTTTAAGTGACATAAATATTATTTTTTATTTGTAAATGATGGATCCTATCTGACGTTAGATTCCACCAACCAATTTGCAAAATTACGAAAAAGAAATGAAGAAAAAAATACTATTTCGAGTGATCGTGAATAAGATGTTGTCGGATAGGGTTTTAAGAGATTATATTCAGCATATAAATTCATACAAGTCCGTAACTCTCTGGTTGGATTGTTCGTTAAATTAATCGTTCAGTTTGTGGGGTGAGAAAAAGTATTATCGGGAAATGTAAGGTAAAAGCCTTGTTCCCGGTGGTCGAATTGGAGAAATAATTGTAGTTTTGTAATTGATTAATCTTTGATGAAGAAAGGAAAATGAGATTTTTGCGAAAGCTTTTTAAATATACATTGAGAATTATCTTGGTGCTTTTCACGTTGGTAGTTCTTGTCATGATTCTTTTGTATATTCCTGCTATTCAGAATTTTGTCAAGGGGAAGGCGGAACAGTACGTGAATCGTAATTTGGATATGAAACTGTCGGTAGGTCGAATCTTGTTGAAATTTCCGCTTGATCTGGCCGTTGAAAATATTTATCTGGGACAGACGGAAAAAGACACACTGCTGTATGCCGACGTGATTCAGGTGAATGTTGCATTAACAGAATTGTTAAAGAAAGAAATCGAAGTTCGTCGTTTGGTCGTGGAAAATGCAGCGGTTCATTTCGAGGATTCTCTTTCCGGATTGAAAATGAATCTGGTTTTGGAGGAACTGAATCTTCGGGTGGATCGATTGAATCTGTCGCGACAAGAGGCCGAGATTCCTTTCATTGCTTTAAAAGGAGGAAAGATTCGGATGAATTTGGGCGGTGGGGAGTCTGCGGTTGATACAACCGGGGGGAGTGAGCCGGTTCGCTGGCGTTTTAAGGTTGGAGAGGTAACAATCGATAGCATTGATTATCAGTTGCAGGGGCTGCCTATGGGGGAATTCCATGCTGGGGTGGGAGAGGCTCGACTGAATGGAATGGATGTGGGGCTGGAAAAACAAACTGTTGAGCTAGAGAAAATCATGTTGCTTCGTGGTTTTTGCGATCTACTGATGGCAGAATCTACCGGGGAGCAAAGTGGAGCAGGGGTGGCGACGGAAGAAAGTATGCCTTGGCAAGTTCGGGTGGAGACGGTCGAGTTGGAGGATAATCGTTTTTTAATGAAACCGATGAGTGTTCCTGTTGATGCGGAGCAGTTCCCGGAAACAATTCGTATATCAGCGCTTTCGTTGAAAGTGGATAGCGTGTTCAATAAAGGAACAGAGGTGGCGGCAATTGTTCAAAATTTACGTTTCAAGGAAGGAAATGGATTAGATTTGCGAGATTTGTCTTGTCGGGTCAGTTTGGAAAGTGAACAGACTAACGTGTCGAATCTGATTTTAAAAACGAGTAATAGTCAATTGAAAATGAATGTTCGGGCGGAATCCGGGATAAGTGATTTCGGTATGGAAACTCCTTTTCAGTTATCGATTGATGGAAATATTGCCGGGCGGGATGTGCTATTATTTATGCCGGACTCCAATGATCAGTTAAATAACTGGTTATCGGATAAAGTTTTTTCTTTGTCTGGATTGATAAAGGGTAAGGTCGATCAGTTGAATATTGCTCATTTTGATGTTGGTGCAACAGGAGGTTTTTCTTTGAAGAGTGAGGGGAATGTGACATTCGTGAC
>ERZ832317.1964-NODE-1964-length-25025-cov-7.642050_pt1 | contig 25025 bp, 29 predicted proteins | sample MGYA00519695_ERZ832317 | MGnify/ENA primary metagenome ERZ832317 (study PRJEB31850, sample SAMEA3708726) | human gut metagenome | biome: human gut; feature: human-associated habitat; material: faeces | place: China | collected 2014 ...
ACACCCCACTTGTTAGATAGTATATCATACTGTCTAACAAATGGGGTGCTGTTCATATTTCTGCACACTTAACTCGTTTTCTTTTCAACTGCTCATATGGGTCATCGTCAGTCGACCACTCATTGTAAATTCGAATAAAATCCAGTTTACTAATTCCTTCCTCCGGTGAGTAGAAACGACTATATTCACTAGCTGCATTGCCATCTGAAATTACTGTTCCCTCAAAATCTAACACAGCCGCTGAAATTGCTAACACGCACAATGATTGTGCCATACTCTGTCTTTTATACATCATTGGATTGCGTGGATCAAAATACGCATTCGCATATGAATGTAGCGAACCGCCATTAGGGATATGCACACTGTCTCGCCGATTCTGCACTTCAGACATTGCAATAGATTCATGCTTCATTTCTGCGACACGGTTGTAGGAAAGAATCCCATAATGAATTACAGAAGGAATATTTTCGATAGGCTGAATGTTATACACACTTTGCTTTTGGACTCTATCGAAAAACATTTTACTTGGAGTCAGCACAATCACTCCACCCCCCTACAATCCATAATATATCAATTTAATTATACCATGCCTTCCTGCTATCAGCAAGTTAATTTTCTCGTTGAAACCCTTTTGAAGAATTTGTACTCTTAACAAAGCATAGCAGTGTGCTTTGTTGATTCCATCTTTATACCCAACAAAGCGTTTTCTGTGCATCCAGCTTGAATTTAACGACCTCGCATTTTTGTTTTAGTGCGTTTCTCGTTTGTGCAAGGACAAAACAGCCTTGCTGAGATTTCTGTACTTGCATCACACTTTTTACTGTTAATGCAAAATAAGTATCTTCATAACATATTCTTGGTTTGCTCTCCGCTAGAAGAATGGAACAATTATACCTTGTTGCATATAACATCAACCTGTGTAAGATGGGTGCCATTTTCAAGGGGTCATAAAGATTCTTCTGCTTTTCCATGCACTGGCTTATATTTCTCAGAACAACGAGACTTGGTTGAAATTCTTCAATTCCCTTTTCAAGTTCTTGAATACATTCCATCGCTTTTTTACAATTAAAGTTCACATACGCAATATTTGAGCAGTCAGCCTTCTGTCGCTCCAGGCTGGCTTTAACTGCATCTATCTGTCCATCCTTAAAATCCTGATAAATAACTCTACCAGCCTGCCTATTCATATTGTCTACTGCCAATGCTCTTCCCATAGAAACGCTAGCTATGATTTCCGTAATCAGTGCTTCAACCGCATCTTCTGAGCTTCCATACAAAAAAGCAACATTTTTATGCGGTAGTCTATATTTCCATAGCCACTCTTTCTTGGATTCAACATCACTATATGGTATAATAATTGTATTGTCCATCGCAAATTTCTTCTCCTGCAGCACAGCAACGCACACGCTTATTTTCATTTATCAGCACAATCTTCGCCCGCTCCAAATCAACCATTTTCTCCCAGCTTATGGCCAAGCAGCCTTTCCAGATCCAGCTCACCATCTTACGTCCGAAATGCCTTATCGATGTTGCCAGTGGTGTTGAATCTTTCATCCTGAGCCAGAACAGATATGACCGTCATAAGAAGTTCACCTGTCGCATCCAGTGTATCAATTTTTTCTTTCTTAAAGTACACACCTACCGGTGGATCAAGTTGCCGAAGTTCTCGAACGCAGTTCAATGTTTCTTTCAGGTCCCTGGCAAATCGAAAAGCAGATTTTGATACAATATAATCTATTTTTCCGCTCCTGGCATCCTCCATCATGCGGCTAAATTCCTCATAATATGCCCTGTTGATACCGGAGGTACTTTTATCCATATAGATTTCTGTAATTTTCCAGTGCGGATGGTTTTTGATATCACTATTATAGAGTTTCTTGTGATTTTCTTCATAGTCTGCCGCGGTGCAAGAGTACACCGCAACTCGAATATCGCTTGGGTCTCGCACTTGTTTCCCACTATGTAACGAACCACTCGATTTTCGAACATCATCCACATCAGGTTTTCGTCGCTCACCCATAGCTCTACTTTTCCCCATTCACACACAAAAATGAATTATGCTGTTCCACTTTAATGTACCTGCGCAGTCGGATAAGTGCACACTCTAGAATTTTTATGATCCGAGCGACATCACAACCCCAATCCTCAGCAATTTCATCTAAATCCATTTCCTTGTAGAAATGCAGCATTACCACTTCTTTTTGCCTGCGTGACAAGCGTTTGATTGCAATATATAGACGTTTCCATTCCTCATCCGCCAAAAAGCGAAGGATATGTTCATCGTCAAAGTCCACCATAATAGCTGAGCACCAATCCGTACCATCATTACGCAGGGAAAATGCCTCATGCCTTAAAGCACAATTTTTACGGTTATGTTCAATTCTGGATTCGCCCTCCATAAGAAAGCGAAGCTCCCAACGCAAGTTTTCAAACTCCTTTTCAGGGATGCACACATGGATTCCATCCTGGAAATAGTAGTGGTAATCTCCATACCGATGAATCGGCATAACCGTTCTTCGCGTTCCATCTTCATAAATAACATAACCGTTCTGATATACTGTAATTTTTGCGTTTCCAACGCTCGTTGCTGCTATGATGGTCTGCTTTTCCTGCAGCAGTTTCTTATAAGTTGGGACTCGTTGATTTTCTGCAATGGGAATGGATCGCTTCAAATCCAGAAAGGACATACTCCGTTCTGGTGTTGTTTCTTTCTGCTCTGCCCTTTCTTCAAATTCATTCTGATATTTAAGAATCCAAACACCATCGCAGAACGATATTACTCCCTGAATGGTCTCGGCTTGCAAGTCTATTTTCTTCATGCAGGACAACCTCACTTTTCTGTAGATTGCCCTCAGTATAATTTCACATCATTCCAAAGTCACGAAATTACGATGCTTGGTTGCATTAACTTACTTTGTCTTTCGAACAGCAGATCTCCTACAAAAGAACTCAATTTCTCTATTGTCCGAAATGGTTTTATTTTCTTTTCCAGAAATTCAATCAGCGATTGAGCCGTACAATTGCAAAGTTTGTACAGCCACATTATTGTACGATTTCTTGTATCTGTGTACATGCGATTGACGATGCGGAAGATAAGGTGCTGGCATCTGTGAACGGGGAAAACCCGGAATGGTGCGAGATGGCTGAACAGCCGCAGGAAGATGGAGATGAAATGGAGTCGGGCTTTTTGCTCGGCTCCTTTTTCGTGCCCTTCTCCGGGGTCATGCGCATGTGAATCTGAATTAGGAGGGCTTACATGAAAGCGACTGCTGAACTGAAGATGCTGCCGGTGTCCGTACTCAAGCCGGCCGCATACAATCCCCGGAAGAAGCTGAAGCCGGGGGATAAAGAGTACGAGAAGATCAAGAACTCCATCACGGAGTTCGGGCTCGCAGATCCTTTGGTGGTCAATGCCGACATGACGATCATCGGCGGCCACCAGAGACTGACTGTTGCAATGGAACTGGGCTATACCGAAGTGCCTTGTGCGGTGGTGGACATCGACAAGACCAGGGAAAAAGCCCTGAACATTGCGCTCAATAAGATCACGGGTGCATGGGATGATTCCCTGCTGGCTGATCTTTTGAAGGACATCGAAGATTCCAACTTCGACCTTGGCAAGACCGGATTTGAGCCGCCGGAGATTGAGACCCTGTTCAACAAGGTCCACAGCAAGGAGGTCAAGGAAGATGACTTTGATGTGGAATCCGAGCTGAAACAGCCATGCTTCTCCAAAGAGGGCGACCTCTGGCATCTGGGTAAGCACATCGTTCTGTGCGGGGATTCCACCAAAGCGGAATGCTATGACACCCTGATGGACGGAATCAAGGCAAATCTGGTCCTTTCCGATCCCCCTTATAACGTGGATGTGGAAGAGACTGCTGGTAAGATCATGAATGACAACATGGGGGATTCGGAATTCTACCAGTTCCTTTTGGCAGCGTTCCAGCAGATGCACGGTCATCTGGCGGATGACGGCTCCATCTACATCTTCCATGCAGATACGGAAGGGCTGAACTTTAGAAAAGCATTCAAGGATGCCGGGTTCTACCTGTCCGGGTGCTGTATCTGGAAGAAGAATGCGCTGGTGCTGGGCCGCAGTCCTTACCAGTGGCAGCACGAACCGTGTCTCTACGGCTGGAAGCAGAAGGGGAAGCACCAGTGGTATTCCGACCGGAAGCAGACGACCATACAGGAATTTAAGAAGTCTGCAGTTGATGATATGAAAGAACTGGACGAGAAAAGAAGTGCATACTTGGTAACTATTCTATGGGAATGCAGGTCACTGGAAAGGCCGACTTTATTGCAGAGTATCTGGAAAGCGGAGATTTGTATGGTATGATTGTGTCTATCATCAAAACGATGCCGGGCGCGCCTGTTATCATGGTAGTTGTTCTGTTGACGATGATTGCTTTCTATGCGACTTCTTTTGATTCGATTGCATTGACAGCATCTTGCTATAGCTATCACACACTGGAGGATGGTGAGCAACCGAATAAAGGCATTCAGTTGATGTGGTGTATTCTGCTTATTTTGCTTCCGATTGCTTTGCTGTTTGCAGAAAGCTCCATGAACAATCTGCAGTCGGTGAGTATTGTTGCAGCATTTCCGATTGGCGCGGTAATTGTGATGATTGCAGTGAGTTTTATGAAGGATGCTAAAAAATATATGGAAAGTTTGGATAAAGAAAAGCAGAAAGAGGTTGACAATGATGGCAACGGGAAATAAACTTGTGAGCAGAACAGTTTGGATTGAACTGTTAAGAATTCTAGCATGCTTCTGTGTGATATTGCTCCATGTGTCAACAAAAGGGTGGAGTTATGCTGGTGTTGATACGAAGTCATGGTCTGTATATGAAATCTTCTGTGCGATTTCTCGGATTGGAGTATGTTGCTTTGTTATGATAAGCGGCTCATTGTTTCTAGGAAACACAAGAGGACAAAGCATTGAAAAAATATATAAAAAATATATTTTCAAGATCGTGGTTCTCATTGCTTTTTGGTCCTGCACCTATTTCGTGTTTAGGATACTGAACGGAAATTTAAAAATCACAAGTCTAAAAAGCGTTTTTGGTGAGTTGCTTTTTGGAAATTATCATCTTTGGTATTTGTGGATGATTGCAGGATTATATGCAGTAACTCCGATTCTGAACAAGATTGTGGAGGATAATAGGCTCTGTAGGTATTTTTTGATTTTATGTGCCGCTGTGTGTTGGGTGCCGGGAATGTTGGAAGTTGTCCCGGCATTAAATAAGTTGGTACAAGACCTTTTGCAGGATAAAATGTATTTGTTCTTGCCGGCTGGATATGTTGGATATTACATATTGGGCTATTATCTTTGCAAAAATAGACTTACAGATAAACAGAAAAACACAATTTTAGTTGCCGGAATTTTTGGCGCGGCCTATGCGATAATTGGAGGAATTTTATATAGTCAATATACAGGAGAACCAAGTCAGGCAACTTATAATAATTTGACATTGAATATCGCTTGTTATGCTGCAGCAGTATTTATGATTTTCAAAGATAAAGTAAGTGCAATTCAGTTTACAGAAAAAGTAAAAAGAAGAATTTTCGCATTGGGTAAAGCAACACTTGGAATCTATTTGATTCATGTTATGTTTGTTCAGGGAATATCTGATCGATTTATGGTTGCAACAAATTTTAGGCATCCATTTGCGTCCATACCAATTGCTATTCTGATTTTTATTTGTGCTTATTTTGTTGGAATTGTAATCCAAAAGATACCTTTTGTTGGAAAGTGGATTGTTTAATTAAGAAAGAAGAGAAAAAAATTATGAACACAACATTACTTATCATGGCCGCCGGAATCGGCAGCCGATTTGGAACAGGAATAAAACAGCTGGAGCCGGTCGATGATGCAAACCATATCATCATGGACTACTCAATTCACGATGCGATTGAGGCTGGTTTCAATCATGTGGTATTTATTATCCGTAAGGATATTGAGAAGGAGTTTAAAGAGGCCATCGGTAATCGCATAGCCGCTATTTGCTCTTCTCATAATGTAACGGTGGACTACGCTTTTCAGGATATCAACGATATTCCGGGAGAACTTCCGGCAGGCCGTACAAAGCCGTGGGGAACTGGTCAGGCCGTGCTTGCTGCGAAAAATCTGATCGAGACTCCGTTCATTGTGATCAATGCAGATGATTACTATGGCAAGGAAGGTTTCAAGGCTGTCCACGAGTATCTGGTGAATAGCAGAAAGTCTTGTATGGCTGGTTTCGTTCTGAAGAACACTCTGTCCGATAACGGCGGTGTGACTCGCGGTATCTGCAAGATGGACGAGGATAACAACTTGACTGAGGTTGAGGAGACCAAGAACATCGTAAAGACTGCTGATGGAGCAGAGGTAGATGGTGTGGCAGTCGATGTGAATTCTCTGGTCTCCATGAATATGTGGGGATTGACACCGAAGTTCTTGGATGTGTTGGAGGACGGATTCAAAGAGTTTTTCGAGAAAGAAGTACCGAGCAATCCTCAGAAAGCCGAGTATCTGATCCCTATCTTCATCGGTGAACTGCTGGAGCAGGGTAAAATATCCGTGAAGGTTCTGAAAACCAACGACACCTGGTACGGCATGACCTACCATGAAGATGTGGCAGCGGTAAAGGATAGTTTCAAGAAAATGTTAGAAAAAGGCGTGTACAAGGCTGATTTATTTGCAGACTTGTGATATACTGGGAGCGGTAGCTCCCTGCGCTGCTCTATAAATAAGCACACACCTCTCCGTGGTGAGCAGCAGGCAACGATCTATTATGATCGGCGAAGATGTGAAAAACTAATTTGGCGCTTATTGTTTTGCTTGGAACTTGGCTGAGTTGCATGAAGTTAAAACTTGAAACCAAAGGATTTGTCAAAGACATTGAGATTTATGGAGGTGCTGTGATGAACAGTCTGATTGTAACGTATATGTGGGTTCAGATGGGATTTCCTACGGGTGTATGTGGGGTTCGTAGCCAAATGCTTACATGAAACAAAACAGACGAGTAAAGAGTGTGACGCAAATAAACGAAACTACACCTAGAGGCCATACCTCTGGACCCTACTTGGAATATTGCGCGTTAAAACGTTTGGAATATATAAGAAATGAGGAATATGTTTTATGTCCATGTATGTTTTTGCCCCTGCTGGATCAGAAGCTTTTCATAATAACTTGTTAAAATATGCAGTAGAGTTTATTGGTTCACAGCAGAAAGGATTTGGCTCATCGTGGGCGAAAGGGAAACGCTATCTTAAGAAGGAAGTGCTGTGTAGTGGGACTGCACTAAAGCGTGCTTGTGTGATTAAAAATAAGTACGTAAATCATGACTTTGAGGAATATGGTACAGAAGTTTATTATTATCAAACGGAAGATTGCGCGCGTATTGTGAAAACAATTTTGGATTACATAGTAGACCATAAAGATGATGCTGCTTTGCCGCAAGCGTTTAGTAACAAGAGCTTTCAAGAACTGCTTGCTGAAACTTATGGCCATAGGATTTCTCAGGCTGAATGGGTAAGAGATATGGACTATAAAAAACAAGGCGATGCGGCGCAAATAGTATGTGAGAAGTTGAATACTCTTCGCTGAATTTTCATAGACTTATTTTGTAAATAGTTGTGAGGAGTTTTTCTTTGGAGGGGTCGATAGGTGAAAAGAGTTAATTTCAGCGATTGGCAAGAAATGGCTCTAAAAAAGGACATAGAGCAAATAAAGAAAAAACTGACTTCACAAGAACCGATTCTCTTTTCACTATGCTGGGAACTTGTATTGGCATTAGGATCGATTATTACTGACCATTTGTTTGATACAGAAAGTGCGCCAGAATGGGTTTGGATTATAGTTATAATTCTGGCTGTAACACCAGCTATAGTGATTTTAGGATGCATGGCAGCTAAATGGGTTCACTCAATATTGCGCGTAAAAAAAGGGATATTGAATGTTAAGGATTTTGTTGATGTTTTTGATAATGAAATTTCATATTGGGTGATGCTTAGTAATGCATATACTGATATGTTAACTGAAGATACAAATGCTGGAAGCTCAGAGAAGGAGTTTTTGTACCGCGAAGGATGTTATTATAATAATAAATCGATGCACGCTTTGTATGCCATGAAATCGAATTTTGATAAGGTTTTTAGTTATAATCTTGATGAAGTGCGTAAGAAGAATCTTGTTGATATGGAAAGATTATTTAACCTTTTGAGCGTTATGAATGAACAACAGATTCGATTGGATACTGCTGTTCATGGAATAAATAGTAATGGTATTGAAAGACAGAGAGAATTAAATAAAGGATATTTACAAGAGTTGAAAGCATTTTTAACGGACCTAAATACATTGAATAGAAAAAATAGTCATTCTGATTTTATTTGGAAATTACGGTAAAGAATGGCCGTGTGAACCAACCTGAACTTCAGAAGTTCACACGGTTATTTTTAGAAGCGCGAGTTAGCTACAACTAATCAAAATATAAGTTGCTATGTGCAAAACCTGATGCTAATATCCATCCTAACCGAGGAGCAAAATGTGAATTTCAGTTGGGAAGGATAGATGCCGTAAATTTGCCGCGATACCTTTTCATAGTATGCCATCCGAGGCGGTGCGACGAGGTAAGAGAGTTGCGGCTCGGTACGTTCCAGCTATCGGACATCTTCTACAACACAGTCGGCGGAGTAATCGGCGGCGTGTGTTACTTGGAAGTCATTAAGGTAAGAAAACATCTGTAAAATTGAGCGATGCCGTGATATACTTAAGTTATGAGAATATATAGTTCTTTTGCTGCTAGAAGAATCGAAAAGATTGTGTATATCGAATTTGAAAATTGCAGCATGAGTACGAGAAGATATATTTTATAAAAAGGTACACGGTTAGAGGGGGGAAAAAAGAAAAATGCCACGTCATTCCACTTTTGAATTAAAAGATGCTCCGTTGCATCAAAAAGGAAAAATTCTTCGAATGTCAAAGGCATATTCGCGGCTCTAAAAGGCTATGGTATTTGAAACGTACTGAACTTCAAAATGCACAGGAACCGGAGGTTATTAATTTAAGTGATTTGACTATAAATATGGCGGCAATGCATAGAGTTAGTGAGATTGCGAGATATAAACCTGAGCAATTAAATCGACTGATGAAATCGAAAGAAAACTGGCTGTTACACGAGTTTATCGCACAGGCATTAGACCAGTTTATTGATGAGTTGGCCGCGGAAATAACAAAGCAGGACATCATGAATGCAGGGCAAAAAGAATAAAGAATATCCATATTGCACTCACCCCAACACCATGCTATACTTAAACCACTAAAAAAGGAAAGAGGTTATCACCTATGCCCAGAACAAAAGGCAGCAAGAACAAACCGAAGGCAATCAATGACTACGCATCGCAGATTGCGGAAAAGCAGTCCGCAAAGGAAGCACTCTCTGCTGAGATTGCATCCATCACCGCAAACATTGACACCTTGAAGGCTGATCTGAAAGTGAAGAAGACTGCGCTGAAGAAGGCCGAAAAAGAAGTGACCACTCTTGAGGCAAAGAAGGCAAAGGCAGATGCCAAGGCTGCTGAACAAGCAAAAAAAGCAGAAGCGGAATCCGTTCTGAAAAAGCTGCTTGCCGAAGGCATGAGTGCCGATGAAATCCTCGCAAAACTGAAATAACACGAAAAACCCGTGATGGACAGGCATAACGCGCCGTTCATTACGGGTTTTAGGGTTATAAGAACATAAGTTCATCCGGCGGCCACATCAAACTGAAAATGTGCCGGAAGGTTGAACTGTTTGATAAACGCATAGTGCTGGGCGTGATAGTGCCGTAGATCGTATCCAAGATGATGCAGCTCCAGCAGCTTCACCAGCACCAGATTGAGGTGAATCCGTTTCGCTGCAGAAATCTGCGCAGCGTCCAGCCCACGCTTCGTCATTTGATAGACTTCATCACTGTCCAGCATCAGGTGGGATGTGAAAGCGTTATGCTCGTAAAGAAGGATGTGCTTGTCCTTAATGGTCAGAAACTTGTTCAGGGTATGCAAGTCCATAAGCAGCTGATGCTCCAGATAATGCCCCAGCGCATAGCCGCACACCAACAGTACACACTCTTTTGAAAATGAGTCGATTGCCGCTTAAAAATCCAAAGACCTTTGAAAACTTTGACTTCTCTGTGATTAAAGGCCGGGACGTTGAACGTTTGAAAAATGTCAGTTCTCTTTCTGCTGTATATGCTCACCGCAATTTGGCTTTTATTGGTCCTGCGGGGACAGGAAAAACGCACTTGGCTCAAGCATTTGGCTATGAATGCTGTCAGCAGGGACTTAAAACCTATTTCATTAAAGCTTCTGAGCTTCGTGACAAACTGACGAATGCGCGCAAGGCAGGAAAAACTGCTTCTTGCCTGAATTCTTTGGTTCGCCCCTCCTGTCTGATTATTGATGAGATTGGCCACTGCGAATTTGATCGAGAAAATACTCGTCTGTTCTTTGATTTGGTTGACCGCAGATACAATAAAGAGGGCAGTTTTAATACCGTTTTCACAAGCAACAAGAACCCGGCACGGTGGCGAGATATTTTTAATGAAGACGATGCGCTTCTATGTGCCCTTGACCGCATCTTTGATGATGCTGAGGTATTTAAAATCCGCGGAGAAAGTTTCCGGGGTAAGCAGTTGGTGACAATATCGTTTCAAACAAGCCGCGTAAAGGAATTTAATCCTACTGAGGCTGAAGTTAAGTAATTGACCAAACGAGTACTGGGTTGTTTGGTCATTTTATTTTGACCGTTTTTGGCAATTTTTACCCGGCTCTGAATGGCGATTTTCGCCCGCCGCTAACAACAGCAATGATATAATTTGTCCTGTTGAAAAATTTTGCATTGTGTGGTAATATATCTATACATATAATATATGGGCTTCTGTTGAAATGGGTATCATCTATCGAGGAACAATAGCATGGGCATATGTATTTTCGTTTCCTGCTGGGGTTATTTGGGGCAAGATTAGAAATAAGGAAATTACACCAGAAAAGAAAAAAGTTGTCTGCATACTTTCTTTTGCCTTTAGTGCATTGGTCGTAGCTTATAGATACGGAAAGACACATGAGGGTCTAGAGGAACTGTTTTTTACATTACTTGCGGCAGTGGGAATTATAGCTTTCTTTGAACTAATCAACTTAGAAGATTTTCCAATAATCGGTGGGGGCTGTATAGGCTTGGAAAAATCTCGTTTTTTATGTATTTGAATGAATATTTTGTACTACTTAAAATGGGATTTTTGAAAAACTAAATGAATGAGTATGTGGCAGATTTATTAATATTGATATCAAGTATTTGTTTGGCAACAGTTGAGCAAACAGTTTGGAACTTGTTTAAGGAAGGAAAAAGTTCAGACAAAATAAGAACGGGGAAAAGAATATGATTCGAGTACTTCAAGTTGTTAATATAATGGATCGGGCAGGGCTCGAAACAATGCTTATGAACTACTATAGAAATGTAGATAGATCTCAGGTGCAATTCGATTTTTTGACGCATAGAGATACGCCAGGTGCTTATGAAGGTGAGATAAAAGATTTAGGCGGAAAAATATATCGAGCCCCGCGTCTATACCCACAGAACTATTTGCGTTACTTTTCTTTTTTATCAAATTTTTTTGATGAACACCATGAGTATAAAATAGTGCATTCTCATATTGATACTATGTCAGCATTTCCACTGTATGCAGCTAAAAGAGCTGGCATACCAAATAGAATAGGGCATAGCCATTCATCAAAATTGGACTTGGATTTCAAACTTCCAATTAAATATGCTGCAAAACTTCTTATGCCCTATGAAGCCAACTGGTATTTTGCCTGTAGCCAAAAGGCTGCTGATTTTATGTATCCAAGGAAAAAAGTCAATATAATGCACAATGCAATAGATTTGACAAAATTCCAATATGATGACCATAAACGAAATGATATCAGAAATAAACTGAACTTGAATGGAAAATTTGTTATCGGACATGTGGGCAGATTCTATTATGTGAAGAATCAAATGTTTTTATTGGAGATTGTAAATGAGATAAAGAAAGAAAATACGAATATTCGACTTTTACTAATTGGAAAGGGAGAAGATGAAGTAGCTCTTAGAAAAAGGGTTGAAGATTTAGGGCTTCAGAAAAACGTGATTTTTCTTATCGATAGATCGGATGTTGATGAGTTGTATCAAGCAATGGATGTATTTGTTATGCCATCAATTTTTGAAGGACTTCCTGTTGTGGGGGTGGAGGCTCAGGCAAATGGTCTTCCGTGCTTGTTCTCAAATACAATTTCCGATGAAGTACTTCTCACAAATCGAGCCGAAATGATGAGCCTAAAATGCCGACCTAGAGAATGGGCTGACAAAATTATGAATATGCGAAGAGAGAAAAGCCAGGATACGCGAACTCAATTGGCAGAAAAAGGCTATGATATTCAAATTGAGGCCCAAAAGTTACAGGAATGTTATGTTCAAATGTACAATAGCAAATAAGAGTCAAGAGGAGATACATTAAACATGCGGATTGCAATGATTGGGCACAAGAGAATTCCAGGAAGAGAAGGCGGGATAGAGGTTGTAGTTGAGGAACTTTCAACACGAATGGCAAATCTTGGAAATGAAGTGACAGTATACAATCGGAAAAGCAAATTTATTGAGCCCCAAAAGAAGTATAAAGGTGTTCGCATAATTACTATTCCAACAATTGAAAAGAAGTCAACTGATGCAGTGGTTTATTCTCTTTTTGCATCTATTCATGCATTATTTCAACACTATGATGTTATCCATTATCACGGAATTGGACCGAGCTTTTTCTTACTTCTTCCTCATATTTTTGGAATTCGTACGATAGTAACAGTACATGGGCTAAATTACAAAACGCCAAAATGGAAGGGATTTGGCGCAAAATTCATGAGGTGGGGTGAATTAATTGCAGCCAAGTATGCTGACGAGATTATTGTCCTTTCCGAGGAACAAAAAACATACTTCAAAACCAGATATAATAGGGAAGCTATATATATTCCAAACGGTGTAACCCTTCAAGACATAATTCCACCCGAAATTATACAAGAAAAGTACGGATTGAATAAGGATGGTTATATTCTTTTCCTTTCCAGATTGGTTCCTGGAAAGGGAGTGGAATATCTTATTCGCGCATATAAGCAGATTCCTTCGGAGCTTCCTTTGATTATTGCTGGCGATGCTCCATTTGTTAGTGATTTTGTTGGTGAGGTCAAGAGGGAAGCAAAAAGTGATGATAGAATTCGGTTTGTCGGATTTGTAGAAGGCAAGGAACTACAAGAACTTTATTCTAATGCTCGGCTTTTCGTTTTTCCAAGTGAAGCGGAAGGAATGCCGATGTGTCTATTAGAGGCACTAAGCTATAATATACCTTGTCTTGTTAGTGACATACCTGAAAATATTGAGGTCGGTGGAGAATACGTGACTTCCTTTAAAAGCATGGATATAAGTGATCTGAAAAATAAGCTGGAAATGATATTAAGTTGTCAGTGTGAAAACAGTACAGATCTTCGTGAATATGTAAAGAATAATTATGATTGGGATACAGCTGTCAGAAAAACATTAAAAGTGTACAAGGCAAAAAATTCAGAATGAGCAGTATACTATCCGCCTGACCAGACAATCAGTATGTTTCATTATGTCTCATAAGATATAGTAGAGGATAGAGATAAAGGATATATCTGGTGGAGGAAACTCGAAATAGGATAAATCCTTCAAAATGATGGCTCAATAAACCTAAGTGTGTGGATATGTAAGAAAAATAGATTTCTTCAATAAATTATGAGAGAATATTGCAGGAGAAATAAAGCTGATGAAAACAGTAACAATCATAACACCAACTTATAATCGTGCTGAACTGTTAAAAAATTTATATCAATCCTTAGAACAGCAAAACAATAAAGACTTTGAATGGCTGATAGTAGATGATGGAAGTACAGATTGTACGCAAGAAGTCGTAGAAAAGATTGCAAATAAGGCATCGTTTCACATTGATTATATTTGGAAAGAAAACGGCGGAAAACATACTGCACTAAATGTTGGCATAAGGACAATACATACAGAACTAACGATGATTGTAGATAGTGACGATCGGTTGCTTCCAAATGCTGTGAATGACATTTGCAAAACTCATCGTAAGTACTCTAATAATGGTGATATTGGTGTTTATTCATTCTTGAGGTGTTACTCGAATGGAAAGCCGGTTGTTTCGCTGGAGGCAGAAGAATTTGTTGATTCTTATGTAAAATATCGAATTAAGGAAAACAGACCGGGAGATATGGCTGAGGTATTTAAAACACCTGTTTTGAAAGAATTCCCTTTTCCGGAGTTTCAGGGGGAAAGGTTTTTAAGTGAGGATGTTGTGTGGATTCAAATCGGTTTAAAGTATCAATATGCTTTTATTAATAAGCCGATTTATCAGTGTGAGTATTTAGAGGGAGGGTTAACAGCAAATGACAAACCAATGAAGTTTGCCTCTCCATGTGGCTCGATGCTACGCGGCAAGATGCTGATGAGTAAAGAGTGTGGCATTATTCAGAATTTAAAGGGTGCCATAATATATGACTGCTACAAAAGAAATTTAACGGATGCATGTCTTGACGAAAGATTGAATCTGAACCTAAGAAATAAAACCATGTGTATTCTTTGTGAACCTATATCATTTTATTACTTCGCGAGGTGGAGAGATAATATAAAATGAAAAAAAAAGCAAACTTGTTTTTATATTCAGGTACATTCCTTCTTGTTATTAAAACAGTGTTTTCTGCGTCCAAAATTATTCCATACAGTGACTTTATGGATACTATTTTAGCAGCCGTAGGTGCATTTTGTATGATTTTAAGCATTATTATGCAGCGATATAGGGTGAAGGTATTGCTTCTTTATGCAGTGCTCATAGGTATTACGGTATATAATGCTTTGATCACTAGAAACAATGCTTTGGCAGCAACTGTCATTACTTGTTTGGCGATAAGAAAAACTGACTTTAAAACATACATTCGATATGTTTTTAGGATGCAGAGCGTTTTGGTAATATGTCACACGATAATAGCTATAATTGGCAGCATGATTGGTATATTTGATATAACGCAAAATATTGGCGGTATAACAAGATATGATTTCGGAACACTTCATCCAAATTCATTTGCAGCGTTTGTTTTTAATTTGATAATTATGGGGATTTGGCTAAATTGGCATAAAATTAAAACAAAGCACATTATATATATGATTCTCGGGTCTGGTATTCTATACTGCTTTTGCAAAACAAGAACTAATTTTATTGCAATGTTAGTTGTGATTGGTTGTGTTTATGTCTGCAGAGTCAAGCATAAGTTTGTTCGACTTATAGGCAAAATAGCAACTGTAATAATTCCACTTCTTTCGGTTGCTATGGGGACAGCAATTATCCTATATACGACAGGCAATGGGATCGTGTTGCTATTGAATAAAGTGTTAAATGCAAGAATAATTTTAGGTGCGTATGCTTTGGCACACGAGGGATTCACTTTGTTTGGTCAAAATATGACATCCCTATACACGGAAACGACATGGGATCCCATTTGGAAATTAAATGCTTTTACATTTGATTGTATATATACATATATGTTGATTAACCAAGGAATAATTTGGTTGATTCTATTGACAATACTTTTTGCAAGGCTCGCAAAAAGAAAAAATCCAAGAGATAATGTTGCAATTATAGCTTGGGCGTTGTATGGCGTAACGGAAGTGCAGGGATTGAATTGTTTTTCCTGTATGCCGATTCTTTTGCTTACAAAATTGTTTGGAAAGGGACCAGAGCAAAATGGATAATATTCCTCATATAATACATTATTGCTGGTTTGGAAAAAATCCCAAACCGCAGCTCGTAATAGATTGCATTTCGACATGGGAAAGGTACTTTCCAGGTTGGGAAATTAAGGAATGGAATGAAGACAATTATAATGTTAGGACAATTCCATATATTCAAGAAGCTTATGAGGCAAAGAAATGGGCATTTGTGGCGGATTATGCTCGATTTGATATTTTATATCAATATGGTGGAATATATTTGGATACAGATGTAGAGTTCATCAAACCGTTACCACAACAATTTTTACAATTAAAAGGATTTACAGGGTTTGAATGTACCGGAATTGTTGCGCCAGGATTGATATTTGCGGTGGAGAAGAATTTTCCTATTTTAAAAGAGTTTATCAACCAATATAAAACTGAACATTTTGAGATAAAAGCAGATGGAATTTATAAAACTGTAAATCTTCACGTGACAGAGATTTTACAAAAAGAGGGATTGAAAACAGATAATACACTACAAACAGTAGCTGGATTGACGGTGTTTCCATCAGAGTATTTTTGTGGTTATGATACCGACATCCATGAACCCGATATCACGTGCAATACAATTTGCTGGCATCATTATTTTGCATCGTGGTCGAAGGTGCCTTTTAAATCTAAAGTCCAGAATGTCTTAAAAAAAGCAATTGGAAAGAAAAATTATAAGAAATTGATTTTACTAAAGCGGAGACTCAATAAATGAATGAATACATTAAAAGCGATTTGTATCGCTGCTATGGTAAAACTGGATTTAGAACGTTTATCAGGGGGATGTTAGAAGATCCGGGATTCAATTATATGTTTTGGCTCAGAATGTGCCAAGCCGGGGGGACGAGAAAGATGTTCGCATTACCTATTCATAAGTGGAAGCGAACATTTGGAAAAATAAATATTGGATACAAATGTAAGATCGGTTATGGCTTATATATTGGACATGGAGGTCCTTGCGTTGTTAGTGACAGTGCAGTAATCGGGGATAACTGTAATTTGTCACAATTTGTTACAATCGGAGCAAATGAGGGTAAAGCTGCAGATATAGGAAATAATGTGTACATTGGACCGGGAGTATGCGTTGTTGAGCATGTGACAGTAGGCAGTAATGTAACAATTGGTGCGGGTTCTGTGGTAGTCAAAGATATTCCAGATAACACAACAGCAGCTGGAAATCCGGCACATGTTGTTAGCTATAAGCAACCAGGAAGATATATAAAAAATCAATGGCTTGAAAAAAGGAATATAAATGGACAGTAGACTGAAAAAAAACTATGTATATAATCTTTTGAGCCAATTGCTTACAATAATAATACCGGTTATAACGACTCCGTATGTATCAAGAGTTCTGGGTGCACAAGCAATTGGAGATTTTGGCTATGCAACTGGAATAGTGTCATATTTTTGTATGGTTGCAATGCTGGGAACCGCAAATTATGCCCAGAGAGAAATAGCAAGGAGGCATAAATCAAAAAATGAGGTAAGTTGCATTTTCTTCGAAATTCTATCAATTAGAATTGTGATGATTTTAATTGTTTTTGTTTTCTATCTGGTTTTTATAAACCTGCCTTCTTGGAAACACTATAGAATACTCTTTTCTGTGCAGGTTATTTCTTTTGCAGCATGGGGATTTGATATTAGCTGGCTGTTTCAGGGACTGGAACAGTTCAAAGTTACTGCGCTTAGAAATTCCATTGTAAAGATTATTTCTACCGTACTGATATTGGCTCTCGTAAAGAAAGAAAGTGACCTTGTACTATATACCATCATATATTGCCTAAGCGATTTGATTGGCAATATAACAATGTGGCCTTCCTTGAAAGGGAAAATAAATAGGGTTTGTTTTTCCAAATTGAATTTATTTCGTCATTCTAAGGGAGTATGGGAACTGTTCGTTCCTAATATTGCGCTTCAATTATATACAGTGTTCGATAAGACTATGCTGGGATCATTAGTCGATACCTTGCAAGTCGGTTATTATAGTCAAGCGGAAAAAATTATTAAAATTATACTGGTTGCTATAAGTTCTCTTTTTACCGTGCTCCTTCCACGCTTTTCATACTTAAGTGATCAACATGGTGACACTGAAGCTAACAGCTATTTTGTATCAGCCATAAAATATACGTATTTCATGGCTGTACCATTGACAATCGGTTGCATTTGCGTTTCGGATTATTTTGTTCCTGTTTTTTTTGGACCAGGATATGATGAGGTATCTCCGTTAATGAAGATTCTAGCAATTTTATTTATTGTCATGAGTATAGAAAAACTGTTAGGAACAGTTTTGATCGCATATAGCAAGCAAAATATATATACAACATCAGTTGTGATTGCTTCAATTGTTAACGTAACCTTAAATTTGATATTTATTCTTGTCTTTCAGTTAGATGCAATAGGCGTTGCCATCGCATCAGTGATTGCAGAATTTGTTGCCATGTTAGTTCAGTTGTTTAATTTACCAACTTGTTTTCATAAATCTAATGTCTTGGTGCAGTTAAAAAAGTATGCTATAGCTGGTACAGGAATGGCTTTTGCATTAATGATTATAAAAATTGTACCTATGGGTTTGGTGGGGCACTTAACGATAAGTGTATTACTAGGTGCAACAGTATATTTTGGTTTGCTGATTATCACAAAGGATGATATGGTTTCCAATGTGATGGAATGCATTACAACAAAATTGCGGAGATGATGCGATAGTAAAAAGATTCCCTGTATACAATATGGTGGAGTGCAAGAGCCGTGGAGCGTACCTGATGGGTCTAATGACTTATAGCAACTATGAAATCGAGGATCAGGTGAACTTCACGGTGTATGTTCCGAAGGTGAATGAGGACTTTTTTGAAAGTCTGGCTGTCATTCCGTTGCAGTTGCTTGGCTACTATGTATCCGTTGCTAAAGGTCTTGATGTAGATAAGCTGAGAAATCTTGCAAAGAGCGTGACTGTGGAGTAAAATATAAGCCGCAAAAATCAATCATCATAATCTTCCGGTATTCTTTTGTAAACGCCATAGGATGTTTCTTCATCCGGAACAGATTCAATCTCTGTGTAGTTTTCCAAAGAACCACTGACTATTTTGCTCTGATCCAGTACAAAATAATCAAGCCCGTCCTCTAGAGCAACCTGTTCGACCTCATCCAAGTTAATCTGATCAGCGTTTATAGGCCCAAAACAAGGGGACTCCGAATTCCACCATTCAGCATAAGACCCATAGGGCATCATGATTGTTGCATCATACTGACGGACATACATGGCCAAATCATGAGGGAAAGCAGCACGACAGGCTTCGCCGTTTTGCTCTGCTAGAATAGTATCACAGGTTTTCTCAACAGATGCGGGTACCTTATACAGATTCGCAGCTACTTCCCAAGGCCAGCCGATGTCTACCTTAGGGTAGATGGTGTTATACTGACGAGTGGAGGACATCACGCCCAAAGCTAATACCGCTATAAGCGCAGCCTTGGCTGCTGGACGTTTGGCCTTCCACAGACTGTCTGCAATGCAGTATGCAACGATTAGGTCGAACGGTAATGTCCAGTAAAAGCGGCATATCTGTATATAATCGCGTCCCTCGGCGTAGCTACCTACGAATGGGGAAAGTAGGATAAGCATTCCCAATGCAGTCGGAGCCAAAAGAAATGTGATGGCCCGTTTGTGCTTTTCATCATCTGATAAAATGAGATAAGCAATAGCAAACAAAAAGGGAAGAAAATAAAACCCGCAGGACGTAGCAAGATTAAATACATCAAGTGCAATTAAAAACAATTCATGTAACCGATTCATTTTTCCTGCCTCCACCAGTTAGCGAGTGATGTAGTAAAGAGCCAGGCAGGGAATGGTGCAAATGCCTAACTTGATGCAGAAAAGCAAATTTCGCTTTCGGACAAAATGACACAGGCCAAGTACGCCTAAGAGGAAGGGAACCATAAGGAAGGACGAAGCTGCTACCATACAGCCTGCCCAGGCCGTCAGGGCTAGCAGAACCCAGAGCTGCAGCTGATGCCTTTTGTTGGTTTCGTTTTCGAGAATAAGGAACAGGTACAGAATAAACGGGCAAATGAGCAAAGCGGCCACAGTTTTGCCGTACCAGCTGTACATAAAAAGCCACCATTGTCGGACGCCGGCGCCACAGCTGCTCAGTTCATAAGCAATTTGTAGAAATAGTAGACCGGCCAAGGGCTTTTCTTCTTCGCTACCAAACATGTCCTTCAAAATCAGGTACATGATGATATAGGCAGCAGGTATAACAATAACAGGTAGGAGTGTCCGGCAGAGAATGGATGGATGAATGCCTGTAAGCTGGGTCATTGTGGCCCATATGATGCCCCAGAGAGCAATCTTGTGGTGTGGCTCATCCTGAGCGAGAATGTCCACTTGGCGGCCAGTCTGCGGCTCATACTGATTGATGGTGTTGGTGTAAAGGGCGGTTGTAGATTGAGCTAAGTAATCTGAGTCATCGAAGGCAAGAAAATATCCAGTCACGGTGCGGGCTGTCTGTAACACAACCATTACAATAACCAGCGCCAATAGAATCCGAGCTGTCCGGGATAGTTGCAAGCCCTTTGCAGGGAATAGTGCCATTCGACCGTGGGTATACCGCACCAATACGCCAGCAATGGTCAACAGGATCATTACTGCACTCCACAACACAGTAAGGGTGGTAAGTGATGTTTTAAACAACAGCGCACAGGGTAAACCGATGATCTCATATGTGCCCCAAGCAGTGGCAAGTCCTGCCAGATATGACACAGGAGAAATTACACTCCGCTCAGGGAAAAACAACCCGCCAATGGCTAGTGGAACGGCAAGCATAAGTAAGTAGAACCAGACCACTTGTAAAGCAAACATAGTAAGCCCCCAACGATTTCATTAAATATTATATATTATAACATAATGTCTAGATGGGGGCAATGTTTCTGCTCTCTCTAATTGTCCGCTAAATGATCTACTTGCGTGTCCAGCAATTGACCTACGCGCTGTCCATTCTTGCACAATCTATGGTCCCCAAGTAGGCATCGACCATATAATTAATAAAGCCTTCGCAAGTGCGAAGGCTTGGCTTAAGGGCTATTTAGTAAGCTGAACTATCTATCAGAGGTAGCATTGCTATGTGGAAACCTTGTTAATCCATATTAGCTTTGGCAGTCTCATGCGCTTTATAAGCAAAAGTAAGCTCGCGAACAGCAACGATAGCGAGAGCAACCAGCAAGAAGACTACGGCTGTCATAGCGGTGTCTTTTGCCGTATCTTCCATGCTGCTCTGGGTGGCCTCGCTTGCAGGGGAGACTACCGTAATGGTGGCATAGTTGGTGGCAGAAGTTACTGCATCGATGCCGGCATTCACGAGGCTTGCGCAACCTTCTTTAGCATCAGAAGCGTTATCGGCAGTTACAGTGACTCGAATGGTCTGTGTGCCATCAGGGACCGTGACATCCACATTGCTTACGGCAAACTTATCGGAAATAGGTGTCATGATGGAATCACTGTTGACAATTTGGGAGAAAGACTTTGCCAGCATACTCAGAATAGAAGCGTCATAAATGTCGTTGGAGCTGGAATACTGCTCACGATCTAAATCTACAAATAGCAGTGCAGAGGAAGTGTATGTTTCGGAAGCATCATGTTTTGCTTTTAGATAGCCGAGCACACTGCCAGCCAGAACGAAAATCAACAGCAGAACGATATAGCGCTTTAAAATTAACACGCCCTTTTTGCAAAAGTCGACTATATCGTAAATATCCATTTCATCATCGTCATCGGACTCATAGCGGACATAGACATACTCGCGATTGTTAGCCTCTTCCAAGGCAGTGCCATTACGATTTAGTTCCTTTTCCATACGGGTTCCTTTCTATGCTTGCATCATACAGATGATTACATAATAGCATATCTTTGAGCAAAAAGCAATAGAATTCTCTTGAGCAAATAATGAATAGGTGACTGTTTTTTGCGTTAATGCGGACAGTATGCGGATCAGTCATTGGACATGCATGTAGATCATTTGGCGGACGATTTGAGTGTGCAAAAACAACATTAATAGTTCGGAATGTACAGAAAAAATACAACTCTTCGTTAACGAATTACAAGTCTATCGTTAATGAAAAGCAACGATAGCAGTAAAGCGCCGCTTCCACGAGTCTGTGGAGGCGGCGCTCTTTTACTTGATACCATATTTTGTTTGGATATTACGATTCACCTTGAAATATGGGAAACTATTTCATATCGGGAAACTAAGTTATGCAGATTCCAGCAAATATCTTGCTTTCTCTTGGATAGAGCTTTCCAGCATTTTAACGCGTTCATCACTGAGATTGTAGCGGCCATGCTTTTTAAGCCTGAAAGTGAGCAAATGTTGTAGTTCCTGCTTTTGTTTTTGCCCAATAACATGAAGAGCAACCTCATCGAAGTTCGCATACAGGGCAGGAGCTAATGTTTTTTCCTGCTCTGAGAGGTTGCTTAAATCATTGTCCATAACATAGCAATACAAGGACAGTCCATTGTCAAAGACGGGTGCTGGTCTCAACAACTGATTCGTATGGTTATCAACCAAGAAGCCGAAGTTGCCGAGGTGACGGTCTGTATTGCGAATGATGGCGTCCAGAACCAGCATATCTGCCAAGTCGTTTTTCCAGCCGTGGTCATCATACCAATCAATGATTTTAGAAATTTTGGAAGTATTGATAAGTGTGGATGCCGGGACAAATGAAACATCTTTGCTAGTAAACAGTTCGCAGGTGGAGCAAAGCTGCCCCTTCCATTTTGAAAGACCATAGGTGACATGAGGTATGCCCATTGCCTCTGCCACCTGTGCGGCATAGAACTCAGAATAGGGTTCCTTACCTGTATTGGCTAAGCCGCTCGTTCCGCCTTTATAGAGCAGAACCTTACCTTCCTTCCTGCGCCACGCTTTAGGCAGCATACCATTTGTAGTAAATTCAGGAGAAGAACGGAATTTGGATACCGGAGAACTACCATAACCAGTACGGCGGCATTTACCCCGATGAGATCAAAGTTCTGCAACGAGACTACGCCGACCTTTGGAGGCCGCTATCCGATCTGCTAAAATTATTATCAGAAATAATTGAGAAATAGTTGAAATGCGGAGGTTGTTTAAACCTCCGCATTTTTTATGCTTATATATCAAACTTCAATTGTTGAGCATCATTTACTGGCAATGGCTGCGTTTCTGAACGTGGATCATTCTTAACAGCATCTAACACCTTAGTGATATTAGGAATTCCATTCTTGCCTCTTATTGGCTTTCCTCCTGCAGCAATAAAGTATGGATTTGCCTCTGCGGAAACCTCTGGTTGGGCAAAGTCAATAACAAACAATGGGCAACCGACGCGTAAAGCTTCTTCGCCAGCGGCAAAGGTTCCACCTGTTTTGCCTGATTCGACCAAAATCATAGCTCGTGATAACCCAATAATGACGCTATTTCTTCTCATTGCATTTCCTGCATTCCATGTTGTTTTAGGCATGAATTGTGAGATAAAGACATGATTGGAACTATTCAAGTAATCACGTATTTCGCGCTTTTTGGAATATCTTAGGATGCCCTCTGCCAACACGAAAACTGTATTTCCACCGTTTTCAAGTGCAGACTTATGTGCGGCCAAATCCGTACCTGCAGCATATCCACTTATAACTGTAATATTTTCTTTTGTGAGTTGCCGCGAACAATCAGCAGCTATACCAATTCCTTTTGCAGATGCCTTTCTTGAACCACAAAAGCCTACTGCGATACTATTGAGCAAGTCGATATTGCCTGAAACAAATAGTATGGAAGGGCATTTGTCCTGTAACATCTTCTTTAGATATTGAGGATAAGCAATATCGCTTTCGGATAGAATTTTGACCCCTGATAGTTCTAATTCTTCATAGAGAGCGTATGCCTGAGATTTAGTTGTCAAAATATTCGTTATAACATTGTCTTTAAGTCCGAAATGATATAATAAATTACGATCCTGTATAAAATCATCCCAAGACAAATTGTTGCTTTCTATAAATGCAATTGCCTTTTTGATAGAAACTTCTCCTATTCCTCGTGCCAAGGCAAATTGTAGCATACTACATCTGTTCATTTATTTCCACCATCCTTCAATGCCTTAACAGGGGTGATGGCTATGACAGTTCTTGCGTCACAACATTCTTTTAAGTATTCCGCAAAACACCAAATTGATGCACCTGATTGATACAAGTCATCTATGATTAAAATATTTGCCCCTAAAATATCATCGGAAAAATCCAACATATCCTCGTTACAAAAAAAAATTCGCCAAATCCGAACTTTATCTTCGACAGTTTGCTCTTTCATTTGAGGTTTTTCGCTTTTTAACGTTGCTTTGATAAAGGGACGTTCTATTTTTTTTGCAATATGTTTCGCAAGTTTCCACGCTAGTTTTTTTTGTTTTTCTTCTGTCGCAGGTATAGATACAACAACAAAGTTACTTAGATTTATCGGAAGGCAAGCTATACAATCTAGGACAGCAGTAGTTAACAAGGAAGCATATTGATGCGCGTCCTCCTTATTAATAAGCCTTTTAGGAAGATTATATTTTAACTGGTATTCAGCCTCACCTAGGCTGGTATGTTGCTGTTCTTGGATACTATAATTCTCAATATCAAAATTCCAGTCTGCAGCCAAGCAATAGTCTACTTCATCTCCTACAAAAAACTCCTTTGTGTGTTTATTTAGTCCGAGCCAAATGTGCTGGTTTGCCTGTTGGGCCCATGATTCTACATAATCCAACACATCCCAATCCATGCAGTTACTTGGAATCCAAAGTGTAAAAATCCCTTTGTATTTTTTTGATTCTTTCCATCCAATAGGGCTACATTCGACCAACTCTGGAGCAAGAGCGTCTATTAACTGTTTGGTCATAGTATTAGCCAATACATTTGTGTAATCATCTTCGTTATCATAGACTTTTAGGTAGAGATTACTTCTATATTTTGTATATTCTCTCATAGAAATACGCTCCTTTCATCAGCACAAAACATTTATTGATTTTAGTTTATGCGTTTACTCTGTTGCTGTCAACAAAATCTGAGGACTTTGGGACAAATTGTCCCAAAGTCCGAGCGGCGGCTGACCACAGCCGCCGTTTGTCATATCGGAAGGAGGGCTGCCTACGGCCACGACCTACTACAAGAAGCACAAAATCAGCAAGGG
>ERZ832317.1985-NODE-1985-length-24764-cov-5.183415_pt1 | contig 24764 bp, 25 predicted proteins | sample MGYA00519695_ERZ832317 | MGnify/ENA primary metagenome ERZ832317 (study PRJEB31850, sample SAMEA3708726) | human gut metagenome | biome: human gut; feature: human-associated habitat; material: faeces | place: China | collected 2014 ...
TAGTCTATTGGAACACCTGCAAACCGTTCCGCACAAGTCCATATCATCATTATGGTGCACGCCACAATGACAGCATACCCTTTTGGAACTGAATAACTCACAAAGGCCTGAGATTTGCTCACACAAGCACTTCTCAGGTCTTTTCTTTTCAGACGGTTAGTTTTCCGCTCCGCAGGCTCGGACGGCTCTGAGGTGCGTTTCCGTTCGTCTGAGGTGGCTTTCAAGCAGAGGTAGGCTCGGTAATGCCGTGTTCCGCTTCATACTCCCTGACACGGCGATAGAAAGTGTTAGCTGACAAGCCCATTCTCCGCATAAAGTCCCTGCCTGTGATGCTCTTGGACTTCCATTCCCCATAAAGCTGACCGAACCTCGTCCAGTCGATCTCAATGGGCTTCCGTCCTGTGTATTTGCCCTGTGCCTTAGCGATCTCGATGCCCTCACGCTGTCGCTGTTTGAGCTGTTCACGCTCCAACTGAGAGAGGGCAGCAAACACGGTCAACATGAAATTGCCCGCAGGCGTGTCGGTGTCGATTTTCTCCTTATGGCTGATGAGCGTTACCCCTTTGGTGGTGAGTGTGTCGATAATGTTCAGCAAGCCCTTTGTGGAGCGTCCTAAATGGCTGATACTCTCAATGTAGAGGGTGTCACCCTCACGCACATATTCAAGCATAGCCCTGAGCTGAGGGCGGTCTCCGTTTGCTCCTGACAACTTCTCGGAGAAGATGCGGTCAACCTGATAGTCGCACATGATTTCCTGCTGTCTCGCTGTCTCCTGATGTTCCGTTGAAACTATGATATATCCGATTTTGCTCATAGCTGTTGTTTCCTCGTATTACTGGATCGCTGACAGACAGGGCAGAAGTTTGAAACGTTTGAATGAACTCTTTGCCATGAACGGACAGGTCGGTTTCCTCGCATCTCAGCGTGTGGACGGAAAACTGATTCTCCCTGAAGCTGTTAAGACACTGACTATCAGAAAGCGTGATGCTATGATTACGCTGAAAGAGGCGAAAAATTATCTGAGAGTAGATTATGAAGAGGACGATAGTCTGATTCAAAATCTGCTTTCTACAGCAAAAAATCTGGTAATGGACGTTGGCAGAATGGACGAATCAGCATTTGCTGAAAATGAAGATACTGTGCGGACAGCGAGAGGGCGTGATGTAATGGAAATCGGGACTCTGAATCAGAGAATCACCATTTTGGAACACAGAACAGTTGTGGACGAGATCGGCAACCATATTACAAAATGGGAAGAAACCTTTTCTTTGTGGGCAAAGGTAATTGTAAAAACAGCAAGTGAAACAACGGATACAGGAGTTACCAAAGAGGTACAGAAACTTGAATTTCTGGTTCGTCAAAGTCCTGCCTCGCTGAATATCAACAGCACCAATTTCCGTATTCTTTTCAGAAACAGCGTCTACAATGTCACCGGAATTACTCCTTTATACGACCACAACAACTACATGAAAATTGAGGGTGAGATACGAAAGGCAGGTACTTCCGATGACTACAGTTGATGCAATGGCTGATGAAATTATGAAGGGTCTGACAGATTATGCTGACCTTGCAGATACGTCAATGAAAAAGGCGGTTAGAAAGACTGCAAAGTCTGTAAAAGATGAAATATCCTCCAATGCACCAAAGCGAACAGGTGCGTATTCAAAAAGCTGGACTTCCAAAAAAACAAAGGAAAACAGCCATTCTCTTGAAATGACTGTTCATTCTAAAAACAGGTATCAGCTGGCACACCTTTTGGAAAAGGGGCACGCCAAGCGTGGCGGTGGACGTGTATCTGGCAAACCGCATATTGCTCCTGCGGAAGAAAAAGGTGTACAGCTTTTTGAGAAACTTATAGAGGAGGCGCTGTCATGACCTACGAACAAATCGCAGAAATGATGGAAGAGATGGAACTGCCTTTTGCCTACCATCATTTCGCCGAGGGCGAAAGCCCTGCACCGCCTTTTCTGCTGTTTTTATCCCCCGGAGAAAATACATTTTCGGCGGATAACTCCATGTATTTCAGCTTTAAAATGCTGGATATTGAGTTGTATACCGATAGAAAGCAACCAGAACTGGAAGAACAGATAGAAATGGTGCTTTCTCACCACAAAATCTATTATACGAAATCAGAAACATTCATCGAATCAGAAAAAATGTATGAGATACTTTATGAAATGGAGGTATGATTTTTATGGCAAACAAAAAGAACAAGGTCAAATTCGGTTTGCAGAACGTCTACTGGGCGAAAATCAATGAATGGGGCGAAGACACTGACGGCAACAAAACTGTTCCTGCATATGGTCCGTCAAAGCATCTCCCCGGTGCTGTATCGCTTTCTATTGATGCCAACGGCGAAGCGGAGAATTTCTATGCGGACAACGGTGTTTATTATGTCATCAACAACAATGCAAGATATACAGGCAATCTCGAAATCGCCCTTATCACAACCGAATTTGCAACGGAAATCTTAGGAGAAATCCTTGATAATAACGGTGTTCTGGTGGAAAAGAATGATACAGAACTTGCACAGTTTGCATTGATGTTTGAATTTCTGGGTGACAAGCACCATATCCGTCATGTGATGTATTGTTGCAGTGCGTCACGTCCTGCGACAGAATCTGCAACCACTGAGGAAAGCACAGAAGTCAAGACCGAAAAGCTGTCGCTGAAAGCTACTCCTTTGCCGACAGGTCTTGTGAAGTCCAAAACTACTGAAAGCACCACAGATACGGTGTATAATAACTGGTTTAAAATGCCGTATAACCCTGATACGACAGTTAAGTCTTCTGCGAAGACATCATAAGGAGGTACACAGCTATGGCTATTCAGAAAAACATTACAATTGACGGGATTGAAGTACCTTTCAAGGCAAGTGCTGCTGTGCCACGTTTGTATCGTCTGAAATTTCGCAGAGATATTTATAAGGACTTTGCTGCACTGAAGACAGAAGTCACTGAAGGTGATGAAAACAAAAGCGAAATCGGCATTGAAAGTCTTGAGGTTTTTGAAAATATCACCTACATCATGGCAAAACACGCTGATCCGGAGAATGTTCCTGATAACCCTGACGAGTTCTTGAAACAGTTCAACACATTCAGTATCTATGAAATTCTGCCTCAGCTGATCGAACTCTGGGGACTGAACACCGCAACGCAGGTAGAGTCTAAAAAAAACATCGCCAGACTGACCGCCCGATGACAACTCCGCTTTTTCTCCTGAGATGCAAACAGCTCGGTCTTTCTATGACCGAGCTGGATTTGCTGACGATTGGACTGATCAATGATATGTTCACGGAACGTGAAAATGATGCGTATTCAGGGTGGAATGAGGTCGCTGGACAGGCGGATTTTGATGCGTTTTAATTATTTGTCATCATAATGTCCGCGACAGCTGACAATATAAATTCTATCATTTTCAACGTGATAAACAAGGCGATCTTTCTCGTTGATTCTTCTGCTGTACTCACCGTGCAAGTTGTTCTTCAATGCTTCCGGTTGACCAATACCTTCAAGGCAACCATTTCGTTCAATATCTTTGATGAGTTGGTTGATTCGTTTTAAAGTCTTTTTATCCTGTGTCTGCCAGTAGAGGTAATCGTCCCAGGCGTCATCAGACCATATTTTTTCACTCATCGTCCACCTCAATCAAATCATGAGCAGTTCCTTTGCCGTCACGCAACTCCTGAATTGCTTTCATCAAATGTTTTTGATTGGATTCGCTGTAAAAAGGGTCGCTTGACTGAGAAATCTCAAATGGAATACGTCTTTCACGCAGAACAGCTTTTATAAAAAGGTTAATGGCGGCAGATGTATTCAATCCAACATCAGAACAGAAATTATCAAATGCCTGTTTATCCTTTTCGTCAATGCGTGCAGAGATTGTTGCTTGTGCCATAACAGCCACTCCTTTCTGTATGATCTCTGCTTATATTATACCACTATTTTATGCAAATTGCAAGCGTTTGTATTACATTTTTTTAAAAAAAGTGAGGTGAACCACAGTGGCAAACAGAATCAAAGGCATTACCGTTGAAATTGGCGGAGATACTACCAAGCTATCCAAAGCACTGGAAGGTGTCAACAAGAGCATCAAAAATACCCAGACACAGCTGAAAGATGTCGAAAAACTGCTGAAACTTGATCCAAGAAATACAGAACTGCTTTCTCAGAAACAAAAACTTTTAGCCGACAGCATTTCTGCAACAAAAGAAAAGTTTGCAACGCTGAAAACTGCCGCAGAACAGGCAAATACCGCTCTTGCAAACGGCGAAATTTCTCAGCAGCAATATGATGCTTTGCAGCGTGAAATCGTTGAAACAGAAAACGAATTGAAACGTCTGGAAACAGAGGCGAAAAATGCAGGTTCTGCCCTGCAAAAAATCGGCGATGCAGGAGAAGTTCTCCAGAATGTCGGTGGTAAAATTTCAGGTGCAGGTGAAAAACTTCTGCCTGTTACCGCAGGTGTGACGGCTCTTGGAACTGCCGCTGTGAAAACCGCCTCTGACTTTGATTCTGCAATGTCAAAGGTTGCCGCTGTTTCCGGTGCAACGGGTGATGATTTACAGGCTTTGCGTGATAAAGCCCGTGAAATGGGCAGTAAAACAAAATTTTCAGCAAGTGAAGCTGCCGAAGCGATGAACTATATGGCAATGGCAGGCTGGAAAACAAATGATATGCTGTCGGGCATTGACGGCATTATGAACCTTGCAGCTGCCAGCGGTGAAGACCTTGCTACAACATCGGATATTGTTACAAATGCACTCACTGCATTTGGACTGACAGCACAGGATAGCGGTCATTTCGCTGATGTACTTGCTGCTGCAAGTTCTAACGCAAATACAAATGTATCTATGCTTGGTGAGTCGTTCAAATACTGTGCTCCGATTGCAGGTGCTTTGGGGTTCTCCTGTGAAGATACTGCTGAGGCACTGGGTTTAATGGCAAACGCAGGTATCAAGTCCACACAATCCGGTACTTCCATGCGTTCCATTATGACTGCCCTTTCCGGCGATGTGAAATTCTGCTCTGAATCCTTTGGAGAAATGGAGATCGCAACTTCCAATTCAGACGGATCAATGCGAAGCTTATCTGATATTTTAGCAGACTGCAGGGTTGCATTTGACCAGATGTCAGAATCCGAAAAAGCGAGTGCCGCAGAAACTCTTGTGGGCAAAAATGCTATGTCGGGCTTTCTTGCTCTGATGAATGCTGCACCTGCGGATATTGATAAATTATCAGGTGCCATTGCAAACTGTGATGGTACATCGCTGCAAATGGCTGAAACCATGCAGGACAATCTTGCAGGACAGCTTACCATTTTGAAATCGCAGCTGGAAGAACTGGCTATCTCTTTCGGCGAAATTTTAATGCCTGTTATCCGTGACATCATCACTAAAGTACAGGGATTTGTGGACAAACTCAACGCCCTTGACCCTGCAACCAAACAGACCATTATCAAAATTGGATTGATGACTGCGGCTTTGGGCCCGCTTTTGATTGTGGTGGGCAAAACAATTTCTTCTATTGGAAGCATGATGACGTTCGTTTCAAAGATTCCGACTATGATTGCAGGTGCAAAGACGGCATTTTCTACTCTTGGTGCGGCGATCGGCAGTATTTCTGCTCCTGTCGTTGCGGTTGTTGCAGTAATTGCTGTGCTGGTCGCTGCTTTTGTGCATCTCTGGAACACCAACGAGGATTTCAAAAACAGCATTCTTTCCATTTGGGAACAGATAAAATCCACGTTTGAACGACTGATATCCGGAATCGTTGACAGAGTGAATGCATTGGGCTTTAATTTTCAGAGTTTTGGCGATATGCTGAAATCCCTGTGGAACGGTCTGTGCAGTGTGCTTGCACCTGTATTTGAGGGTGTATTTCAGCATATTTCGGATATTTTCACCTTTGTGACGGATACTATTCTGAGCGTGCTTGATGTATTTATCGGCTTATTTTCGGGAAACTGGGAACAGTGCTGGAACGGTATCAAAGGCATTTTTACAGGTATCTGGGACTTTGTAGTCAACCAGTTCAGCAATATTCTGAATGTTCTTCGTGGCGTGGCAGATGTATTTCTTGGTTGGTTTGGAACTTCGTGGAATGAAGTGTGGACATCAATCAAAGACTTCTTTGTCGGCATCTGGGACAGCATCTGTTCTGCGTTTCAGTCTGTTGCGGATTTCTTCACGAATATCTGGAATGCAATTTCTACATTCTTTACCACAATAGCGACTGCGATCTATACCACAGCGGTTACGATCTTCACTTCTGTATATGACTTCTTCGCTGGAATTCTGACGAGTATTCACGACTTTTTTGCCACTATTTTCAATGCAATATGGACGGTTATTTCAACTGTCTGCACCACCATTTATGACACAATTTCAAGCATATGGAATGGGATATATGAATTCATTTCTCCGCTTTTGGAGGCTTTGAAATATCTGTTTGAAACCATTTTTCAAGCGATTCATATTATCATCAGCAACGTGATGGATTGGATCTCGGAAAAAATACAGACCATCTGGAATGCGATTGTCGCCTTTCTCACGCCGTTGCTTGAGGGGATTAAAACGTTCTTTGAAACGGTCTGGAACGCTATTTATACCACGATATCAACGACATTAAGCACCATTTCAAGCGTGATTTCTACTGTCTGGACTGCAATTTCAGGATTCATTTCCGGTGTGATGAACACGATTCATTCCATCATTTCAAGTGTATGGAATGCAATCAGCAGTGCTGTTTCAAGCGTGGTAAACGCTATCCGAAATACTGTATCTTCCGTCTGGAACAGTATTTCTTCCACAATTTCATCAGTGATGAACACCATTCATTCCACGGTGACAAGCATCTGGAACAATGTGAAATCTTCCATCAGTTCTGTCATCAGCGGCATTTACTCCACGATTAAAGGCGGATTTGACAATGCGGTGAACTATGTCAAGGGGCTTGCATCAGATGCGTGGAACTGGGGACGGGATATTGTTTCTAACATCATTGACGGCTTGAGAAGTATGATCGGCAGTCTTGCTGACAGCGTATCAAATATTGCCGATACGATTCGCAGTTATCTGCATTTTTCTGTCCCTGATGTAGGTCCGCTGACAGACTTTGAAAGCTGGATGCCTGACTTCATGAATGGCTTGGCGGAGGGCATTAACAAAAGCAAAAAGGTTGTAGCAAAGGCAGTTTCAGGTGTTGCAGATACCATGAAACTTTCGCTCAATTCTGAGCAGAACTACAACTTTGACGGTATGACGGGTGCGATGATGAACGGCACTTCTGAAAGTTCCGTGGTGAATAACTACTACCAAAACGACAACAGCCGCACAGTGAATCAGACCAACAATAGCCCGAAATCACTATCACGGCTGGAGATTTATCGGCAGACGAAGAATGCGGTGAAAATTTAAAAGGAGCGATGTTTGGTCGCCCTTTTTACTCTGCAAACTGGAATTTGTAATCTATATTTCCAATAGATTTTTGAATACCTTTGTGATAGTCGATTCACCCTTGTGATTCCATGCAAACTGCACATCACTGCCCTTTACGGGTTTTTCTTTCAAATTATCAGACATCCTTGCTGGTATCAACAGTTCCCAATAGCGAACCATAAACGTATCACCTTCAACAGCTTCAACGACACCGAGATGCTGTTCAAAAATCTGCATAAATCCTTCCTGTACCTTGACTTTACGATAAGACGGAAACCCTTTGTTAATTTCCTCAAGTTTCTTTTCGTCTCTAAGTTTTTCAAAATCTGTACTTTCAATAAGTTTCCCTTTTATTGAAGAAAAATCGTCACACAAGGGCAGACACATCAATTCGTCAAAGGTATTACCTTCTGCATCGGTTAATCCATATTTTGAACCGCGCTCAAATCCAAATCTGGGATAATAGTTTGGCTCTCCCATTAAAACAATACCTGCTATTCCAACTTCTTTTGCTAATTTAATAGTTTCTCTCATTAAGACTCCGCCGATGTCGTTACCTTCAAGCGTGGGTTCGACAGCTAAAGGACCGAATGTAGCAACTTCGTGCTTTATGTCTCCGTTCACAATCCAAGCCTTTGTATAATACACAGCACCCACTATCTTGTTGTCCAGTTCGGCTATGCGGCTTATTTCAGGGATATAGTCCTTTGATCCTCTTATGATACGAATAAGAAAATGCTCTGAACAGGCAGGAAAATACTTATTCCAGAAACTTCTCATAGTCATAAGTTCAGTATTTTTATAGTCAGCAGGCGTTTCTTCTCTGATAATCAGGTTTTCTAACATTTTTATTCTCCTTTAAATTTCAATTTGTAAGGCTGATGCCCCACAATCATTTTCATATATTATACCATACCCAAGCTCTCAAAGTCAATGAAAGGCAGGTGAAATTTTGTTCTACACACTCATTCTCGAAAACAAAGCAGGTCAAAAAATCGACCTATCCAAAACAGCAAGCCGATATATGTTCTCCAAAATCAAAGGGCTTGATCCTCCAACAGAAACAATCAGCACTTCAAATTATGCAGGAATGAACGGCTCATATCTGAACAACGCTTTCATTGAAAAGCGAAATGTGGTCATTCCTTTTGAAATGCGTGGGGTTGGTGTGGAACTCCGCAGGCACGAACTGTATCGTGTGGTCAAGCCGTCCAGATATATCAAGATTTACTACTCTACAAAAAATATCTCTGTGTATGCTGAAGGTATCGTGGAAACCTGCGAGGTGGAGAACTTTGAAAAACTGACCAATGGGCAGATCTCTATTCTCTGTCCCGACATTTATTGGTATTCCACTGAAACGCAGATTGCGGAATATTCCCGTGTCAGAGGTGCATTTCATTTTGTTTGTCCTGACAATGATGAACCGTTTCCGATTGGTATGTACAACACGCAGGATATGATGACGATCAATAACAGCGGCGATGAGGTTGGATTCACTCTTGAAATCAGCGGCGGACCTGCGAAAAATCCGACCATTTACAACGCTCTGACGGACGAATATATGCAGATTTCAGGCGATATTCAAAAAGGAGATGTTATCACCATAACTACGAAAACAGGCAATAAAACCGTTCTTCTGGAGCGTGAGGGCGTTGTGACAAACATCATCAACCGACTTGTTTCAGGCTCAACATGGCTGAATCTGAAAACGGGTGAAAATAAATTCTATGTCCGTGCGTCAGATGGTCTGAATAACATCAAAGTTCGCCTGATACACCGAAATGCGTACTTAGGAGTGTGAAAATGCAGATTGAAATTTACAATATGATTCCTGTTGGAGAGAATATCGCCATATCACTTGAGGCTGTCTGCGACAGTTTTTCTTCGCTTTTATGGGATATTGAATATTACGAATGCGGTGCTTTTGAAGTGTACATTGCAGCATCTCCCCGAAATATCGAGATTTTTCAGACTGGCAGAATTGTAGGACGTGATGATGACAAGGAACATTTCGGACTGATTGAATCTGTGGAACTTGAAACGGATGCCGAAGATGGCGACTATCTCATCATAAAGGGAAGATTTCTGATGTGCTTACTTGAACGCAGAATCATCTATCCCACATTCAACTTTACAAAACTCGTTTCATATTCTCAGATCGTAATGAATGTGGTGCAGTATAACGCTTGTACATCAGGTATCAGAAAACTTCCGGGACTTGTTATCGGCTGTTCGTCAGGCTCTTGTTGGGATGCAAAAACAAAGTTGCAGGTCAGTTATGATAATCTGATGGAATGGATGTACACCATTTGCGAAAAAATCGGCGGAACTGCAAATATACGTCTGAGTAAGATTGCAGAGGAACAGTATGAGATGATTTTTGACCTGTTGCAAGGCGAAGACAGAAGCATATTGCAGAAGGAAAATCCGCATATTGTGTTCTCCGACAGCTACAACAATCTGCTGTCTTTCACCTATTTTACAGACACTTCCGTCAAGAGGAATTTTGCCTATGTTCTTGGGAAGGGCGAGGGTGAACAGCGTAAAAGAACCACTTGTTTTACAAATTCTGAACCTGCCCTGCTTGACAGATATGAAGTGTATGTTGATGCAAAAGACATCTCGGACGAAGAACAGGAAAACGGCGTAACAAAGCCGATTTCTGATGCTGAATACATCGAACTTCTGAAAGAAAAGGGCAATCAGAATCTCATTCCCACAAAAACCAAATCCGAATCTCAGATTGCAGTGCAGTCCACGCAGTTTCAATACGGCGTGGACTATTTTGTTGGCGATTTTGTTACTGTAGAACATTACAGGTTTGGAATCAGGCAAAACAAAATACAGCTTGTTGGAATGATTGAGAGCTTTGACCGCAACGGCAGAAATTTAACACCGACATTTAAGGAGGAATGATTTATGGCATTTTCATTCGGATTTTTCAATTCTAAAAATCTTGACAGAACATATACTGCTGAGAATTTCAATGACTATCTCGGCAGTATCATTTGTGACGGAATTCAGGACAACTTCGGACAGTGTTTCAAGCTGTCTGCAAGCAAATTGAAACTGACAATCGGCAGCGGAAAGGCTTGGATTCAGGGGCATTACTTCATTTCTGATACTGCATACACCTATGATATATCTCGCTATGTGGACGAATCTTTGCCGAGATATATGGCGGTTGGAATTTGTTGTAATACTTCTGAAAACGTCCGCAATGTCAGCTTTGAAATTCTCGCCGGAACACCTGCCACCAATCCCGCAATACCGAGATTTCAGAGCACAGATTACAAGAAATATCTCACCCTTTGCATTATCAGACTTGATGCAGGCACATCAGAACTCAGCATTACAGACTACAGAGAAAACAATAATTTCTGCGGATATGTCCGCTGTATTCTTGGCAAATGCAAGGTCACAGATATGCTTTCACAGCTTTTTGAAATTCAGACGCAGATAAAAGATTACAACATCACAGTAGGTCAGCTGACAACAAAAATAAACGAGTTAACGCTGAAAATTGATGAGATGACAGGCAATGTGGTTTCTATCGGCAAATGCGGTCAGAATGTGGACTTTGTCCTTTATTCAGATGGCAGACTGCTCCTTAAAGGCACAGGAGCAACATTCGATTATTCTACTGACAGCAATCCTTCTCCGTTTCTGGACAATGCAAACGTCAAATCTGTTATTGTTTCAGAGGGCATCACAGGTATTGGCGAACGTCTTTTCCAGTATTGCAACAACTTGAAAACTGCATCTCTCCCGACAACGCTGACGGCAATCAAAAGATCCGCATTTATGCCGCACATTGATGAATACCTTTCACATGAGGTGTTAAACGGATTGACAGAACTCCGGATTCCGGAACGTGTTGCGGAACTGGGTGTGAACGCATTTGCAGGAACAGCAATCCAATCTGTAACCGTTCCGTCCTCTGTGGTAACTGTCGGGGCAATGGTATTTACCGAATGTCAGAATCTTGAAACAGTGCGATATAGCGGTAAAACTATTAGCGACAGAATGTTTGCACGCTGTATCAGGCTGAAAAATCTCACATTGACGAAAAGTGTCAGGGAGATTGTCGGCGGTTGTTTTAACTATTGTGAAAAGCTTACACAGATTATCTATGAAGGCAGTCTGGCGGATTGGAACGCTGTAAAAAAGAACAATAACTGGGACGGACATTCCAACAGTACCACTGAAACACCGCTAACAAAAATTCAATGCCTTGACGGATATGTTGAATATGTTGCGGGTACGAAAACCTGGAAAGAGGTGAAGTCATGATCAAATTTCTTGTAAAATGGCAGAACATCGAAACTTTGGAGCATGAAGTTATTGCTGCTGACCAGATTTCTTTTGTGAAGATATATTTTGTGTTCGATAATAACTGGAAACCGATGCATAAGGTGGTGCAGTTCACGCAGGACGAAATAACCTATAACAGAGTTCTTGGAATAGAAAATACAAGTTGTTTTTTGCCTGCCGAACTAACCGCAGGGACTGTGAAAATGTCATTGTTTGGTTATGATGCGGCATCTTCTGAAACCGTCAGGGCAACGACTGTTGTCAAAACACTGCACATCAGACCATCGGGATTTGATGGAGAAAACAGCAATGTTCCTCCCACACCTGACCTATATCAGCAGCTGCTTCAAAAAATACAGTCTGCATCTAAGGGACTTGATGGCAAATCAGCCTTTGAGATTGCCGTAGGACACGGTTTTGTTGGCACTGAAATGGAATGGTTGGAAAGCCTCAGAGGGACGGACGGCAAAGATGGCTTGCCTGGAAAAGACGGGGCTGACGGACTTCCCGGACATGATGGAACAGATGGTAAAAACGGTGCAGACGGAAAGAATGGAACGGACGGCATCAATGGTTCTGATGGAAAATCAGCTTACATCATTGCAGTGGAACACGGCTTTACAGGCACTGAAGATGACTGGTTACAAAATCTGAAAGGTGCAGATGGCAAAGACGGAATAACCCCTGATATGTCAGCATATGCAACAAAAACAGATATTGCAGAGCTGCAAAAACAAATTGAAAGCATCTCCGGCATCAGCTATATCTCTGTATTTGAAAGCGGTTCTGATGTCTTGCAGAAATACGGCGACAGCATCTACACTTATTACAACGATGGTTATCGTTCTCTTGCAGGTTTTGCGGAGAGTTATCCGCATTTCTGCTCAGCCGAAAATGACTATGCCCTGTATTTCAATCAGAACGATTTCAGCTGGGCTGGAACGGTGTTTGTGATTTTCCTGACACCAATTGCAATCTCAGCAGATATGCATTTGCTTTTACGCTATCTGGTCGGTGCATCAGAAAATGCAACGTTTTATCTTGTGAAAAAGACAGACAAAACAGGGGCGGAACTGGCTCAGCATATTTATGAGGAATCAAGGCGGAAAATGCCTTGCAATTATCCTTCCAATGGCTGTATTCTGATGATTTTGTTTCTGTGATGCAGTCGCTGGAAATTATTCCGGCGGGAGAATATTATTTTGCATTCAGTGGTACATCGGACAATTCACATCCGATGGTCAAGTCTATCAAATTTATGAAAGGGTGATTTTATGAAAGATACCATTTGCCTGATCGCAGGCGTAATCGGTGGATTTATCGCAACGCTGCTTGGCGGCTGGGATTCTGCTCTTGCAACGCTTGTCGTGTTTATGGGCATTGACTTTGTGACGGGAATCGTGACTGCTGCGATGGGCAAATCCAAACACAGCGAAAGCGGTACACTCAACAGCACAGCAGGCTGGGTTGGTCTTGCAAAGAAATTCTGTATTTTACTTATGGTGGTTGTCGGCGTAAGAATTGATATTCTCATCGGCACAAATTACATTCGTGATGCTGTTTGTATCAGTTTTTGCCTGAATGAACTGCTTTCCATTATCGAGAATACGACACTTATGGGAATTCCTTTCCCACCTGCATTCAAAAAAGCAATTGATGTTCTGCAAACGAAAGTAGGCAGAACTGAGGATGAAAAGGAGGACGAATAAATGGCTATTTTAAGACCTGATACATCAACTACTCTGAGCGGAGTAAAAATCAACGAGTACTTACTCACCAAGCATAACCCTAATCATATTGATATGCCCTCTGTTTCAATGGAGGGCAAAGTTATCGGTGTAACAGTTCACAATACCGACTGGATTTCCGTAGCAAGCGGAACGACACCTGCGGAGCAGTACACAAGAGCAACCGTCAATGGCAATATGAATGATGTCAGAGTGCATTATTATGTTGACAATACTTGTGCATGGCAGAATCTGCCCCACAGTCTGAGCGGCTGGCACGCCGCTGATGGCTCCGGCAATGGTAACAGAAGAACCATTGCGATCGAGTGTATTATGTCATCTGCGTATAATGCGACAGATAAGAAGTCTGAGGACAATTGTGCAAGACTTGCCGCAGCCTTGCTGAAGAAGTATAATCTCAGCATCAATCATCTTTACACCCATACCCACTGGCTCAATGTCAGAGATGGCAAATCGGGCAGTGTAGATCATCTCAATACAGCAAGAAACTCCTACAAGATGTGTCCACTCTACATTCTGCCTCATTGGACAGAGTTTAAGAAAAAAGTACAGGGATATATGACCTCTGCAACGACATCAACCCCCTCTGCACCTGCGGCAAAACAACTTTACAGAGTAAGAAAGTCCTGGTCTGATGCCAAATCTCAGATCGGGGCTTTTTCTTCTCTTGAAAATGCAAAGAAAGCCTGCAAGGCTGGATATGCTGTTTTTGACAGTTCCGGCAAGCAGGTGTATCCTGCAAAGAAGTCCGTTGACGAAGTTGCCCGTGAAGTCATTCAGGGTAAATGGGGCAATGGTGCGGAGCGTAAGAAACATCTGACTGATGCAGGTTATGACTACAATGAAGTGCAGAAAAAAGTGAATCAGCTGATCTGACCCCTTCCCCACGAAGTATGATTTTTTTCATATTTCGTGGGGATTTTTTAGTACTCAAAATCTTGATTACTGTCCTATGTATAGTGAAAGCATCGATGAAACAGGAGGACTATACATGGAACAGCAAAAAGTAATTGATGAAATTGAATACTTCAAAGCACAGAAGCTGACAGATATGCTTTATGAAAACGGACTTCTTTCCTTTGTCGAGTATGACAAATTAACCAAATTAAATCGCCGATCTTTCTCCCCTTTGTTTGCCGACTTATTGCCGAAAGTGCTTGATAAATCATCAAAAAAGCGGTAAGATGTCATACTGAAATGAGGTGATAAATTTGAAAATTTCAAAAATCGAATCAAAACCAAATGAAAAGAAAAAACTGCGTGTTGCTGCTTATTGCAGAGTTTCCACAGACAGTGATGCTCAGACAGACAGTTTCGATGCACAAAAAGCACATTATGAATCATGGATAAAAATTCATGATAACTGGGAGTTTGCAGGATTGTTCTATGATTTCGGCGTCACAGGAACAAAGACCGAACATCGTGACGGATTACAGAATCTTCTGCTGGAATGTAGAGCCGGAAAAATTGATTACATTCTTACAAAGTCAATCAGCCGTTTTTCCAGAAATACTACGGACTGCATTTTCCTTGTCCGTGAACTGCTCGATATGAATATTCCAATCTATTTCGAGAAAGAAAATATCGACACCGGTTCTATGGAAAGTGAATTTGTTCTCTCCATTCTCAGCAGTATGGCACAGGACGAATCAAGATCCATTTCTGAAAACAACAAATGGTCTGTCCGTCAGCGTTTTGAAAATGGTACCTATCAGTTTAGCTGTGTACCATATGGATATATGCGTGATGATGAAGGATTTATGGTTATCAATCCTGAAGAAGCTGAAATTGTACGTTTTATTTATCAGTCCGTTCTGAATGGCTTAGGAAGTGAAAAGATCGCCAAAATTCTTGAGGAGCGACAAATCCCAACACGAAAAAGCGGAAAATGGACTAATTCCACCGTAAGAGATATTCTCACGAATGAGAAATATTATGGTGCAGCTGTTTTTCAGAAAACCTACACCAATGAAAGCTTTCATAGAAAAAAGAACTACGGTGAAGTCGATCGTTATTTTGTGGAAGAACATCATGAGCCGATCATCAGCAAGGAAATATTTGAACGTGTAAAAGAAATCATAGAGCAAAGGGCTTCAGAAAAAAGAATCATATCCGGTTCTGACAAATATCAAAAGCGTTATGTTTTTTCAGGTATAATCTTCTGCGGTGAATGCGGTGATAAGTTCAGACGCAAAATACACGATTCCGGCAAAGAAATCGCATGGTCGTGTCGAACACATATTCAGGATAAGAAAAAATGCTCTATGAAATATATCAGAGATGATATGCTGAAAGCAGCATTTGTAACAATGATAAACAAGCTGATATATTCGAGAAAACAACTTCTTCTGCCTTTATATGAAAACATCAGCATACAGGGCAGTAATGAAAGCAGCAGCAGAATTCACTTTATTCAAAACGAGTTGCAAAAATTATCTGAGAAGAAAGATACTCTCAGAAAACTCAGAGCACAGGACATTATCGACAGCGTTGTTTTTAATCAGGAAATCAACTTTATTGACGCACAGGCATCTGAATACAGAGCAGAACTATCTGACCTCTCCGGAAAAACAAAAGATTTTTCTGAACTGAATAAGCTCATTCATTTCACAGACAGAGAAATGATGACTGCATTCAATGAAGAAGTGTTTTGTATGTTTGTCAGCAAAATTGTAATTGTAAATCGAAATTGTGCAGAATTTCATCTCAAATGTGGTTTGAAGGTCAAGGAGGCATTATGACATACGGATATGAAATGAGAAATGGCATAGTCCTGATCAATCAATCAGAGGCGTCTGTTATCAGACAAATTTACAAAAATTATATTTCGGGAATGAGTTTTTCTATGTCAGCAAAAAAAGCCGGTCTCAATATTGCACACAGTTCTGTGAAAAGACTGCTTTTGAAAAAATGCTATCTTGGTGATGACTTCTATCCTGCCATTATCGATAAAGAAACTTATCTCAAAGCTTATGATCGAATAATGGCGAATCGTTTTACAGGACATAAAAGAAGAAAAGATGCAGTTATTCATACTGTATTTGAAATGGGAATTCCGACACATTCTTTTGAAAATCCGTTTGAACAGGCTGAGTACATTTATAGTTTGATAGGAGTAAAGTAATGGGAAATGTTATGAAAATACCTGCCAAACCACAGGTAGGAAATCGTGCGGCAAAGAAAGAAATCAAGAAGCTGAGAGTTGCGGCATACTGCCGTGTGTCAACAGATACAGAGGAACAGGCAACCAGTTATGAGGCACAGATCCAACATTATCGGGAATACATTATCAGCAAACCGGAATGGGAATTTGTCGACATCTATGCCGATGAGGGCATCAGTGCGACCAATACCAAAAAGCGTGATGAATTCAATCGGATGATCGATGACTGTAAGTTGGGACTGATTGACCTTGTTATCACAAAATCCATCAGCCGTTTTGCCAGAAATACTGTGGACTGTCTGAATTACATCAGAGAATTGAAAGAAATGAACATTCCCGTTTTTTTCGAGAAAGAATCTATCAACACAATGGACGCTAAAGGCGAAGTTCTACTTACCATTATGGCATCATTGGCACAACAGGAATCAGAATCACTCAGCAAAAATGTCAAGCTGGGAATGCAATATCGTTTTCAGCAGGGAAAAATTATGGTCAACACCACTTGCTTTCTCGGATATGATAAAGATGATAATGGCAACCTTATCATCAATCCCGAACAAGCAGAAATTGTCAAACGCATTTTCAGAGAGTATCTGGAAGGTAAAAGCATTCTGGCTATTTGCAGAGGTCTAGAACATGACGGAATTCTTACTGCACGAGGTAATCCAAGATGGCATGACAGCAGTGTACGCAAAATACTGGAAAACGAAAAGTATATGGGCGATGCACTTTTGCAAAAGACCTATACTATAGATTTTCTGACCAAAAAGAGAGTAAAAAACACCGGAATTATGCCAAAATACTATGTGGAAGACAGTCACCCTGCTATAATCAGTAAAGAAATATTTATGCAGGTGCAGGAAGAAATTGCAAGGCGTGGAATGCTGAAAGACTCACTTGGACGCAGAAAATGTTTCAGTGCAGCTCATGCATTTTCACAAATTACATTCTGTTCTGAATGCGGTGCTGAATACAGCCGATTGCATTGGAATAACCGTGGCAAGAAGTCAATCGTCTGGAGATGCAACACAAGGCTAAATAATCATACAAAATGCAATGCCAGAACAGTTAAAGAAAACGATTTACAGCAAGCCTTTGTAGATGCTTTGCATATAATGCTTGGCGATAGTACAATCTACCTCAAAAGGTTGCAGGCTAATCTGAATCAGATAATCGTTGACCCCTGTGCATTGCAGAAAATAGATGAACGGCTCAATAATTTGCAATATGAACTTCTTAAACGAACAGAAAATCATGAGGACTATACAGATATTGCAGATGAGATTTTCAGCCTGAGAGAACAGCGTGAAAAAATTCAGGTATCAAAAAGCAGTCAGGCTGAGTACAAAAAGCGTGTAGATGAATTGCAATTCTTCATCAAATCTCACCCTGATGAACTTTCCTATGATGAAACACTTGCCAAACATCTGCTTTCTAAAATCACTATTTTTGATGACCATATCGTTTTTGAGTTCAAATCAGGCGTTACGGTTAGTGTGGAGAAATAAATTAGATATAATTAACCCCTCTGTTAGAATTAAATCTGACAGAGGGGAATTTTTCAAAATATTCTTAAGTCAACACCAAACTAAACTTGTATATAGTCTAATTTTTTATCAAACTGCGTACAAAGCTATCAGACATATTGTGCAGTGTTGCTTTAAATCTTATTTGCTTTCATAAGTAAGCAAATTACAGTTATAATACTTCCAATGGTCATCTTCATTATCTACAGAAAAAAGTTCACCCTCGTAAGCCATAAAGTTATCCCAGACAGTAGCAGAACAATCCCATGCATTCAAAAAGTACATTTTCTTACCTAAAGCATTAGTTGCAGTATCCATATAAACCTTATTGCCGTATACAGTGGCATTCTGTCCCCAGCCGTCTACAACATTATTTTGTTCAAATGCACGCTGAATTGCTGTACAGCCATTTCTATAACCAACATTATTTCTTATCACACAGTCATTTCCCTTGATATTTACGAAGCTTTTTGCAAAATTTTCACCGCTCATTCCTGTTCCGTCAAATGTACAGTTTTCTACAGTTGTCCCGATTGTGTATTCTTTTATGTCAACGTGTTCAGCAGCAACATTCGGACCAAGTTTACAGTTTCTGATTGTATTGTAATGACAATCATGACCATAACCTGAAGTGCTTTTGGCACTGCCGACGTAAACAGCTTCACCATATCCGGGAGATACAACACCTGTATCATGAACATAACAATTTTCCGCAAGACAATAAGAACTGTTATCTCTGAAATGAATCCCCTCAGAACCGATATTATATACTTCGCAATTTATAATCTCTGTATGATTTGAATTATCAAGAATAATGCCTTTTTGTGCATTCGTGACTTTTAAATCTTTAATTTTCAACCAGTCGCCTGAAATATCTAAAACATAATTTTCAGAAGTTGAAGAACCTGAAAGAATAGCAGGTTTTTCGGGATTTTCAGAACGAATTATAATAGGATTTGCTTCTGTTCCATCTGCCGAACTTGTAAACATATATCCTTTTGGTGTATCGCCACTATAAACATATTCACCCTCGGCAAGTATGATTTCATCACCTGCTTTGGCATTTTTAAGGGCATTTTTTAGTTCATCTGTATTTTCAACATAAACTTCATTTGATGTGACTTCTCCTGAAATCAGTTTCTGCTTCATAACACAAAGGTCAAATACATTCAATTTTCCATCTTCACATAAATCTGCGGCTTCCCAGTTGGAAAGTTCTATATCAGAAACAGCAAGTAACCATTTCTGCAAGGTAACAACGTCAGCTATATCAAATTTTCCATCTACATTGACATCACCTTTAATCTTTTCAGGTGCCGGATTCTCTGATGAATATATCTCATCATACATTGTTTTTGCCCATAATTTACGCATTTCTGCATATCCATTTTCAGCAGGGTGAACACCGTCGCTACTCAATAAGTCAGGATTTTTCTTGAAAAATTCATAGAAATCAGGTCCCTTAATAACTTGAGGATATTTTTCATATATTTTTTCTATCATTGCATTATATGCAGGAACATTATCACCTACAGCAGATTCTTTTGTATAAGGAATTGTTGGAATAATCGGAATTTTTCCAGCCGCAAGAATACTTTTTACCATATATTCCGTGTTATTATAATACTGTTCCGTTCCGGACTGATTTCCCCACGCATCATTTGTGCCATAGGCAATGCTTACATATTTTCCAGGGAATGATTCAAGCCAGCGATCAATATTTTCAGCACCCTCTATACTTCTGATACCGCCAATACCGCCGTTTTCCTGAATCGGATAATATCTGCCGTCTATTTGATTGACGTATTCGGCAAATCCTGTTCCGTAACAGTTCATCATTCCACAGGCAGTGATTGAATCACCATAAAATATAAAGCTGTCAGAAATCCCGTCTGATACATTATGTATATCCATATTGATTGACGTATTTCCGCCCGTTTTTCCATCATTTCCGCTGATATTTAGTCTTATCCAATTATATCCTTCCATATCAACTATATGCTGACGAGAATGCAGCGTGTTCCCTGTTACTGTCTCAACAATTTTCCAACCATCTTTCGGATAGCTTCCTCCTTCAGCAGCATTCACTTCAATTGTATAATCTGAAGGAACACCATTGGAACTTCCGTTTAAAACGGTATAATCAAACTGTCCTGTTGCATTATACCATACCGCAATTACCTTTTTACGTTCATCTTTTGGAACGTCAGAAAGGTCATATGCAAGATAATCAGCACCATTACTATTCCAGAAAGAGTAGTAATATTTATCATTTGCAGAAGCTGCCATTCCCGAAGAAGAATATGCAGGACATTCACGGCTGATTACAGGATTAGAAGAAAAATCAGCATAAGCAATATTACTTCCACAAATTGTAACGGAAGATAAAGATATAACAGCTGCTGATATTATCGAAGCAAACATTCTTTTTATTTTCATTTTTACACCTCATTTTATTAATTCAAATTTCATTCTACAAAGGTCAAGCACATTTATTTTATTATCTTCATATAAATCTGCGGCTTTCCAGTCATCAATTTTTACATCAGAAACAGCGAGAATCCATTTTCACACCGAATTCTTCTCTGCTTATAAGTTCATCTTTTCACAATTCTATGTAATAAGCTTTTTGTTTCAAATGATTTTCCGCCACCAAATCTTCCCACTCAGCCACCAAACTATTTAGTTTCACAAAACAGCGTAAAATAGGCACTCTTAAGCTATCTGACAACATATCTGCCGTTTTAATCAAATCTGCACATAAATTTTGCCTTTCAGGTCGATTGTGTACATCTGATAACGTATTTTTGCCTATTTCGATATGTTTCCGTTTACAGATTTCAGGAAATATTTGAGTTTAGTTGATTTTATAGTTGTCAAAAAACTACGTAAAATAGGAATTTTTAGCCCTTATTTCTTGTAATCAAAACTACGCACTCAACGTGTCTTGAAAACCTGATATTGATGTCACTATGACAACCATATTAGTGCGTCAACTGGGTAAAATGAGCAATTTTGACACTTTTCTACTGATCAAAAATTCTATGCCCTAATCGTATTTCTTACAGCAAAGCAAATTCATCCATATCTCCTTGCTCTACACTAAATGTTGTTTGCGTGTTATCATAGTAGGAGTTGTCAAGAATAAAGAAATTATCTGGATCCGATGTTTCAATTGATCTTGTTTCGCCTGTTATATCTAATTTAAATTCGTCTGGATCTGACGTTTCAATAGAATGAGTCAGAGTCCCATCAGAATCATGAACATACTCTCCTCTATCATATCTAAATTCATCTATATCACTCGTTTCCATCGATTCTGTAACAATAGTATCATCCTTAGAAGGAATTACTAACTTTTTTACTTGCTTTAAATAATTCGACAGAATATGCTTTTTCATTACGAATACTCCTTTTTATATACTAATATTTTAATATCATCAGGTTCTAATTGGTTGTCATTAACATATTGTATTTCAAATGACGAATCAAATATAAGAAATTCACTCTTAATAATACCAATATCTGATTGATCATTATAGATGACAATCATCATATCTGCATCCTGCATCTGTACGCACTTTTTTATATTCGTTAACTGTATGGAATCCTTTGAGTAAGGATCATTTAAAGTAGCTACATCCATATTATAAATAATACTATTTGAAGTGTCAACTCTTTTTGGTGCATTTGAGAAATGCATATAAATCTGATGATAAGAAAAAGCTATAATAAATAGGGTTAATGATGCTTCCATCCATTTTTGGATATTTAATACATAACTCACAAAAAAATTTGCCTTATTTTTTAAGGATTGATAATCATAATAATACTGTGAAACTAACCTTTGAGTCAAATTCTCATCTTGTTCCTCTTTTAATGTTGAAAATCTGCTCATATTGTACTTTCCAACTTTAATGTATTGAAAGAGATATAATACTATATTCATGACAAAATATGCCGAGATGATAAAAAAAGCTTTGTAGATCATATTGGTTTTAAACAATAATAATATTGAATCAAAACTTATGCCTAAAAGTATTGGTAATGCTGTTAGTAATACAGTAGTATAAATATTCATTTTATTGTCGCTTTTTTCGAGCCTACTATTTTCTACTTCTATATGATAACATAAACTCTCTTTTTCTTTTTCCAAGCGATCTTCCGTCATCTTTGAATTATTCAAACGCATATAGTAGTCATTATATATCTGCTCTATATGATGGTCATTTTTATCGAAAATCTTCTTTAATGATATTAGTTTGAAAAGTTTTGGATGATACAAAACTTTATTAGTGTTATTATCATAAGTTCTACTAAGTGTTAATATGTAGAATTTATAAGCACCGAGCATAATTTGAAAAAGACTTAGCCGCCATGTTCTTAATTGTGACCTAACAGCAATACTGTTATCAATTTTTAACTCTCCATATTTCTCATCTTCTGTTAACGAAAAAACAGGAAGCCAAGAAGCAATTAAAAGTATTAAATTAATTATCTTCACTCTCATTTTTATCCCCCAAGTAGCATGTTCATAATACTATCAGAAATAGAAAGACCTAAGATACATTCGAGCCATTGCCATTGTCCATTTGGGTTGATTTCAAGGAAATACCATTTCCCATCAACATCCACTATGTAGTCTATAGCACCAAATCTTAACTGAAAATCTTTCATCATCATTTTAATACATTTTTTTATTTCTATCGGAATGTCGATAATTTCATATTGATTATTATTTCCAGCTCGCCAATCAATCATATTATCTGATACAATCTTTACAGCAAAAAAATCATCATCAACTACAGTAATCCTTACTTCAAAACTTTTTTTAATATATTCCTGAATATATACTGGGGTTAATTCTGGACTATCATAGCTGTCATTCTCATGCATTAGATTTGTTTGAATTATAGCTATTCCAGATGAAGTCTCAATTTTCCCTACAGAAATTGGCTTAATGATTCTTTGATCATTAATACATTTCCAGTGATCATTATTTCCAATAAATGATTTAGGCATTAAAATGGAGTGGCTTTTTGCATATATCAATTGAAATATTTTGTTTTCAGCCTGCCTTAATAAATAAGGTTTTGTGAGCACAACACCACTAAAGCTATTTGCCAGTCCATCTATAATAGCAAGAATATCACTATTAATGATTTGCCTGTATTCAGGAGCAAAATCACTTGTATCTGGGAAAGTAGGTTTACGATAGTATATACTTAGAGTTGTATTACTATTAATTGTATTATTTCTATACGATATTTCCCAGTAGGAGTTAGATATTGTAATTCCATAATCTGCAAACAAGTCAACATTAAATCTAAAAAAATTAGCTCTGTATTTATTCTTTTCTATAATGTAGTCTATAGTTTTATCGTAAGAACATGTAATAATTAGAATTTTAGACATATACATCACCCACTATCGATCTAATACAATATTCATTTTTCACCATCAGAAAGATTCTTAAATTTCCATCATCTCAAACTGACAAGTATGTTTTTTACTCTTCTTATCATAGTTCACGCCAACAAACAACACATTTCCATGATAGTCCTTCAAACAGCGAATATAATTTCGGTCTTTGATTTGTTCCAGTGCAATGCCGGTACTTTGATTCCATTTCAGTTCCACGATCATTGCCGGGTTATGATTTCCAGTTCTCGGTACAAATACCAGATCCGCAAAGCCCTCTCCGCCCTGCAATTCCCGATAAACCGCATAGCTGTCTTGTGCAGAATAGTATGCCAGACTCAGTACACAAGCCAGCGAATTTTCATCGTTGTACTGAATCACAGAACAGTTCTCACAGTGAACTTCTTGCAGCATTTCCGCCACCTTTTCCGCATTCTGTGCCAGTGTCAATTGCAGCAGCTTATCGGAACGGTGAATGGCATTGTTGACCGTCTGGAACTCCTGCCCCTGGATGGAATTGAGAAATTCCTGCCGCACTTCTTTGTTGGGAATCCAGGCAGTTTTTGTATCGAAGTCGTAAGTCAGATAGCCCAGATGTACCAGCAAAGTCAGAATATCGTCTGCAGTTTCAAAAGTACACATATCGTTCTGAAATGTTTTCGTATTGATGGAAATATGTTCTCCGGCAATCATCCGAACGATTTTATCCCGCAAACCGTTCTCATTGCGAACGATATACATTTTCAAAGCCTCATAGGTTTCTGTCTGTGTCCAGTAACTGTCAAAGATGCCGTTCATCATCGCTGATGTTACAGATCTTGGATTATAAATGGATACACCATTGACATTATAGCCATCGTACCAATCTTTCGTTTGTTCAAAAGACATATGATAACGTTCACAAAGCTGCTGAACCTCTTCTTCCGTAAAGCCAGTGAACTCTGCCAATCGCTTTTGATTGGTCATAGCGTATTCGTCAAACATATTCAGTGCAGAATGTTGACCGTATTTCTTGATTGGAAGAATCCCAGTCATATAGGCAAGTGCCACATAGGGCTGTCCTTTCAGAAGATCCCGCAGAAAATCCAGATATTCCTTTTGAGCCGCTGCATTGTCCCGATGTACCCGGAAAATAGAATCCCACTCATCAA
>ERZ832317.1991-NODE-1991-length-24743-cov-14.625081_pt1 | contig 24743 bp, 26 predicted proteins | sample MGYA00519695_ERZ832317 | MGnify/ENA primary metagenome ERZ832317 (study PRJEB31850, sample SAMEA3708726) | human gut metagenome | biome: human gut; feature: human-associated habitat; material: faeces | place: China | collected 2014 ...
TATTATGCCCTTGAAGGGCAAGTGCATACCACGCGTTCAACGCGTGGTTTTGATTTTCTGATAGCGAAAATACAAAGCTGTGCCGACGGGTACGGCTTTTTTATATACAATAAAACAGGTGCGACATCGTGACGCACCTATAAACACAAGGAGGATAAAATGCAACAGCTTATAATTTTAATCGTGGCACTTGCTCTTGCAGGCGGAGTGTATCTGTTTCTGACAATCAGCAAGAAGAAAAACAAGGAACAGACAGAAGAAAACGCAGTCGAGATGATGACCGCAAACGAAATGATAAACGTAAAGGATATTCGTAACAATTGCTTACACACGAATGACGGGTACACATTTACCTTTATCGAAATCGGCGGTATGAGTATGGAACTTTTCTCGGAAAGTGAAAAGTTGGCGTACTGTAAAAAAATAACTTCCATCGTTTCACGTTTTCAGTTTCCGTATAAATATATGGCTATTTCCTCGCCGTATGTAATCAAGCATATGGTGACGGCAGACAGCAACAGGCTTAAAAATGCAAGCGGTTTGTGCAAGCAAATGCTTGAGGACGATATAAATTTCGCCACCAAAATGGTAATTGACGATAACAAGATTGATCGCAGATTTTTCTTTATGCTGTTCTCCAAAGACGAGGACGAGAAAACTATCCTCAAGCGTACAGAGGATACAATTAACGCTTTCAACAGCGAGGTGGACGGAATGTTCTGCGAGCTTGTGAAAGACAAGGATATTATAAAAATGTATAACCTTTTTACAAACCCCGCATACATAGCTTACGAAAGAACAGATGATGTATATTTATCTATGTCACAGATTATTGCGACAAATTCTTAAAGGAGGAAAAAATGAAAAACAAGAAGTACCAGTTTGAAATTGAAGAAAACAATGTAATCCGTGCCGCAATAGCTCCGATGGGTATTGATTTCAGACCGAACACCCGTTTTTATATGGGTGACTACATCTGCCGCATATATGCAATTATGCAGTATCCGCCTACGCAGGAATACGGCTGGGTATCGAAAATAAATAACATTGCCGGAACTATCGTAAACTTTACAAGCACACCGATTACAGAAGCGAATATCGTAGAACAGCTATCGAAAATAATCAATGCTTCCCGTGCCGAAGCAGAGAATACCCGTGACGCATTACAGCGACAGAGAAAAACAAAAACAGCGGACGATACAACTCGTCTTATGGCTCGAATGGAAGAAAACAACGAAAAGATAGCAAAATTCTGCTGTACAGTAATGGTTATGGGCAATGATGAAATCGACTTTGAGCAGAAATGCAACAGAGTTGAAAGCATAATCAGCGGTGTCGGCTGTAAACTTCGTTGCTTATCCCGTATGCAAAAGGACGCCTGGAAACACATATCCCCGTCATACGCTCCTGTAGAGCTTATCGGTGATGTCGGTAACCGTCCTATGCCTGTAAACGCCTTTTACGGCGGTTTCCCGTTCCAGAACAGCGGCTTTAACGACGGGGTAGGTTATTATCTTGGTGTAGATAATGACGGTACGCCGATTATTTTCGACCTTTGGAAGCGTGACGGAGCGAGGACAAACAGCAATATCAGTATAATAGGCGGCTCCGGTAAGGGTAAAACCACACTTATAAAGCACATTATCGTATCAGAGCTGATACGGGGAACAAAAGTAATCGTCATAGATCCCGAAACAGAGTACAAGGCTATCTGCGATATGTTCCGTGTAGATGGCATATCACGTTGGATAGACGCTTGTGGTGGCAGAAACGGAATGATAAATCCATTACAGGTACGTCCTAAACCACTTTCGGACGAGGAGGAAGAAGAAGCCGAGAGCAAGGGTATCAGCGAACTTGCATTACATCTTAAAACGCTTGAAATCTTCTTTGAACTGTATCTTCCCGAACTTACTCAGATACAGAAAGCCTTACTTACAAAAGGGCTTATCGCTATGTATGAGAAATTCGGCATAACCTGGGATACAAGTGTAACATATATGAAAAATACCGACTTCCCGGTTATGACGGATCTGTATAACACTTTGCTTGAGCAGAGAAAAACAGCTGAAAAAGGCGTAACCGATGATATGGACAAGCTGATACTGCTGCTTGAAAATATAACGACAGGTGCAGACAGTTTCCTTTGGAACGGTCATACTACAATGCAGTCAAATGCACAGCTTATCGTGTTCGATACGCAGAATATGAAGATTATGAGCGATGCAATGAAATCAACGCAGTATTTTAATCTTCTGTCGTGGTGCTGGCAACAGATGAGTGCAGACAGAAGCGAAAAGGTGATGGTTGTATGCGACGAAGCGTGGCTACTTATTAATCCCGATGTTCCGCAGGCGATGAGCTACCTTAGAGATACCGAGAAAAGAGCAAGAAAGTACAGCGGCGCACTTGCCGTTGCAACGCAGAATGTTGTAGACTTCCTTGATCCTAAAGTCAAGCTGTATGCACAGCCTGTACTGGATCTGCCGTCTACAAAGTTTATTTTCGGCTGTGAGGGCGATGACCTTAAAGCAATATCAACACTATACAATTTTACCGATGCACAAAGAGAGCTTGTTGCCGCAGGCAATCGTGCAGAGTGCCTTATGAAAGCCGGTGGACGGTCACTCAAACTCAAGGTACAGTTACCCGAAAAGCGTCTGAATCAGTTAGGATTGGAAGGTAATTAATATGACTGTATCGACGGCTATTTTAAAAGTAGTTGCTACATTATCATCAAGTGAAAAGGGACGGAAAGCGATCGGTGTAGCATTACTTACTCCCGTTGTAATACTTCTTCTTGTTGTGGGTGTATTCGTTGCACTGCTAACGGGTTTGTTCAGTTTGCTTTACGGTGCAGTGCGTGATACAAGCGTCAGCCAATCGTGGAATGATATACGAAAAAATGTGGAATCCGCTCTGAGCGGTGTCAACTCCTCAATCAATACGCAGGTCAAGAATGATACATACAGTTTTATGCCGGACTTTTCGATAAATCTGTCAAAGTCTGTTCTGCAGAAAACTTTTTCAGAGGGTAACAACTCGTTTTTGCTACTGTACGATACAAAGGAGGTCAATGACAGCGTTGCAAAAGCGAAGAAGTATATAGATAAGCTGAAAAAGGTAAAATCACAGAAAGAGCTTGAACAGCTTAACGAAGAAATTGATTTAAGCAGCTACAAATATTCTAACCTTGCGAAAGATAAGGAATTCCGGGACGATAAATCGTATGATATGAGCAAATACAGTCAGAGTACGGTACAGCTTATAAACACACTCGTCAAGCCCGAAATGCCGACATACGACTATGACGAAGAAAACGTAACAATTGACGGTGTAAAGGCAAAAAAGCAGATACTTACTGTGCATAAAGAGAACAAAACTCAGATAGTTGAATACACCTGTTACGGTGAAGGTGACATATATCTTCCGAGATTGCTTGCGTTATATCAAGCGGAAACATTCAGCCGCTTTGAAGATATGGCAGAAAGTGACGCAAGCGGACTTGATAACGATATAGCAAGTGCTATCGAGAACGTCAGCTCAGACGAAAGCGGCGGTGCAACAGCAGATGGTTTTGACGTTGCTTGTCTGAACGTGTTCCAGGCACAGGAGATAGGACAGATATTCGAGAGAGCGGCTCTTGAGGGTAAGTTTTCCGCAAAAGTCAGTACGGAAAAGACCGGTACTACAGAAAAACTGTCAATAACGGTAAAAACACCGTCTGAAGATGACTGGTACGAAATGTTTAATGTAGACGAGAAGTACAGGGATTACACCAAAGAAAATACGCAGATAATCGAGCGTATCTTATCCGACGCACAGATAAATAATTTGTACATATCGGTAGATAGTACAGCTCAACGTGCATTGTTCGTGTACTTTCAAGGCTTTTTCAATCTCCCGGTCGAAGCCGATGATTTAAAGGAAAACACAAACGGTATCCTTACAACGCTGAATGACTTTGAAACAATACACAGCCGTGGCACAAGCACGATAGGAAAAGCATACGAATCGGGTATAACACTGTATCTGAATGACGAGGATACCGAGGTCAGAGCGGAGATACTTCCCGATGTAGGCGAGTGCATACAGGATGTGTATATCTATGACGTTTATGACGCAGAAAAACGCAAGGTAGTAAAAGATAAGCCAAATTATACATACAACTGCTCGGCGGTACAGCTTGCGTACATAATTGATACGGACGTGTTTGCAGAGGAATACGGCTTTGATTTTCCGACTATCGTAACAACCACAGGTACGGAGATAAAGCACGATGACGGTGTTCTGACGCTGATGATAGAATACAGCTGTCTTGACAGGCTTGAAACTATTTCGGAGCAGGACATAGGATTGTCGCTGTATGACGTATACGACAAAGACGAGAAGATAGTAATAGGCTATGCTCACTGCGGTAAGCACAGTAAGGAAAAGGACGAGGGCTTATCAGCGGCAGGCTGGAGCCATACATTCGGAAGTGAGATAATACCTCATTTGTGCGTCAAAACTGCGTTTGTAGACGGAGAGGTAACGCCTCCGGAGCTTGATAATCCGCATATCTATGACGGCTTATCGGTGCGTTTTGTCGGAGCAAAGGTAAATCCTTTGCTTTGGTTTAAGGCTTACAGGACGGACGTTAATAAAGACCTACTGGACAGCATAAGTGCGATACAGGTGAAAAAATAAAAGGAGAATTTGATTATGGAAAATGAAGAAAAGCTGTTTGATACATTCGGTGAATATCTTGACAAATGCGGTGACGTGGAATTTGATTTTTTCTGCGATGACCTGTATTGTGACCATACTGTAGTATGGAACAGCTATAATGATAAGCTGACAGAAAAAGCAAAGGAAAAATGGAACAAACTGCTCGGCTCAAAATATGAAGTTACTTACTCTGATGATAAGTATCGTATCAGACAGATAAACATACCCGATGAAAATCTGCGTAAATTCTGCCTTGATTTTGCGTATGCACAGGCAGGGTATATTCCGGCATCAGAGTATGATGAGCTGTTTTGTAGCGAAAACCGCATTTGCATAGGTAATTGCTATGTAAATTTCGGAATCAAAACAATATCGCTGTCCGGAGAAACAAGACAGGATTGCGAAAATCTGAATATGACGGACTGTATGACGCTGTACGGACGAATAGCAATGAACAATCCTGTCAGCTGTGAAACAGCACTGACTGTCAATGCAGTGAGCGTAGCAGGAAATACAACTGTACCGCTGATAGTATGCAGAAAAGGTACTTTCAGCTATGTGAACAATTGGCAGACTGATAAATTACTCGGTAATGAGAAAATGTTTAAGATGATAGCTGATAAGGCGAAGATCGAAGCTAAATCCTACAACAAATTTGAAGAAGAAGAACCGGAGGTATAAAAATGTTTTTATTCCCGCTTTTAATGGTAGAAAAGAAACGTCAGACAATGCTCAGCGAGATACGCAAGGAGCTTGAGATGAATCAGAAGATAACAACAGTGAACAATCTTTCGTATTTCATTAAGGAGGAGCTGAAATATTATGAGTACATCACTCATATCATAATCGACCTTGAATTTATCGAGGAAAAGGGCGATGAATTCCTTACGAGCTTAAAGGCTCTTGTGATGGCAACGGACGTGCCGATAATCATATACGCCGAAGGAGTATATCCCGGTGATATGCTGCTGTCGGAAATAGCAAGACAGGGACTTGCAAATATCATAGGCGAAACGCCAAAAACATTCAAGCAGATAAGCCGCAACAAAATGCAGAAAGACCTGCGTGAAGCACTGATAAAGTCAACTGCCGACCGCAGAATAGGACTAAGGGAAGAACGTCAGAGAAGATTTGACGTTACATATATCCCTGTCAATAAAGTCATCACAAACGCAATACCGAATTACAACAACTGCGACCTGCATTTATCAATCGGTTTATTCGGAGCAATGCGTCGTGTCGGTACTACAACATACGCAATACAGCTTTCAGAGTATTTCACAGCAAGAGGAGCAAAGGTAGCGTTCTTCAGCAAGAACGAACTTACTGACGGCGATCTGAATATTCTCCAGGAAACATACAAGGAAGAAACTGTATCAAAGGGAACGTATTTCACATATCGCAACATCGACTTCTATTTCTTCGGCAGAGTGCCGGAGAACTGGGGAATCTACAATGTTGTAATCAATGATTACGGCACAGACACCGAGCAGATTGACAACTGGCTGTCCTGTCACTACAGATACATTGTGAGCGGTTTCAACGAAACCGACATAATACAGCTTATGTCACTGCTCGAAACTGACAAGAACGATACAAAGCGGCTTATAGGCAGAGATTACAGAATAGCGTTCAATTTCGGAGATCCGTCAATGTGTGGTGAACAGTACAGGTATCTTTGTTCAAACCTTGCACCTTCGGCAAGAATTACAATGAACGGCTTTCTGCCGTACAAGTTTAATTTGCCGCAGTGGTTTTTGCAGACGTGCGACACGGAGTTCGAGAACTACAGAATGTATATCTCAAACATAAAGAGATAACGGAGGTGGCAGTATGGCACATCTTGAAGAAGATATAATTGAACGAGCAAAAAATACCGATATGATAGCCCTTCTCGAAAGCGAGGAGGGCTTTTCCTTTAAAAGCACTTATGGGGAAAGGGAATTCAAGTGTATTGAGCATAACAGCCTTGTTGTAAACGGCAACCGACGCAGATGGTACTGGAACAGCCGACAGGTCGGCGGAAACAATGCCATTGATTACCTCGTAAAGATACGGGGTATGAATTTCAGAGATGCTGTTTTGCATCTTGTCGGTGAACGGGAACAAGCGGAGTATGCGCCGATAAAGAAACCTGTAGCGGAAAACGTATCTATATCAAAGTCCGTAAGATTTGTTCTGCCGGAGCAGGCTCACTTCCCGGACGGCAGACGAAATTACAGTAATATCATTGCTTATCTTAATAAGGGCAGAGGTATTGATATGAACATCATCAATGCACTGATAGCTTCCGGTCAGATTTATCAGGGAGTGCAGTACAACGGTTTGCATATAGTCGGATACAACGATGAGGGAATGGCTTTTTATCGCTTTAATGATAACCGTGACTGGGTTGATTATAGATTGCAAACGCTGAGAGCTTCACCGACAGCAACAGATACATATCAAGCTGAAGCTGTTTCTTCAAAATATGTTGATAACATTTTACTGAAGGATAACACAAAAATATTTAAGAATAATCTTGTTGTATCGACCGGGAAAAACGCTCAAGGTGAAATATCCTATGCAGCATTCCGTATAGCAAGCACAAATTACAGATTCCGGGGAGAAGTAGCCGGGAGCGATAAAGCAAGTGGCTTTCTGATTGAGAGCGAGGGTATGAACGATTGTGTGTATGTTTTTGAATCGTTCATCGACGCTATGAGCCACGCCAACCTGTACAATATAAAGTACGGAAATAAGGACGCCTGGAAACTGCACAACAGGCTTGCTCTCGGCGGAACAGCCGATACGGCTCTGATGGAGCTGTTGAAGCGTAAACCGAATATCCGTAATATATGTCTGTGCCTGGATAATGATAGTGCAGGGCGAACTGCTGCTAAAGAAATTGCAGGTAAGCTCAGAAGTATGGGATACATTAACATCTATGAACGCTATCCCAATGAAAAAGATTACAATGATGAGCTTAAAAAAGTTAAGTCGATCATAAACGAACAGGCAGAAGAAAACGAACAGTAAAATTTAATAAAGGAGGATAACCCAATGCAGAACAGCAAAAGCTACTTTGTATTGCCTAATACAGCATTCGGCTTATCCTCCGAAGAATTTTCTGTGCTTGCTTATCTGCTGTCAATTCCAACGGCAAAAAAGCGTGTCAGACAGCAGACCATAGCAGAGAAGTGCAATATAGGCAGTCGCAATACTGTAACAAAAGCCATAAACAGCCTGCTTGCAAAAGGATATATATTTACAAAAATCCGTACCAGGCGTGTGAACTACTGGTACGGAACAAATATCTATTATCTTAACGAGGACGCAGTATGCGATTTTTCAAAAGGATACACATTGATACAGAGAACCGTTTTTGAATACGGCTTATCGCCGGCACAGCTGAAGGTATATGCTTTCATTGCAAAGTCAATCAACTCAAAGCTCGGCTACTGCTGGAACAGCTATACCGATATATCCAAAGGCACAGGTATGTCCCGTAGCACTGTAATTGCGCTAATCCATCAGTTAGAATACAGAGGACTTATAAGCAAAATCAGAAAAATGAGATACGGCTGTCCTAAAGTTTATGCCGACAATGTTTACTGCATAAAACTGAAAAGAAAAAAGCGGATAAAAAAAGAAGTACAGCCCCGCAAAGACTGTACCTCTCAAAAATCCAATGTAAATTATAACTTACACTTTGATAATAACACAGAGCCTTTCTTTTGTCAAGTCCTACTGAGCGATTTTTTACAAACGAGGGGTAGTCCGAAATATGAGCATCTATATATTACCCAGCAAATTAGCCACAGAAAAAGAAAAGTAAGTAAATTAAATTTACTATATAGCAGTATATATAGGATACTTAGGACCGTTTACGCTCATTTTTCTTCAAAAAAGTCCTGCGGAAAACGAATAATGAGTAAAAATAAGGCTCCGCCTTGATATTTTTCGACTTTTCTTTTCTGCGGCTAATAGTGCCGGTGCGACACCGTGACGCACTTGCAACATAATGAAAAATATGTTAGAATAAAGAAAATATGTTGTGATACGGATTGGAGGTGTCTGTAATGATTGAAAACATAGAAAATGAAAAAGAATGTTGTGGATCGTGTGATTTTTGTATGTTTGATAATAACGGAAACGCAGTATGTGCTGATGACAATTCAAAACATAAATACGGTGACATTATTTCTGAGAATGATGAAATATGCGAAAACTATCAGTTACGATTTGGCATAATGTAAAGGAAACGCCCTCTGCCGGAGCTGTTGCTCTGACAGAGGATGTTTTTTTCTCCGATATTCTGCTAATATTCAGCTATATAGCAAAATGTACAAACGAAAGCTGATTTTGTTGTGCAAGTGTACAAATTCAATTTTGCATTACACGAAACGCTTGGCATTACACGAAACGTATGCTATAATATAGGCACAGGGTTAAGAAAGAACCTCGAAAAATAAAACAAGCTCGATTGAGTGAGAAAGGAAAAAAAGATTATGAATAATATCGTTATCAAAGGCCGTCTCACCGCTGACCCCGAAATGCGCAAAACTATGAACGGCGTTCCCGTTGCAAATTTTACTGTAGCTGTTGACCGGACGTTCAATCGTGATGAAACGGACTTTTTCCGCTGCACCGCGTGGCGCTCTACGGCTGAATTCGTGAATGAGCATTTCAAGAAAGGCCAGGAAATTCTTCTGAGCGGCGAAATGCGTTGCGACGTTTGGGAGGACGACGACGGGGAAAAGCATTCGGCGTGGACGCTACAGGCATCGAATGTCGAATTCTGCGGAAGCAAGCCACAGTCTGCTGATACGCCCAAAAAGAAAACCTACAAGAAGTAATCAAACTAGCGGGCGCGTGTAAACCACATTCGCCCGCTTTTATTTCAAGATTGGAGTGTATAACCATGAAAACGTTCCTTGAATACCTTATTTGTTCCGCTATTGGCGCGCTGCTTGTGGCTATTTGTGTTTTCGTCCCTATGTTGATTGGTTGGTGATGGGCTTGTCGTCTTGTAAATACGCAAAATCATGTTTTGAATGCCCATTTCCCGACGTTCCGCCACGGTGCTTGTCAAACTTTGATGCAAGTGATTATAAGGACGCGATTTATATTTTCCGTAAAAACCGAAACATTCAACCGTTCCCGCGCGATGAGCTTGGAGAGCACGTAGAGATTAGCGCGGTTATGTCAGAGGACGACAACATTTTGAGATTGTCAATTTATTATGACAAGTTTCTAATGGCGTATTTGGATGCCGGATGGCGTTCGTTACAGAGAGCGATGCGCAGCAAGTCTAATGTGTACTTTTCGATTGGCCTTGAAAAATCATTAGGGACTAAACGCGCTTATGAAATCATTCGGGAGTGCTATAAATACTGCTATGGCATTGGTAATCTTATGGCCCGCGCTATTGATTGTACGAATGGAGATATTATCGCGCGAAAGGTAAAAGATGAAATCAGCAAAAACGAATATTATGCGATTTTCGATGTTGTGAGATCAAAGAAAGGATTTACTATGGTATGATTAACGATATAAATGAAGATAACATTAGATTACTGGCAGATAGCGGCTGTCCTAGAAACCTGTGGGGTATCAATCATGACTTTTATTGTATTCTTCAAGATGACGAGGCTTATTATGGGCTATATAATGGTTCTGCCATAGATACCTGCCGCGCTTGTTGGTTGAAATGGCTATCTAAAGAAAGTGAGGATAATCATGAATAACAATTCTTATGTCTGTATTCCTGCTTGTAAACTTGTAGAGATAATCGAACATTGTTGTCCGCCTGAAACGTCAGTTGACCAGTGCGTTCGGCTTGCTTATGAAGATTGCGACGGCCGGACTTGCCTTGAATGCTGGAAAGGCTGGCTAAAGGACGGTAACGGCGATGGCTGAATATGTGGACTTCAAATTAGCTAAGGCTATAATATGCGATATGTGCACCCAGTTATACCCGAATGAAGATTGCCCCATAAACTGTGATTGGATGGCTCTGCTTGAAAGAAATTGCAAAAAGGACGGTGAATAATTATGCCCCGCAAAAGAAAACCTTTAACCGAATGGCAAAAGCAGGCTAAAAATTTCAAGGCACGAATTCGATATTCTGAGAAAAAAGGTTATAGCGTATCTGAACACGCGCGTTATGCTTATGAGCATATCAAGGACTATACTGCCGAAGAACTAAAGGGCTTTACGCATGAATACATCCGTGAAATTGATAGCATTTCGGAAGCTCAGTTGACTATCGAAAATTACCGCCAATTCCTTAAAGAATTTATCACCCCCGGCAAGAAGTATGAATCGCAAGGGGCGTATTTGCTCTTAGCGTGGTTCAATTCGTTACTTGATACGCGAAGTGTAAGACAAGTTGCAGAAATGATTAAGCGCGGCCTTGAAGAAGATGGTCTGCCCGACTATTCCGTGAAATACCGCGAACATGACGCTCTTGCCTACATCGGTAAAATGCAGGCATGGTTGCCCGAAGAGATGCGTTTGTCAGACGAACAAATTTATCACTATGCAAATGACTATGATAGCATTGATTGGGGCGAATTTTACGATGACTAAAAAGAAAAAACAGCAGATTGAACCACGGGCTATTGTTCCCCGCTATGCCTGTGATTTTGAAACAAGCGTTTTCGAGGGTCAGGAATATACGGAAGTTTGGTCTGCTGCGTATGTCGAAATAGGCGGAAAGTCAGAGCAAGTAACTGTTTGTAAGTCAATCAGTGAATTCTTCGACGATATGTTTTCACATGATGCCCGGCGCCAAATCCTATACTTCCATAACCTGAAATTCGACGGCGCTTTTATCCTTGACTATTTTATTTCACAACTAGGTTGGAAACAGGCATATACTCATACCGGTGAAAGCCAATTTGAGGGCACAGTCTGGTCGAATGACAAGGAAATGCCCGCGAAAAGTATTAAGTATATGATTGCCGACAAACAAGGTGTTTGGTACAGTATAGTAATTAAGGGCGCGAACGGAAAGATTCTCGAAATTCGTGATAGCCTAAAGCTGCTCCCGCTTTCGCTTAAAAAGTTGGGTGAATCTTTCAAGACAAAGCACCAAAAACTTGAAATGGAATATAAGGGTGAACGTCATGCGGGCGGCTTCATTAGCCCGGAAGAATATGAGTATATTGCAAACGACGTGCTTGTTCTGAAAGAGTGTCTTGAAACAACATTTGCTGAGGGTCACACTAGACTTACCATTGGTTCGTGCTGCTTTGACGAGTGGAAGAAAACGCTGGGCGGGGACTCCCGTTACAAAGATTGCTATCCAAATTTATGGAAACGTCATATTGATGAAGAAATATATGGTTCTCCGTGCATTGGCCGATATATCCAGCGTGCATATAAAGGCGGCTGGTGCTATGTTAACCCTAAGTTTGCTGGTGAGCCTCAACCTAGAGGCTGCACATTTGACGTGAACTCCTTGTACCCTTATGTAATGCACAGTATGTCCGGTAATGCCTACCCGGAAGATTTGCCCACGTTTTGGAGCGGCAACTATATACCGGAGTGTTGTGGAATGGCTAAGAAAGAATGGGGCCCGGAGAGCAGCTATGGGCCATACTATTATTTTGTCCGCTTCAAATGCCGTTTCAAATTGCGCAATGGTTATTTGCCTACGGTTCAAATCAAAGGCAATCCATTGTATAAGGGCACGGAGTGGCTGAAAACATCCGATGTGTATAATCCGCGCACAGGTATATATCACGATACCATTATAAATTGCGACGGAGAGAAAGTAAAACCAATCGTAACGCTCACAATGACTTGCACTGACTATGAGCTATTCAGAGAACATTATGACGTGTTTGATTTGGAAATTCTTGATGGTTGCTATTTTTATACAAGGAGGCGTGTATTCGACCAGTATCTTAACAAGTATCGAGAAATTAAAGAGAACAGCACAGGCGGCATTCGCTATCTTGCCAAGCTGTTTTCCAACAACCTGTATGGCAAAACCGCCGCGTCCCCGGACAGCAGTTTTAAAGTAGCGTATGTAAAGGATGATTCATCTATCGGCTTTTACCCTAATTACGCGCAGGATAAAACCCCCGGCTACATTGCTATCGGCGCGGCCATTACTAGCTATGCCCGCTGTTATACCATACGCGCCGCACAAGCAAATTATGAACATTTCTGCTATGCAGATACCGACAGCATACATCTGAATTGCAGCCCAGAAGAAGTGAAAGGAATTACAGAGCACCCACGTACCTATGGCTGCTGGAAATGTGAAAGCGAATGGGATTACGGGCTGTTCCAGCGGCAGAAAACCTACGTCGAACACGTAGTTAAAGAGAACCATGAAGAAGTGAAGCCGCATTATGACTTGAAGTGCGCGGGCATGCCTCAGCGTAGCAAGAAGCTGTTCTTGCAGTCGTGCGGCGAAGATGAAGGTGTCGAGCCTGAAAATGATATGGAACGAGAATTCCTATCTGAGCGAAGAACTATTGAGGACTTCAAAGTAGGATTATGCGTTCCGGGCAAGCTGCGCCCAAAGAGAATTCCGGGCGGGATTGTCCTTGTAGATACAACATTTCAATTTAAGGAGGGTTAACAATGATAATAACAATCCCATCTATTAAAGCCCCTGAGTGCCAATGCGGAGAAAAGGCCAAAGTTTATCTTTCTCCGAATGACCTCAAAGTTAGATGCCCTCACTGTGGCAAGGAAGCAAGCGTTCACTATACTACAAGTTTTTATCGATTTAGTGCTGGTGACTTAGCTGACCTTGTGGCTATAATAGGCAATAAGGCATAAGGGGGGGGGGTTAGCAATGGCCGATGTTCATGGACGGTGGATTAGACCGCATTGGAAGAACAGTAATTATTGCTGCGACTGTTCGGAATGCGGCGGGGAGGCAATGCATCAAGATTATCAGTGGCATAAAAAAGGCGTCTACCCTTTCTGCCCCAACTGTGGAGTGAGGATGGACGCTTATACGGAATAAAAAATTACACCCCCTACCATACGATAGGGGGTATAACTATATCTAAAACACCGCTTGCTGCTGCGCGGTCGCTAATACCGATAACCTACGCCGAGCCGGTTTCACCCGGTAGCCTCTCGTCGTGGCACAACAGGGACGCGGTGCAGATACCTCAACAGGAGATTGTTTTCACGAGGGCTTCTTTGCTTTCAAGATTCTTGAAGCGGAATCTGCCCATTTCAAACTGGTGTCTCAGCAGTGCAATGAGGCTATCATAACCGCCGCCGAGAATATAGTCAACATCATGGTCGTCTGTATTGACTGTGATTTTCATTGGATGCGTATGGTCAACAGATGGCGAACAGTAAAGCATACTTCCAAACTTATTTGCTTCCGGGTATTCCCTCACGCCATATTCTCTGCCGTGGTATTTAATCGTGCATAGGTACACATTCTTGCCAGTCATTTCTTCAACAAACGCCTGATTATCACTAAGGTATTTCCCACTATCAGAAAAAGCAATGTATGAGGTGTTCTTGAACGCCTTAGAGAATCCGCTTTCGGCCTGTGCCTTTGCGGCGCTTTCGTTATACCCTTGTTCAAGCACGAAACCAGACCCGCGCATGAATTTCACCTTATCATTCAATCTGCTGCTGATTCCCATAGCGGCGTAATATGGATTTAATACAGTAACAGGGTTACTAAGCATAATCACGGGCACGTATCTACTCTGTTCGCCGCCGCCTCTTGCGATGGACTTGTGAATTGACATAAATTTGTCTACTTCGCCGGCGCAATAGCACCATGTTTCACTTTGAAATTCATCAAATAACATAATAGTAGTGTCATTGAGATAGTGAGAATATTTCTTAACCTGTTCGGCGGAGTTGAGCGCCACGGCATAACCGCAACACTCAGACTCGCCGCCATCTTTTGCAACCATTAGATGCACAAAGGCTTTACTTTCAGACATTTGCTGAGTAAGCGTATACCCCGGAAAGAACAGTGCCCCAATTTCCTTGAAGAATTTGTCCGCGCAATCTTGCAACTCATATTTGTATCTATAAATCAGGCAGAACTTTCCCTTGCCTCTGAGATATCTGCGAAGCACATAACGATTGAACCAAGTGGTTTTGCCCGCGCTTCGGTTGCTGGTACAGATATAAATCTCTGGGCGCTCTCCGTCGATATCATACAGACTTAGCAGCTTTGTGCCATCATAATACTTGCTTTCCATTTTGGCTTACTTCCTATCCATATAGCGCTTCATTACAACAAGCGCTCTAAGCAGAGTTTCATTCAGGTTAAGGTCGCCATTACCGACACCACCAAGAGCACCGCAATCGCAGAGAGCCTTGATAGTATCTTTCCCCCAATCGGGAACTTCATTCAGATTGTGATAAACCATTTCATCTTCCTCACTTTCAGGTTTAGTTTCAGGTTCGTCTTTATCATCAGCAAGCAGCGAATAATTCGGTACACCGTACCCGCGCACGTAGCGGGAGTTGACAATCAAATTACGTCTGCCAACCGCGTCGCCCTTGTTGCCTTCGATAACTGTGATATTATATCCATTGCAGGTTTCAACAATACCAACATGGTCGGGAACACCGGTACAGTCGCCGTGGCCACTATCGTCCCAGTCGTAGAAGATAATGTCACCCGGTTTTGGCACATAGTCGTCGCGCTCTTCCCAGCAGTTGGCAAACATATATTTGGTAATCATTTCGGGGCAAGAACACTCTGGGAATACAATGCGGGAAAATCCCGCAATGTACCCCATAGCGCTGACGAATGTAGCGCACCATGCGTCGCTATACTGCACTTTGTAGCCTCTAGGTCTGGGCTGGTTTTTGTTGTAGATATCAATAATTTCCTGCTTCTGCCCGTTATAGCTGTTCGCTCCCATGTAGGCACGGGCAGTTGCAACGAGAATTTCTCGGAGTTCAGTAGTAGTCATGCAAATTCCTCATCTTTCATATCAGTTTACGTTTGGTCAGGCACGTTTAAGGCAAATGACCCGTTAATGGCCGCTAAAGCCGTATAACCTGTGAGGGCATTTTCTGGGAACGCAATAATCAGATTGCCAGCAGTGCTAAGGTACGCTGACCCGGTGCGCGTCTCGTTGGCAAAGGTGCTGCCCGTAATCATCATCTGTACAACAGTATAGTAATATTCATTCGCTGGCTTTAACGACCCAAAAACTCCATCTAGCTTCATGTCTATCGTCATAATATTGCCCACATCTACAGGTTCAAGGCCAACTAGTTCAAGCCCGAAATTAACGGTTCCCGTCCCTCTGTTGTATCTAAGCTCAATTTTATTCAGCGTTAGTGCGTCTGAATGCTGACTAGTAATAACGGGTTCCCATTTTGTGTCAGAGTTTACAACCATACTTCCAGCCTTAATTTTGTTAAAGGTCACAGAGTCGTCTGCCAGCACTGTTTCAGTAACGGCTTCTGACGCAAGTTTTTCGGTAGTAACTGCGTAGTCATTAATCTTTTCTGTGGTAACGCTTTCTTCAACTAGCTTATCTGTAGCAACAGACTCATTAGCCAGCTTATCGACAGTCACAGCGCCACCCGCAATTTTCTGTGCAGTCACAGCGCCAACCGCAATTTTCTGTGTAGTCACAGCGCCATCCGCAAGTTTCTGTGTGGTCACAGCACCATCCTCGAGAGAAACGGTCGAGGGCTTTTGCATTTCCCACTTGTGGCCATTAACGGACAGAATCTTTCCACTGTCGGAGTCGTCCGGGTTCGGGCTTGGGAGATAGGACTCATACAAATACACAGTGGCAGAGCCAAGCTTAGTAATACTCAGCATGACAGGAGAATTACCAACTGTACCTGTAAAAATATAGACACTGTCATTACCTGCTGACACATAGCCAGTATTAAACGAAACAGACAAGCCGGTAGTGCTGTCGGGCAAAGTAATATTGAATTTCATCGGCTTGTTCGCCGCAAGGTTCGCAAGAATGGAATCAAAACTTTCGTCAAAAATAACCGTCCATTTTGTCGCGCCTTCTGACGCATCGTAGCCCAAGGATGTAACTTTGGTAGAAGTTACAGTAATGGGGTCAAATTCCTTCACCCCATACTTCCATGCCGCGTCATTAACATGAGCAGAAAGCTCGATAATGCGAACAAGCATTTTATCGGAAGCCGTATCGTAATTGGACGTGACGAAAGTAAACGTCATGTGATTATCGCCGTACATATCAAATGTTCCGTTCCAGTAATCTGCATTATCGACCGTATCAATCAAGCGAACAGGCAAGTTCTGATAGTCCTTACCATGGAAACCATGGAAGTTATTATAATACCGCGCTACACTTGCGGGGTCGCAATCTTCGGCCGCTTCAATAATGTCTCCGGCCTTTCTAGTAAACCGGAAACCTTCATATCTCTGAAAATCAAACAGTTCAGTGCCGAATGTTTCAATCTTCCACGTATTTGCATCCTTGTCACCGACAATATTTACTATATCAAAGATTTCGCTAGGAACATAGTCGCGCCGTCCCGCGTGAGGGTCGGGCATAAAGGTAATTCTAACCTCACGTTTAGCCGTGGAATTGTCATAAACAGTCGCCACGCTAGAGCCAAGTTCAAGCGCATTGTAATTCAGTCTAGCGTTTACGCCGACACAAAGTTTGCTTGTAACGCTAGCTGCATCGAACATCCTGATAAAGTCTGCTGGGGTGATATTAGCTGTTACAGTTTCACCGTCCGCTGTGGCAGTAAAATTAACAATACCCTCGGCAGAGGTATACGGGGTGTTAATCTCGATAATCTGCAAACCCCATTCCTCATCAAGAGAAGCCGCAGAAGCGGGCGGAATCGTGATTTTTGCAATTTTCTGACGAACGGCGTAGTCTCCTTCGCTGTCGTAAGCTGTACTGATAGGGACGATAATATTAAAGCCATCAAATGATGCATTTTCCCAATTTGGGGCATTATAGCCGCATGACGCAGCATATACTATATTACTACCTTCATCGGTGGTTTCCAATAGGGTAGCAATCATGTCCCTATCAGTTACCCACTGACGCAATTCGCTCCTTGTCGGCATGGCTAGAACAGGCTTAGCCTTATGCGGTGGCGTACCGGCAAAAGCAAGGAAATGAATTTTTGCGTTTGTGCTTTCAATCTTTTTCAGGCGCTCATCAAGCGCAGCGTCTGCTGCCTGTCTATCAGCGATTTCGTTCGTCAAACCCTCGTTAAGTTTATTAACTGCGTCGCCAGTGGTGTTAAGCTGACCAACTACCTTACAAAGGGTTTCGTAGTAACTCATGCTTTCGTCATACACAAGCGGGAGAATGGGCTGGCAGTAAAATCTCATGGTATTCAACATATTAACTGTGTCCATAACTTCACTCCTTTACCATACGTTCATAAATTCGGTTGAAAGTTCGCCAACCATTCTACGCTCAATATTGATAAGCGAACTAGCAACATCTTTCATAAGTTCAATTCTAGCCTTGCCGCCAGATTTACCTTTGATTGTCTCCGTGGTGTTGGCTTTTCTGTCAGACGTTTCATTATGCGATTCGGTGTTGTCGTTCTTCTGGTCAATCAATGCACGACGGGCATAGGACAGGTACGCCATGCCCGCAGCATCCTCAGCGGGTTTCACAGACACAAGGCCATTCTGCGGCGTGTCGCTGTCAAGGTTGTAATTATCAGCGGTAATAGTGTTGTTGTTTGTGCTGCCGCCAAGAGCCTTGTCGTTGTAATCACCTGTGAACGTGCGCACAAGGTCGGTGTCGCCATACAATGCTTCTATGTCCTCGGCCGTAAAATCACGAATGCTGTTGAAGGTAGACTTGACAAGCTGCGTATAGTATGGCGTAATTTCGGCAAGCTGCTCATTCATGTGGAACACCCAAAGTGCCGCCGTTTCCCAGCCGATTTCACGGGTATAATAGTGGGCAAGGATACGCTTACAAATATAATAGGTGGTAGGCTCATCAACAAATTCCCACGGAATGACGCAGCGCTTAAACGGTGAATCTTCTCTACCCGTGCTACCAATGGGGAACATCTTAGGAGCGGCAACGCCAATTATTTCGTCAATGGTTTTGGCAGTATCATCTACCAGAGATTCACAAATGAATCTTACCTGCGTCGTATACAAACTCATTCTTTCGATTCACCCCCGCCACTATCAGAATTCGGGTCGAGCCAATCGTTAACGGTGTTTCCATCGTCGTCGGAAATACCAGACGTATAAAGAGAATTAACAGAAACTTTAATATTAAGCCCGAACATTTTATTGATTTGCTCGGCGGCTTGCTGACGTGCTTCTAGCTTTGACATTCGGCAAGCGGATGTGCCAGCAGTTGCCTGTTGAATTTCGTCGGTAACAAGTCGCTCGCGTTTAGAAATGGTAAGGTTCGGTACGCCCTGCATTGAGAGCGCTTCATTCCAGATTTCCCGTTTAAGGTCTTGCAGTTCTGCCGCCGTATAAGGTACTCCCGGATTAAGAACCTGAATGTTGTTGAGATTCAGGTCTTTGTCGCCAAAGATGATGGGGACATTCCCGTCGTACTGCATCATGAGGTTCTTAAACGTCAGGCGCTGAGATTCGGGACACGTCACGATAACCGGGGTTTTCTGCGCCGCTGCGTTAACATCAACATCGCGGTCAATATTTTCGAGGCGGTGAGCATAAACCCAAGCCTCATAAGCGGACGGAAGCCTAAGGCGGTTATTCCAGATAAGAACAGAATTGGTGTTGTCCAATTTCCATTGGTTCTTACCAACGCTTGAAGCGTATGCCACTCGGTTGATTGGTGTGTTGTACACATCAAACGGGCCATTCGCCATAACGCGCAAAGCAAGATAGCCTTGCTTGTCATAATCTTCCTTGCCCTCTAGTCGCGCTGCTTCTGAAAGAACATCATCTTTGAAGAAAACGGCACAGCCCGTAGAAAACAGGCACAACTCCAAAAAGCGCGGGTCAACGCTCGGCGGGAGATTTTCCCACGTGAACAAAGAGGTTGAAATTTCCGTTAGCTTGTTGAAGTAAAACTGATACCGGGTTGTGTTATCGTAGGCCGTTTCCCAAAACTGGCGCGAGTGAGAGCCTTTAGGGTTTCGGTATGGTTTACTCAAATTGTTATCACCTACTTAAAGCGAGTTATCGAGCGAGTAGTTGCCTACGCGCGTAAACGGGTTTCCGGCAGACAGGTCAATGCAGCGCCAGAAAGTAATACCGCGGTCATAAATCTGCACAAGCGCGGCGGTCGCATCTGCGGGAGCGCTACCAGTGAGTGTGCAGCCGCAGGTTTTTACGTAATTCCATGCTTTTCTGCCGTTACGGTTAGGGACTTTAAGGCGGTTCGTCTTGTAACCGTACATGGAAAAGAAATCGTCGATGATTCGGGCAAACTGCCCTTTAATGCGGTAAGGCATATAGTGGAAGCCTTGATAACCCATAGCACAAAACACGCTAGATGACTGCTGACCGCGAGCGTGGTTGGGCTGAGTTGAAGCTGTCTTTACCTGCGCGACAAGATTGATTGTTTTACTTAGAACATCGCCAGAAGCGGATGTATTTACTTCTGTCAAATTCTGTTGAGCTGCCATCTGATTTGCATAAGCCCCAGCAAATTGCGAAACATTCCCAGCCTGAGCCGCTGCACTAGTGGCGGCACTAGCCAAGCCTACGCCAGCAACCGCTCCTGCCACTTGCTTGACGGTATCAATAGCAGTATTAGCAACTCCAGCAGCAATAGCATACTTGTTTTGCGCAATCCACGCCTTGAAAGTGTCAACATTCCACGCGCATTGCGGGAAACCCCCCATAATAAGCGATTCCTGAAAGTTTGTTGGAAGCCCTTTATAGTTAAGGGGTATAGACGCACATTCAAGATTGCCGTTTACTACGCCTACAATGTTAAATGTTGGCTTCCTATTTGAGAAGTATTCATAAGCATAGTTCGCCGCATTGCCTTGAAGATTATCGACATACACCCCGCAAAATGGAGCAGTATATAGTTTATTGTTTTTTGGCCTGTAGCCGTCAAACGTGCCGGTGAAAGCTGGAATAGAATCAACAGTATGCGGGACAAGGCCGGTAGCCAAATCGCCGGTAATTGACCAATTCATGAAAAACTTCGGGTACATCGTAATACTAACAATGCCGTCCGCTTTATTTGCTTTCGTAGCGGCCTCAATAATAGCGTTCGCTTTTTCAGTACAAGCTTTAGGGTTGGCTGGGTCATATTCGCAAAGATTCTTTGTCAGGCCGGTATAAATGCCACTATCCACGCCGCCGACGCCGCCGGTAGAAGCATCTTTAATGACCCACTTGTTATCTTCATAAACGGCTTTCCATGTAGCTAGAATACAAATTACATAATTAGTTTTTAAGAAAAGATTCGGAAAATAATCAGCATCATACACATATTCGCCAAGTTCAAAAGATTCGGGGATGAGGTTGTCACCAATCGCGTCAGTCATGGCGTGCTCACGCTCAACAAAGCACTGCTCAACATTAACGTCGAACAAATACGTCTGCATGGGGTCAATCGTATAGTAAATGCGCGAAGTGGTATTACTGATATATTCAACCTGCGTAATGAACGCATAAAACCATTTTTCTCCATAACCGGTATTACGGAACATCAGGTAATTGCAGCCGAGCAGTTCATCGACAGTTTTGTCCAAGGTAATGTATGGCCTAGGATAACGCTGATATGAAACTTTATCAAAATAATACGCAAGCGTATATGTAGTAAATGCCGTAGCTTGCTGGTCTGCGCTATCAAACCAAATGGTATGGTCGAATGACGGTTCAAGAGGGACATTCTTTAGAATGAATACCTCTGAATTCGGAACAATCATCGACATGAAACCACCTGCCTTTAAAAAATTCCCGCCTACCCACCCGACTACTATTTTAACGCCGTAGCCATTCGTCTGTAACTTAGTTACTTAATAGTAACCGTACACGTCGCTTTCTTCGTCGCGTCGAAAGCGGAAGTTGCGGTAATCGTCGCGGTAGCGGACTTTGCGTCTGCATCAACCGTAACAACACCGGCTGCCGAAACTTTAACGTCCTCTGCGCTGCTCGTCCACACAACCGTCTGCGGGGCGAAGTATTCGGTGACAACTACGGCAGACAGAGACACGCTGCCGCCTTTCGGAACAGACGCAGTAGTCGGGGACACGGTGACGGAAGTAACCGACGGAGTGCCCGGTACAAACAGGACGGAGTTAGCAAACGGGGACACGGAGAACGTTTTCCACACGTGGTAGAAGTAGTTCCAATAAAGACCCTGCCCGTTGTACTGTTCCGTAAACTGCGTAAGCATATCGAACACCATGAACCAATCCTTGTCAACAATAACTGCCGGGATTGCATTCAGCGCGGTAAGTTCCTCCTGAGACGGTTCATGATACGTCGGGTCGCCAGCAAAGATTTCGCCAAGGCGGGCAATGTCGAGGTCGCCGAAACCGTCAATCAGAACTCGATGACCAAGGAACTCGGCCTTGTCCATATTGAACGCAGAAGCAAGGACGTTCACGTCCATAGTCGCGTCGAACACAGAGTTGACAATCATGTACTGGTCGCCCTTTTCGGTGAAAGTGCGAACGGCCGCGGGATTGTACTCGCTGTTCATAAACGTAAGTTTATTGGACACGCCCTTAACGGTGGTGACAATCGCTTTCGCGTTTTCGGCAGTCACGGCCGGGACGGTGACGGGGTACACACGGCCATCAAGAATGTGACGGGCAAGCAGGTACTTCATGACAAGGAACTCATCGTAGTTCGCGCCCGTATACATGGAATCGACGATTCGGGCGATAAGATCAGTCACGCCATCCCACGACAGGAACGCCTGTTTAAGCTGCTCCTGCGTAACGGTTGCCTTGTAGAACTTCTGATAGTTCATGATGTGGAACGCAGCGCGCACATCAGGCACGACACGCTTGAAAACTTCCTGCTCGGCAATCTCGGGGTTGAACTCCTGAACCTTTGCAATGTTGACGAAGATTTCCTCAATGGACTCGCCGTATTCAAGAACGCCTTTCTTGAAGAACGCAATGGGGTTAGAGTACATCTTCGACGTGAGCATAACGCGGCCGATGCGGTTAACCAGAGCGTTCAGGAATTCGTTCTGGAGCGCCGGGTAATCCATGATAATTGCACCAATCGTGCGAACGGATTCAACGTCGTTTGCGTCAGCTTTGGGGACATAATTGCGATAATCGACCGAAGCGTTATTGCGGATAACATTCAGAATGTCCGCTGCGGACGTGGTGAGCGTCCTAATCTTAGGCTTAACAGGCATAAGCATTTACTCCTTTCAAGAAAACAAGTCGTCATATTTTTCCGGAGATTCATCTTCATCGGGTTCATCTTCCGGGAGTTTGGGGTCTGCCGGAGAATTCGGGGTGAGAAAACGGTCTTTGTATTCCTTCACCACGTTCTCATACTTTTCTTTGTATTCGTCACGCTCCTGCTGCAACTGCGGGTTAGACATTTCGTCGAACGTAGTCATAAGGTCAGAAACGTCTTTGAGCGTATCTTCATCGTCGGCAGTGGCATACTTTCCGATAATCGTCTGAAACTGTTCACGGGTTAGCACATTAAAATTCCTCCTTAATAAAATCTGGCGTATGGATTTATCATCATCCATAACGGCATTGACTTTGACTTTTTAGGGGTTGGCTGTGGGGCTGGGAGATTTGTTAGGTAGGTATACCATTTGTCGGCGTAGGTCATGCGAATTCCCCTAGTTGCGTTCCACGATGCAACATCAGGGCGCTCATACTGGACAAACCATGTATCAGCAAGAGTGGCGGGGGAATCTGTTGAATGAATGAAAGTTTCCCAAGTATATGTGTAAGACGGAAAATATGGATTGTCGCCAAACTGGTAATTCGTATCATACTCAAACTTGATGCGATTTAATTCCATGTCACCGCATAGCGCCGGGTCGTCCCATCCATCGCCCGCCCAATCGCTAAACTTCGTGCGGGGTGTCCATTGAACAAGGCCGTAACCTGCCAACGGATTGCCAAGCGCGAAACCGACTTCCGTCTGTGCAGGATTAAGCTGGGATTCATGCTGCATATTGCCAAGCATACCAGCAACAGCGTTGACTGACCAACCTAAAGCGCCAAAATAATTCCAGATGATGCGTGCATTGTTTCGCATTGCATCTGCTGTCATTTTGCCAAGCTCGTTAGTGTAGTAAGCTACCCACTCTAACCCCTCAGAGGCCATACTTGCGTAATCAGGGAGACAGTAGCCACGAATAGACTTCTGGTCTACTTGACGTTCCATCAACTTAACAGAATCGCCGTTATTACCCTCAATTACTGTAAACGAATTTCCGTCTACAACGCCAACTATACCGCAGTGGTCTGGCTGCCCCTGATTATCACCAGAACCAGAGTCATCCCAATCGTATTGAATAATGTCCCCCATTTGAGGAACGTAAGCGTCGTTTTCTTCCCATCGGTTAACGTTCTGATATAGCGTTACCATGTAAGGGCAAGAGGCTGTCGGAAAAATAATCTCCGTTAAGCCTAAAGCAATGCCGACGTATGAAACGAACACAGCGCACCACGGTGAAGCATAAGTAACAGTCGGGCCGCCTACATCTGTTTGGTAGCTATTATAGGCGTCAATTATTTTCTTATAACTGCCGTCGTATTCATTAAGGCCGATGCACGATTGAGCGAAATTGTAAACTGACGTTCTCAGTTCTTGCTCAGTCATTTAATCGTGAGCGTGTTGATAAGAGACTGCATGACAGAAGTGTTGTTATTGATAGCAGTAGAAAGCTCGGAAATCTCTGCCTTGTATTCCTTCGTCAGATTGCTAATCTCTTCCTTGTGGTATTCCGCAGATTTGTTGACATAGAAAAACATGATAAGACAACAAGCAATAGGAAAGCCCACGTTTGAAATAAGCTGAACGATTTCGTCCATACACTTTCACCCCTTTCTTACACTACCATTTTATCACATTGCCACGCTTACGTCAACTGTGAAAAATTGGAAGAGCCGGGGCGCTGGTTAATACTGGAAGCCAGGGGGTGCTATCCCGTATATACCCC
>ERZ832317.1995-NODE-1995-length-24658-cov-8.439987_pt1 | contig 24658 bp, 20 predicted proteins | sample MGYA00519695_ERZ832317 | MGnify/ENA primary metagenome ERZ832317 (study PRJEB31850, sample SAMEA3708726) | human gut metagenome | biome: human gut; feature: human-associated habitat; material: faeces | place: China | collected 2014 ...
TGCCGCACCTCGCTCGCCGTATCGGCACTTAGAATTATGCGGTATTGCCTTAAATCATCACATCGCCCACCAGCATAGAGCCGGAAGGTTCGATGGCGTAAACGGTGTACTTGCGCGGTTCTGCGCGGGTACCCGGCGGCGGGGGAACGGCCAGCCGGATGCAGCCCTGTTCCGGGGTGACATAGTGGAACTGGCGGTGCGCAGTGGTGGCATGGGGGTGCTCATCCAATGTGGACCACGCCAGAATGCCGCCATGTACCGGTGCTGCCTGGGAGGCAGTCTCCTGCGGAACGGGAATTTCGGCCGGGGAATCTGGAGTATCTGGTGCATCGGTGAGGGCGGCATCTTCTGCCGGAGCTTCTTCCGGCGCGGCGGGTGCAGCTGGGGCAGGCAGTGCAGCGCAGAAATCATCCGGCAGAACGTGCTGGGTGCTGCCGATGTACATGGCAAACAGATCCGGTGCAACCTTGGGCACCCGGCGCAGCCAGGCGGAGGTGCGGGCTGGGCAGCCGGGCAGGGCACCGTCCGGGTCACGCTTGCGCATGCACAGGGCGGTGTTGTTCCAGGCAACCAAAAAGTCATCCAGCAAAAGCTCGGTTTCGGTGTCAAAATCTTCCGCTGCGGCATAGGGATCCATCAACAGGGCGGCAGGCTGTGCCCCCTGGCGAAAGCCCCTTAGTGCCGCATAGCGCAGCGGCGGCATTCCAGCGGCCTGCTGTGCGGGGGTGGATTCCAGCCCTACGATCACGCCGTACCCAGCGCGTACCTCACTGCGCAGCAAGGCAAGGTTGCCCCAGCAGGCCCAGCAGGGGAACCCCCAGCACCCGGCGGCGGCGGCGGCAAAACTTAAATTACGCTCAGCGTCAGTACTGCGGCAGTCTCGCATGGCAAGGGCAAATTCTTCGGGCAGGATATCTGCGCCCCAGCGGTTGGTCAGGCTGGCCAGGCAGATGGCAAGGTCCATAACGGGCTGCAGCGCCGGGGCGCGCCGCGCAACGGCATAGGGCATCAGGTGCAGGCGTGCGTTGATGGGCCGCCCGCCCGCGGGGATCACATCTACCGCTCGCACGCTGACCCCCACCAGGCTGACGGAAGGGGTGGTGTGTTCGTCTTTGGCATACAGGTAGATGCGCAGCTGGGCCTGGGTGGCGGTTTTGCTGTCCAGCACAAGGCTGTCCGGCAGCAGGTTTACAGCGCCTTTGGTCACGGGGGCTGCGCCTTCGCGCTCCAGATAGGGGCTCCAGCGGCCAAAGCTGGACCAGCTGGTCCAGTTGCCGTCCACCATCACGCGGGCCTGGGCTTCCACGGCAGTTCCCGGCGGGGTGCCGGCGTTCCAGCTCACGCGCAGGGCGTCAAAGGTGGGCAGCGGTACGGCGGGGCTGGTGTAGCACCCATAGGGCACATGCCCGCCGGAGACAAGGTCCAACACAATGCGCCCGTGGGCAACGGTAACGTTATCCAGCTCGCCCCGCATAAACGCTTCGGTTTCATGTAGGATAAAAGTGTTCTTACTTTCCATAGGTTTGCCGCCTTATCTGGTTGGTATCAAACGGAAGTGTGCCCGTGCTGTTCCATCAGGTCGTTGATCTCATCCTCGCGCCGGGCGGTGATGGTCTTTTCCAGGTGGAACGCTTTATCCAGTGCCGGATAGATGATCTGCAAAGCGAGGGTGCAGGGCAGCCAGAAACCCAGAATCAACACCACCGGGATGGTGTAGGGCATCCAGGCAAGCATCACGCCCCAATAGACGCAGAGCACTGCCCCGGCTGCCAGGGTGCGCGGCAAAAATCCGATCATGAACAGCGCGGCGTTTTTCAGCCGCTCCGCCTGGGACACGCTGACCAGAACCACCTGCGCAAACAGATACAGGCAGAACACCAGCAAAAAGAAGATGCCAAGCACCATGCAGATCCATACCGAGATAGGCACGTTTTCCAGATCAGGCAGGGCGTACAGCAAAAAGGCCCACAGCCCAAGGCAAAAACCCGCCCCGGCACCGGGCAGCAGACTTTCGTGCCAGTTCTGTTTCCAGGCCATGCGGTAGGTGTGCCACCAGTAGCCGGGTTCATCGCGCAGAGCGCGCAGGATGGTATCCAGCATGCCGCAAAAAACAGGTGCGGCAATCAGCCCGCCTACAGCGCCGGACAGCAGGCACAGCGGCAGGCTGGCGGCCATAGTGCTGAACAAAACAGCGGCATAGCCGGGGGCGAAGCCCAGCACGCACAAAATACTGGCTTTATAAAATGGCCACAAATCGCGCCCCAGCAGCTCAAAAAAGCGGGCCGCGCCAACTTTGCGTCCGCGGGTTTCGGTCGCCTCCACAGCATCGGGCTGCACAGGGGTATTTTTGTCTTCCATCGCCATATTCAAAAATGACCTTTCTGTGTTTTTAATTAGGGGTAAGCGGACTGGGCGGCAGTGCGCTGCCGCAGCTTTTGCAGCCCTGCTTACAATATTACAAGTTTATCATAGCGTTTTTTAGCGGGTTATGCAAGGCAGCGGGCACGGGATGGTCAAAATAATTTTACAATTCCAACATAAATTTATGGTATAATACCACTTACGTTAAAAAGATTAGGAGAGTTTTTAAGATGGCATGGGTCACAAAAGACAGCGTTGAACAGTATAAAACGCCCGAATCGAAAAAAGAATATACCAAACAGGAAAAAGCTGCCAACTGGTGGCATTACCACAAGCTGTACGTTGGCATTGCGGTCATCGCCGTGGTGCTGGTGGTGTGGATGGTGCACGATGTTGTTACCCGGGTGCGGCCGGACTACCGCGTTGGCTATGTGGGCAGCAGCAACTTGCCGACAGATACGGTAACGGCCCTGGAAAACACGCTGGCCGCCTACTGTGATGACCGCAATGGCGACGGCAAGGTGGTAGTGGAGCTGGTGCAGTATAACCTGGATTTTGATTCCGAGAGCGAAAACACCGATGCATACACCCAGATGGCTGGTGTGACCCGGCTTTCGGCGGATTTATCCAGTGAGGATGGGCCTTACATCTTTATCATGCAGGATACCGATTACGCGCAGCAGTTTGCGGAAACCACCGGCGCTTTGCAGTACCTGGACGGCACCATGCCCGACACGGAGAATGTGGATGAAAATGATAATGTGATCGTGGACTGGACCAAGATGGTTTACCGCTGGACGGACTGCCCGGCTCTGACTGGTCTGGATTTGGGCACCTACACCGGCCTGACGATGGTGGATGACCTCCAGGGCGAAAACCAGGACATCATGAAAAACACCTACATAGGCCGCCGCGCGTATTATACCGACAAAACCGCGCTGGAAAGCGAAACCTATGATGCCCTGTGGAACATCTTGACCGCGGGTGCCGTTTCCACCGTGGGGCAGCAATGATGCGCTACCGCCCGGTAAAAAAGCCGGCCCCCATGCCGGAAAACCCCTACCACCGCATCTTTACCCCCATGCCAAGTTTTGAGGATCTGGTGCGGAAGGCGAGGGAAGAAGAGAAAACGAAGAAAAAATTAGAAATTAGGAATGAGCAATGAGCAATTACGCACGGGCCGAAATGCCCGCTGTGTACAGCTATACCGAATTTACGAATTACGAATTTCTAATTGCTAATTTGTAGCAGGGCTTCGGCCCTGCTTTTTTGCTTTTTTTGATGGTGCCCTATTGCGATACAGACCGTTTTATAGTATAGTAAAATATGAATAACCATGGAATGTGAGGAACCTGTCTATGGATCAGTTGCAGCAGGCCCGTGCGCAGATTGACGAGATCGACGCAAAGATGGCCGCATTGTTTGAACAGCGTATGCAGGCAGTGGGCCAGGTGGCACAGTACAAGGCGCGCACCGGCAAACAGGTGTTTGACCCGGCACGCGAAGCCCTTGTGCTGGAAAAGAATACCGCCCGCGTGCAGAACCCGGAACTTCAGCCCTATTACCGCGAATTTTTGAAAAAAGCGCTGGCGGTTTCCCGCGCGTACCAGCATGTTCTGATTGGGCAGGATGTTGCCGCCTACCAGGGGGTGGAGGGCGCGTGGTCCCACATTGCGCTGCGTCAGCTGTTCCCCTTTGCCAAGGCACAGGCGTGCTCCACCTGGAACGAGGTGGTGGAAGCCGTGGAGCGGGGCGATGCTTACTGCGGCGTTCTGCCGTTTGAAAATTCCAACGCGGGCGATGTTTCCGCTGTGCTGGACCTGCTGTATGCCCACCCCGGCCTGAAAGTAGCCCGCATGTGCGACCTGCCCATCCGGCAGGACCTGCTGGCGCTGCCGGGCGCGCAGCTGAGCGAGATCAAAACGGTCATCAGTCACCAGCAGGCGCTGGCGCAGAGTGGGCCATTCTTGAAACTGCACCACTTTGCCACCAAAGCCTGGGGCAACACAGCGGATGCCGCCCGCTATGTGGCGGAACAGGGCGACCAAACCCTGGCAGCTATCGCTTCCGCCGAAACAGCCAAGCTGTACGGGCTGCAGATTTTGGCCGAGGGCGTGAACGAGGACGGCGACAACACCACCCGCTTTATCGTGATTGAAAAAGAGGGCACCCAGCGGCAGCCGATCGCCGCCGCACCGGGGCAGCGGCTTTCGATGCTGTTTACGGTGGACCACAAGCCGGGGCGGCTGGCGCGGGTGATCCAGATCATCGGCGAGCGCGGCTTTAACATGGAAACCATCAAAAGCCGTCCGCTGCCCCATGTTCAGTTTGAATATTATTTTTATGTTCAGCTTGTCTGCCCGGCCAATGCCGCAACGGACGATTGCGCCAAGCTGGTGCATGAGCTGGAAAACGTGTGCCGCACGGTGCGGATACTGGGTGTATTTGACCTGTAAATGACGGAAAAACACGGGAGGAATTGTTATGAAATTGACCATGCAGCTTGGCAGCCGTAGCTATGATATCATCCTGAAAAGCGGGTGCCTGGCCAACCTGTACCAGTTTGCCAATGTTGCCAACCGCAAGGTGTTTATCCTGACGGATTCCGGCGTACCGGAGCAGTATGCCCAGACCGTGCTGGCCCAGTGCCCCAATGGAATGGTGTACACTGTGCCCCAGGGCGAAGCCAGCAAAAGCCTGAAAGTGTATGGCCAGGTGCTGCAGGCCATGCTGGAGTTCAACATGACCCGCAAGGACCTGCTGGTGGCCGTCGGTGGCGGCGTTGTGGGGGATTTGGGCGGCTTCTGCGCGGCATCTTATATGCGCGGCATTGATTTTGTCAACTGCCCCACCACCACCCTTTCCCAGATCGATTCCTCCATTGGCGGCAAAACTGCCATTGATCTGGGCGAAACCAAAAACATTGTTGGCGCTTTCTGGCAGCCCAAGGTGGTGCTGGTGGATTTTGATGCCCTGGCAACGCTGCCCCGCCGCCACTTTGTCAACGGCCTGGCGGAGGCCATCAAGGCGGGTCTGATTGCTGACCCGGAGCTGTTTGCCCTGTTTGAGTGTGAACACCCCGAAGAAAACATTGAGCGCATCATCTACCGTTCCCTGCGCGTGAAGAAGAACGTGGTGGAAAACGATGAGCACGAGCAGGGCCAGCGCGCCTGCCTGAACTTTGGCCATACCATCGGCCATGGCATTGAGGCTGTCAAGGGGGTGCGCGGCCGCCGCACCAACGGCCTGTTCCATGGCGAGTGCGTGGCGCTTGGCATGCTGCCTATGATCGAGGATAAATCCCTTGTGCGCCGCACCCGCGCCATCTACCGCACTTTGGGCCTGCCCACCCGCACGGGTGTGGACAAAAATAAGGTGCTGAGCTATATGCAGCACGACAAAAAGAGCGCGGGCAGCACCATTACCGTCATCAAGGTGCCCGGCCTGGGCTGCTGGCGCGCCGATAAGATTCCCATGACCGAACTGCCCGCCCTGCTTGGCATCAAGGAAAACGAGGACTGAGCCGATGAAAAATACCTTTGGCAATGCATTGGGCCTGACCATTTTTGGCGAAAGCCACGGTGCCGCCGTCGGCGCTGTGCTGGACGGCCTGGCCGCGGGGTTGCCGGTGGATGAAGCGTACATCGCCGAGCGGATGGACCGCCGCCGCGCCCGCGGAGATGGGCTTTCCACCGCCCGCACCGAGCCGGATGTGGTGGAGTTTTTGAGCGGTGTGGTCAACGGCCATACCACCGGCACCCCCATCACCATGATGATCCGCAACACCAACACCCGCAGCGGAGATTATGCAAAAACGGCGGATCTGCTGCGCCCCGGCCACGCGGATTACACGGCATATGCCAAATATGAAGGCTGGCAGGATGCCCGCGGCGGCGGCCACTTTTCCGGCCGCATCACCGCAGCCAGCGTGGCTGCGGGTTCGATCTGTGAGCACATTCTGGCACAACGCGGTATTAAGGTGTATACCCACATTGCCCGCTGTGCCGGGGTGGAGGATGCTCCGCTTTCCAGCTCTGCCGGTTTGATTATGGCGGAACCACAGCCGGGCCATTTTGCCCTGTTGGACCCCGAAAAAGAAGCCCCCATGCAGGCAGCCATCCGCGCAGCCGGGGCCGAGGGCGACAGCGTGGGCGGTATTCTGGAAACTGTCATCACCGGGGTGCCCGCGGGCATTGGCGAACCGTTCTTTGACAGTGTGGAAAGTGAGATCGCCCACCTGGCGTTTGCCATCCCCGCTGTCAAAGGCATTGAGTTTGGCGCGGGCTTTGCCTTTGCGGACCTGCGCGGCTCCCAGGCAAACGACCCGTTTACCATGCGGGACGGCAAAGTGGTAACGGCCACCAACAAAAACGGCGGCATCAATGGCGGCATTGCCAACGGCATGCCCATTGTGTTCCGCACGGCGGTAAAGCCCACCCCTAGCATTTATAAAGAACAGGATACCGTGGATTATATCGCCAAGGCAGATGCAAAACTGCAGATCAAGGGCCGGCACGACCCCTGCATTGTGCCCCGTGCTGCTGTGGTGCAGAACACCCTGGCAGCATTTGCCGTGCTGGACCTGCTGACCGTGCGTTACGGTACGCTGGGACAAAAGTAATACAGCTGAAGCAAACAGAAAGGAAGCGCAACATGGAATACGGTCTGATCGGAGCCAAACTGGGCCACAGCTATTCCAAAATCATCCATGAGGCCGTGTGCGGCTATTCCTATGAGCTGCATCCGCTGCCCACGGAGGAAGAAGCCCATGCCTTTATGCAGGCAAAGGCGTTCAAAGCCATCAATGTTACCATCCCGTACAAAAAGCTGGTCATCCCATATTGCGATGAGGTGGAACCACGTGCGGCGGCCATCGGCGCAGTGAACACCGTGGTCAACCGGGATGGCAAGCTGTATGGCTATAATACGGATTATACCGGCTTTGCCTACCTGGCCCGCTGCCACGGCGTGAAGTTTGCCGGGGCTGTGGTGCTGGTGCTGGGCACCGGCGGCACCCACAACACCGTCACGGCTGTCTGCCAGGACGCCGGAGCCAAACAGGTGCTGACCGCCAGCCGCACCGGCAAGGACGGTGCTCTGACCTATGAGGAAGCCCAGCAGCACCCGGAAATCAATATCATTATCAACACCACCCCGGCGGGCATGTACCCCAACAACGGCAGCTGCCTGCTGGACCTGCATACCTTCCCCAAGCTGGAAGCCATGCTGGATTGCGTTTATAACCCGTTCCGCACCGAACTTTTGCTCCGTGCGGAGAAACTTGGCGTGCCCGCCTACTGTGGGTTCGAGATGCTGGTGGCGCAGGCAGTGTACGCGGCGGAGCACTTTACCGGCCAAAAGCTGCCGGAAGCTGTGATCGCTGACACCCACCGCAAGCTCAAGCGAGATCTTTCCAACGTGGCCATCATCGGAATGCCGGGCTGCGGCAAGTCCACCATCGGGCGTGCCCTGGCCAAAACGCTGGGCAAAACCTATGTGGATCTGGATGAAGTGATCGAGAAAAACACCGGAATGCCCATCCCGGATATCTTTGCGCGTGAAGGTGAGGCATCGTTCCGCAAGTACGAATCTCAGGCTGTGGCGGAGATCAGCAAGCAGACACGGCAGGTCATCTCCTGCGGCGGCGGGGTGATCAAAACACCGGGCAACGCCCGCGCCCTGCGCCAGAACGGCCCTGTGCTGTGGGTGCAGCGCCCGGTCGAACGGCTGGCAACCGGCGGGCGGCCGCTTTCCACCGGGCTGGACGCCCTGCGCAAGATGGAAGCCGAGCGGATGCCGCTTTACCGCGCAGCGTCCGATGCCGCGGTGGATAACACCGGCCGCCTGGAAAACACAGTAGAAACCGCCGTGCAGGCGTTTGAAACAACATTTGATGCCTGAACGGCACGAAAGAGGGGAACACCGTGGAAGCAACCGTTGCAGCCATTGAACCGGGCCGCCTGGCCGGAACCGCTGCCGTGCCGCCCAGCAAAAGCGCGGCACACCGCGCTGTGGTGTGCGCGGCCCTGGCCGCCGGTACCAGCCACATTGGCAATGTGGAATTTTCGCAGGATATTCTGGCCACGTTGGGGGCTGCCCAGCAGCTGGGGGCCAAGGTGGAGCGGGGCGAGCATGAGCTGACCATTACCGGCCGCGGCAATGCGGACGGTTTTGCCACCATTACCCGCCCAGTGTTCTGCAACGAAAGCGGCAGCACACTGCGGTTTATCCTGCCGCTGTTCAGCCTGACGGCCCAAAAAGTGCGCTTTACCGGCGCAGGCCGCCTGATGCAGCGCCCGCAGGAAATTTATGCCCAGCTGTTTGAGCGCCAGGGGCTGCGTTTTGAACAGAACGAACAGGGCATTACGATTTTTGGCCGCCTGTGCCCCGGTACCTTTACGCTGCCGGGCAATGTGTCCAGCCAGTTCATCAGCGGGCTGCTGTTTGCCACCCCGTTGATGGAAGCCCCCAGCACCATTGAGGTGCGCGCTCCCTTTGAAAGCCGCAGCTATGTGGACCTGACCACAGACGCGATGCAGAAATTTGGCGTTAAAGTTTCGGTCCGCGCCCGCAAGGATGGCTCCGCCACCTACAAAGTGGCAGCGCCGCAGCATTATGCGGCAGCAGACATGGATGTTGAAGGCGATTACAGCCAGGCGGCGTTTTTGGCCGTGCTGGGCAGCACTGTGGGCGGCATTACGATAACGGGTCTGCCCTCCGGTTCCCACCAGGGAGACCGGGTGATCCTGGATATCTTAAAGCAGTGCGGCGCAAAGTTTGAGCGCAGCGGCAGCCATGTGACCTTCCATCGCAGCCTGCTGAAGGCGGTGGAGATCGACCTGGCCGATTGCCCAGACCTTGGCCCGGTGCTCATCGCACTGGGGTGCTTCTGCAGCGGCACCACCATCATCCGCAACGCCGGGCGGCTGCGCATTAAAGAGTGTGACCGCATTGCCGCTATGCAGGAAGAGCTTGCCAAGATGGGCAGCACGGTAAAAGCGGACGGCGATACCCTGACAATTGAGGGCTGCGCCCTGCACAAGCCCACGGCGCCGCTGAACGGCCATAACGACCACCGCATTGTAATGGCAATGGCCGTTGCTGCCCTGGCCGCAGGCCAGCCGGCGGTCATCGAGGGGGCCAACGCGGTCAACAAAAGCTGGCCGGATTTCTTTGAGGTCATCAAGGGCCTGGGGGCCCATGTAACAAATCAGGGGTGAAAGCAAAATGGACGGGATGGATAAAAACAAAACGTTTTTAATTGTGGGCCTGGGCCTGCTGGGCGGCAAATATGCCCAGGTGCTCAGCCAGAAAGGCTACCGCGTGACCGGCATTACCCACAGCCAGAGCACGCTGGATTATGCGCTGGAACACGCCTATATCTGCGAGGGCCGCAACGAAAACTTTGACGACCTAGTGCAGAACGCGGATTACATCATCTTTGGCCTGTACCCCACTGTGCTGCTGGAATGGGTCAAGCAGTACGGCCACCTGGTCCGCCCCGGCACGCTGGTAACCGATGTTTCCGGCGTAAAGCGCGGCGTGGTGGAGCCGGTGCAGCAGATGCTGCCGGAGGGCGTGGAGTTCATTGCCAGCCACCCCATGGCCGGCCGTGAGACCAGCGGCGTGGCCCACAGTGCCGAGGTAAACTTTGCCCCGGCAAACTTTATCATTACCCCCACCGAAAAAAACACCCCGGAAGCCATTGAATGGTGCCGTACCCTGGCCCGCACACTGGGGTTTGCCCGCATTAGCGTGCTCAGCCCGGCAGAGCATGACCACATGATCGGCTATGTCAGCCAGCTGTGCCATGCCATTGCCGTCAGCCTGATGTGCGCCAGCGATAACACCGAGCTTGCCAAGTATACCGGGGACTCGTTCCGCGACCTGACCCGCATTGCGCACATCAACGATAAAATGTGGGCGGAGCTGTTCTTGTGGAACAAGGATAACCTGATTAGTGAGATCGATATGTTCAGTGATGCACTTGCCACCATGCGCCAGAAACTGGTGGATGACGACCGCGAAGGGCTGGAAAAAATGTTCCGCCTTTCCACCGAGCGCCGCAAGGCATTTGATAAAAAATAACCGGGAAGCCGGTCTGTTTTGCCGGAAGGGAGGCGGCCTTTATGCCCCGTAAAGAAGGACAGAAATTAAAGCTGCTTACGTTGTTGGAAATTTTTGTGCGGGAAACTGACGAAAAGCACCCCATCAGTGTGCCGCGCATGGTAGAACTGCTGAAAGAGCGCGGCATTGTGGCAGAGCGCAAAAGCGTGTATGACGATATCCAGACCCTGAACGAAATGCCGGATACCCCCTTTGAGATCGTGCAGCAGCGCGGCCGCGGGGGCGGGTATTATATGGTGGATACCCCGTTTGAACTGGCAGAGCTGAAACTGCTGGTGGACGCTGTGTATGCCAGCAAGTTCATCACCGCACGCAAAAGCAAGGTGCTGATCGAAAAGCTGGGACGGTTCACCTCCCGCTACCGCCAGGAGGAGCTGGACCGCAAGGTGCTGGTTTCCGGCCGGGTGAAAAGCCAGGAGGAAAAGATCCTTTACAGCGTGGATACCCTGCACAGCGCCATCACCGCGGGCAACCAGGTGCGGTTCAAATACTGTGACTGGGACCTGCAAAAGCAGATGGTGCCCCGTCATGAAGGCCAGCTGTACACCGTCAGCCCCTGGGTGATGGTGTGGGAAAACGGAAACTATTATATGATCGCCTATACCGAAGGCCGTCTGAAGCACTACCGCGTGGATAAAATGCGCAAGGTGGAGCTGCTGCCGGATACCGAACGTGAAGGCGCTGAGGAATACGCCGAATTTGACGTAAACCAGTATATGCAGCAGATGTTTGATATGTTCAACGGCCCGGTGCGCAAAGTGACCATGCGGTGCGAAAACCGCCTGGCCGGGGCGATGATCGACCGGTTTGGCACGGGGGTTACCCTGGTGCGCAACCCGGATGGCGACCACTTTAATGTGGTGGTAAATGTGCAGGTCAGCCCCCGGTTTTACGGCTGGGTGGCCGGCTTTGGCACAGGGATCGAAATTCTGGACCCACCCAGCGTGCGTGCAGAAATGAAGAAAAAGCTGGATGAGCTGGAGGGCCTTTACCGCTGATGCAGACAGCAAAACAAAAGCTCAAACGCGCAGCACCGTGGCTGTTTTTGCTGCTGGTGCTGGCCGGGCTTGCCGCAGTGCGCGGTCTTGCCGCCAATTATGAGATCGGGTACGAGATCATGAACGGCGACTTCCAGAATTATAACCCGGTGCGCCACCTGCTGGCCGGGCAGGTACCTTATCGTGATTTTACCGTCTACCTTGGTGCGGGCGAGCTGTACAGCGTGGGCGGTTTGCTGCTGGTGCTGGGCAACAGCTTTGGCCGCAGCATGTTTGCCACAAACTTTTGCACCTGGTTCTATTTTGAGCTGCTGGTGCTGGCGGTCTGCCTGGTGGTCATCGGCACTGCCCGTGCGGCCCGCGCGGCAGCGCTGGCGCTGTGCAGCGTGTTTTTTGCCTATGTGCAGGGGGCAAACCTGCCGTTTGCCGGTCAGGTGAACACCCTGCTGAGCTATGCCGCCGCCAACGGCAACAGCGCCCGCATGATGCGCTCCGCCGCTTTAACACTGGCAGTACTGGTCATCCTGCTGGGACTGCATTTCTGGCAGCAGGATACAAGCAGGCGGCTGTTGGCCCCGGCGGTGCTGGTGCCCTTTGCCGCAGGCTTTTTTGTGCCTTGGAGCAATGATATGGGCGGCGCTGCCTATATTTCCATTGCGCTGGGGTATGGGCTGTATCTCATCCGGCTGTATCGCAGTTCCATCGGTAAAATTGTGGTGCAGACACTGCGCTACATCGTTACCAGTGTGGTGGGGCTTGGCGTTTCGGTGCTGCTCATCAGCTGGGGGCACCCGCTGGCCTGGTTGCGCCAGACCCGCGGAACCAGCGCTTACCAGACTTGGTATTACGGCAATACCCTCAGCGACCGGGTGTGCAGCGTGGCAGACCTGCACTGGCCGGGCGCGGCAGTGTTCTGCCTTGCGGCGGCACTGGCGTTTGCCATCGGTATTTTTGTCTGCCGCAGCAAACGCTCTGCTGTGTTGGCGGCCGGGGGCTTTGCCCTGACACTGGGCATGGTGCTGTGGAACCTGCTGTACGGCATGGTCAGTGCCTCCAACAATGGGCCCACGGGCGGCGCGGCGGCACTGGCTGCCGTACTGGCCCCGGCGTGTATCATCAAAGCGGTGCTGCTGGTTTGCCAAAAGGTAAGCTTTCCACAGGTTGCAGCGCGCATTGTGCCTGCAGGCTGTGCGGTGCTGGGGACCGCTGTGCTGGCCGTCGGCATGGCCGGGCAGGTGCAGACCCGCATTGGCGGGCACGAGGGCTATACCTTTGTGCCGGAGCTGGGCGGCTGGATCGGCGACCAGGCCGAAAAGCTGGCAACCGAAAAGGAACTGACGGCGGGCAAGCGGCTGTTTGGCACCTATTCCAGCGCGCTGGAAGCCATGACTGGCCAGCTGCAGCCTACCGGCACGGATTACATCATCCATGCCCTGGGGGATCGCCAACGCCTGGCGTACCTGCAAACCTTCCAGCAGGGGAATTTTGACATTGTCGTGACCCCCAGCCCCAAGGTGGCCCCGCCGGAGCGGTGGAGCCGCAACGCCAACTGGTGGTTCTACCGGGAGCTGTACCGTTACTGGCAGCCGGTGGCAAACACCTTCCAGTCCGGCGGCATGCACCTTTTCTGGGAGCGCACCGGAACCGATAACAATCTGAACGTGGAAACCACGACCGCTGCCACCCTGCAGGGAGATGGCACTGTGCTGGTGACCGTAACGGCGGCGGACGCGGATTTTTGCGGTGTGGCGGATGTAACGCTGCACTATGGGCTGGTCAGCTCTGACAGCATGGACCGCCCGTTTGACCGGCAGTTCCTGCATGTGACCTGTGTGACGGAAAACGAACTCTGCGCCGCCGCGGAACGCGACACCAACCAGGGCGATTTCTACCTGCCCACCGACCGCGACAGTTACGAGGTGCCTATCACCATTTCCAACGGTGTGGGGCAAATTCTGCTGACGGCAAAATCCGGCAGCGGCACCGTGTACCCGCAGGTAAACGCAGTTGAAGTGAATGCGACGTATCAGGATTGGGAGTACTTCTTCGAGTAACGCGGAAAAAACTGCAGGTCCGGCAGCGGGAGTGGAAAGTTGTAAAATCTGCTTCAGCGCTGCAGCAAAACCGCCGTTGGTTGAAACCGGATGGATTTTATGATATACTAAAATGATTGAAATGTGGCGTACAGAGAGGGGGCAGCAGGATTGCTCAGTGAAAATCAGCGTATCAGGGGCTTGATCAGCAGTGTGATTGATATTGTGCTGCTGATTGCCGCATACCTGCTGGCCAATTTCCTGCGCTTTAACTGGCTGCCTTTTTTTGAGGAGGGCGGCGCCGGCCCGGCACTGGATATTGCCCGCAGCCCTATGGTTGCCCTGGGGTGGGCGGGCTACGCCGTGGTGATGGTGCTGCTCTATTGGAGCCGCGGGCTGTATAACCCCTCACGCCTTCGGGGGCTGTGGCAGCGCAGCACCACCATTGCGTTCGGCAACGCGCTGGGCGTGGTGGGCTTTATGGCGCTGCTCTTCGTTTTCCGCCTGCAAAACTTCTCCCGCGGGGTCATGCTGCTGCTGTACGGGTTCAGCACCGGCTTTTTGATCTTCAAGCGGATGATCAAGCGCTGGTATGACCGTGCCCGCAACCGGAAAGGGGAGGACCTGCGCCATATCTTGCTGGTCGGCGGCGGCGATATGGCTGCCAAGTACCTGCTGGCACTCGAACATAACCCGTATTATGGCTTCCATGTGGATGGCTACCTGGCGCCTTATGCCAACCCGGACCTGGATGTGCGCTACCTGGGCGGATATGACAAAATGGAAGTTACGCTGGATGAACCCGGCATTGACGAGGTGGTGGTGGCCCTGGATGCCGCCGAGATGCACATGCTGACCCGCGCCTTTGCCGCCTGCGATAAGCACGGCACCCGCATTACCATGGTGCCGTTTTATAACGATTATCTGCCCGCCCGCCCCACCATTGATGTGCTGGGCGATTGTAAGCTCATCAACATCCGGCAGACGCCGTTTGATAATATCCTGAACGCCTTTATCAAGCGCGCCATGGATGTGGTGGGCAGCCTGGTGCTGATCGTGCTCACCAGCCCCATCATGCTGGGGGTAGCCATCGGCGTCAAGCTGTCCAGCCCTGGGCCGATCATCTTTAAGCAGGAGCGCGTGGGGCTGAACAAACGCCCCTTTATGATGTATAAGTTCCGCTCCATGCGGGTGAACGCCGCCGAGGATTCGGCCTGGAGCACCAACAGCGACCCGCGCAAAACGCGGTTCGGCAGCATTATCCGCAAATTCAGCCTGGATGAACTGCCGCAGTTTTTCAATGTATTAAAAGGGGATATGAGCCTGGTTGGCCCGCGGCCAGAGATCCCGTTCCATGTAGAGCATTTTAAGGAAGAAATTCCCCGTTACCTGGTGCGCCAGCAGGTGCGCCCCGGCCTGACCGGCTGGGCGCAGATCAACGGCCTGCGCGGTGACACTGATATTGCGGAGCGTATCCGTTATGATATCTGGTACATCGAAAACTGGACCGTTGCACTGGATATCAAAATTTTGTTCCGCACCGTGTTTGGCGGCAAAATGGTCAACGATGAAAAGATCCAGTAACCAACCAAAGGAGGGCTGAGGATGAAAAACGGCAAGCCGAAGGTAGCCATTGTGCATGACTGGCTGGTGGCATACGCCGGTGCAGACCGCGTGGTGGACTGTATGCACCATGTTTTCCCTGATGCACCCATCTATACCCTCGTCTATGACGAAAACAACATGCCTGCGTGGTTCAAGAATTATGATATCCGCACCACCTATCTCCAAAAGCTACCTTTTGCCACCAAGCTGTACCGTGCCATGCTGCCGTGGATGCCCCGCGCGTTTGAAGCACTGGATCTTTCGGAATACGATATGGTCATTTCGTCCTGCTCTTCCTGCAGCAAGGGCGTGATCACCCGGCCGGACGCCGTGCATATCTGCTACTGCCATACGCCCACCCGCTATGTCTGGGATTTTTATTATACCTACCGCAACAATGCCAACGCGCTGGTGAGGGCGGTCATGCCCGGCCAGATGCTCAAGCTGCGCCAGTGGGATAAGTGCGCCGCGGACCGGGTGGACTATTTTATCGCCAACTCGCATTATATTGCCAAGCGCATCAAAAAATATTACCGGCGCGACAGTGATGTGATCTACCCCTGCGTGCATATCAACGAAGAACCCTTTGTGCCCAAAGAGGATTTTTACCTTGTGGTGGGCCGCTTTACCTGGTACAAGCGGATTGACCTGGCTGTGGCAGCCTGCACCAAGCTGAACAAGCCGCTGATCGTGATCGGCGGCGGCGGCGAGGGTGACAAGCTGCGCGCCATGGCTGGCCCGACCATCCGCTTTTTGGGCGGCGGCCTGAGCGACGAAGAGGTGCGCGGCTATTATCTGCGCGCCAAGGCGTTCCTGTTCCCCGGCGAGGAGGATTTTGGCATTACCCCTGTGGAAGCCCAGAGCGCAGGCACCCCGGTGCTGGCCTTTGGCCGCGGCGGCGCCTGTGAAACTGTGCTGGACGGCAAAACCGGCCTGCTGTTTGACGAGCAGACCCCCGAAAGCCTGGAAGCCTGCATCCAGAAGTTTGAGACCGAAGGCGTGGCTTATCCCCCACAGCAGATCCGGGAACACAGCCGCAGCTTCAGCGAGCAGCGCTTTGAGGACGAGCTGCGGGATTACTGCACCCGCCGCTATGCGGACTGGCAGCGTGAGCTGGAAGCCTGCTCTCACCACGAAACCGCCAAGGAGGCCGAAGAGTGAACCCCATTGTGATCAATGGCACAGTGCTGTGTGACCCCATCACGGGCATTCCGCGCTTTGTGTATGAAGTTGTGACCCGGCTGGACCCCCTGCTGGATGGCACCGGCCTGGATGTGCGGCTGTGCTACCGGGACGATGGCCGCCCGCTGCACCTGCCCGAACTGAAAAACATCAAAATTGTTCCGCTCAAGGCCATTAAGTATAGTTACAATCTGGTGGTGCTGCCGCGCTACCTGCGCAAACACCACGCCTTTTACGTTGGCCTTGCCAGCGATATGCTCATGACCCGCCGCAGCGTGGTGGTGCTGCATGATATCCGCCCCCTGGTAATGAAAACCGACCGTGCGTTTTTCCGCTTCAAGTTCTGGTTCCACTGCCTTTCCACCAAATGGTTTGCCCGGCGGGTGTTCACCGTCAGTGATAACCAGCGCCACCTGATCAGCGAGCGGTTGGGCATCCCACTGGATAAGATCGGTGTGACCTATAACGGCTGGGAGCATCTGCAGAACGTCCAGCCGGACATGACGGTGTTTGACAAGCTGCCCGGCGTGAAGAAAAAAGAGTATTATTACGCACTGGGAAGCCTGGCCGGGCACAAAAACTTTAAGTGGGTGCGCGAGGTTGCCGCCCGCAACCCGGATAAAACCTTTGTTGTGGCCGGCGGCAAGGACCTTGCTGCCTTTGGCAGCGCCGAAGCAGATGCTGCCCAAAACACCAGCAATATCTTTTACCCCGGCTATGTGACGGACGGCCAGAACAAAGCGCTGATGCAGAATTGCAAAGGCTTTTTGCACCCCGCTGTGTTTGAAGGGTTCGGCATTCCGCCGCTGGAAGCGCTCAGCCTGGGGGCACCCATCGCCCTGGCCCGTGCCAGCTGCCTGCCGGAGCTGTATGGCGATACCGCCCGCTACTTTGATCCCTATGACTATGATGTGGACCTTGACGCGCTGTTTGCCAAGCCTGCGGCCCCGCCGGACAAAGTGCTGGCCAAGTACAGCTGGGAGAAAACCGCACGGTTCTGGCTGGACGAGATCAAAAAGTGCGCGGAAGCGTAAGAGTGGTTGGGACAGCCCCCGAAAAATAGAAGCACATAACGGTTCGGCAGGGTGGGGCTGCCTCGCCCTGCAGGATAGGGAAATACCTCTTACGCAGGGGGACATGCGGTGCGCCTACGCTGTGCACAGATGTTACGTGCATCAAGCTGTATAACCCACCCCGCTGCATACCCCAAAATCACGCACCTGAAACACAAAAATCTACCCGCAAAAGGGAAGTGAATATCATTGGATAAAATAGCAGTTCTTATCCCCTGTTATAACGAATCTCAGACAGTACAAAAGGTTGTGATGGATTTCCGCCGTGTTCTGCCGGAAGCTACGATCTATGTGTACGATAACAACTCTACCGATGGCACGGCAGAGCTGGCCCGCACAGCCGGTGCCGTGGTGCGCCACGAATACCAGCAGGGCAAAGGCAACGTCATCCGCCGCATGTTCCGCGAAATTGACGCCGAAGCCTATATCATGGTGGACGGCGACGATACCTACCCGGCGGAAGCGGCCCCGGAAATGGTCAAAGCTGTTACCGAACACCAGGCTGATATGGTGGTGGGGGATCGGCTTTCCTCCACCTATTACACCCAGAACAAACGCCCGTTCCACAATTTTGGCAACGACCTGGTGCGGTTTTTTACCAACAACCTCTTCGGCGGCCAAATCAAGGATATCATGACGGGCTACCGTGCGTTCAGCTACCAGTTTGTCAAAACCTACCCGGTGCTGAGCCGCGGCTTTGAAATCGAGACCGAAATGACCATCCACGCCCTGCACCGCAACATGCAGGTGGAGAATGTGATCATTGACTATCGTGACCGCCCCGCAGGCAGCGAAAGTAAGCTGAATACCTATTCGGACGGCTTCCGCGTGCTGCGCACCATTGCACGGCTGTATAAAAACTACCGCCCGTTCGGCTTTTTCAGCACCCTGGCTGCGGTGCTTGGCATTATCAGCCTGTGCTTTTTGGCCCCTGTTCTGGGCGAATATTTTGCCACCGGCCTTGTGCCGCGCTTCCCTACGCTGATCGTGTGTGCCTGCGTACTGGTGGCGGCGCTTTTGCTGTTTATTTCCGGCGTGATCCTTTCCAGCCAGCTGACAAAGGATGACCGCGATTTTGAATTCCACCTGCAGCAGGTGCAGCAGTGGAAAAACCGTTCCGCTGATCCGTTCAGCCATTCTGCCAAATAACAAGGAGGTTCCCCATGAAACAGTATGATTACCTGATCGTCGGCGCTGGTCTGTTTGGCGCAGTGTTTGCACAGCAGGCTACCAAGGCAGGCAAAAGCTGCCTTGTGATCGATAAGCGTGACCACATTGCCGGCAATATCTACACCGAAAATGTTGAGGGCATCAATGTCCACCGCTATGGCGCACATATCTTCCATACCAACAATAAAGAAGTGTGGGACTATGTGAACCAGTTCGCTGTGTTCAACCGCTATACCAACTCTCCGGTGGCAAACTATAAGGGCGAACTGTACAACCTGCCGTTCAACATGAACACCTTCAACAAGATGTGGGGCGTTGTGACCCCCGCCGAGGCCGAGGCAAAGATCGAGGAGCAGCGCGCTGCCCACTTTACCGCCGAGCCCAAAAACCTGGAGGAGCAGGCCATCAACCTGGTCGGCACCGATATTTACGAAAAGCTGGTCAAGCACTATACCGAAAAGCAGTGGGGCCGCCCCTGCACTGAGCTGCCGGCGTTCATCATCAAGCGCCTGCCGGTGCGCCTGATTTTTGATAACAACTACTTCAATGCGCTGTATCAGGGTATTCCCAACGGCGGCTACACCCAGATGGTGGCCAACATGCTGCAGGGTGTGGAAGTTCGCCTGGGCGTGAACTACCTGGCTAACAAGGCTGAATTGGATGCTCTGGCTGACCGTGTGATCTACACCGGCCCCATTGACGCTTATTTTGATTACTCCCTGGGCACCTTGCAGTACCGCAGCGTTCGTTTTGAAACCGAAACGCTGGACTGCCCCAACTATCAGGGCAACGCTGTCATCAACTACACCGATGCCGAAACCCCGTACACCCGCATCATTGAGCATAAGCACTTTGAGTTCGGCTCCACCGAGCCGGGCACCAAGACGGTCATCAGCCGCGAATACTCCGCTGAGTGGAAGCCGGGCGACGAGCCGTACTACCCGGTCAACGATGACAAGAACAGCGCCCTGTACGCCAAGTACAAGGCACTGGCCGATGCCGAGCCGCACGTTGTGTTTGGCGGCCGCCTGGGCGAGTATAAGTACTATGATATGGACAAGGTAATTGAAAGCGCGCTGGCCTGCGTTGCTGTGCAGATGGATAAGATCAACCAGTACAAAGCATAAGGCAGGCGTAAACCAGGATTTATAGCAAAACCGCATGATTCCAAATACCACTGCGGCGGGAATGATGCTGTGCAATTTGAGATAAAGGACAAAGCAATGACGGAATTGAGTGTTTCCATCCTGTCTGCCGATCTGGCCAACCTTGCCGCCGAAACGGCCGATTCTATGGTGTGCGGTGCAGACATGGTGCATTTTGATGTGATGGACGGCCACTTTGTACCCAACATCACCTATGGCGCGCCGGTGCTGAAATGCCTGAAAAAGGCCGTGCCGGAAGCATTTTATGATGTTCACCTGATGATCTCCGACCCTGCACGCTATGCACAGGATTTTGCGGCAGCAGGGGCAAACCTGATCAATTTCCACATTGAAGCTGTGCCCAACCATGTGGGGCAGACCATTGCCGCTGTGCGGGAGACTGGGTGCCTGGTGGGCCTGACCATCAGCCCGTCTACCCCGCCGCAGGCAGTGTTCCCCTACCTGGATGAACTGGACCTGGTGCTGGTCATGGGGGTGGAGCCCGGCTTTGGCGGGCAGAAGTTCATCCCCACAACCGTCAGCCGTGTGGCAGCCATCAAGGCAGAGTGCAACCGGCGCGGTGTTTCCCCCCGCATTGAGGTGGACGGCGGCATTAACACCGAAACCGCCTCCCTGTGCGCCCAGGCCGGAGCCAGTGTGCTGGTCATGGGCAGCGCGTTCTTTAAGGCGCAGGACCGTGCCGCGCTGGCCAAACAGGTTCGGGCGCTGTAACCCCCAAAGGAGTATCCATGCCAAAACGTCATGATAAGATCACCAAAAGTGTAAACTATGATTATTATTGGGACATTTTGTTTTGCACTGTCCCGCTTTTGGCGGTCAGTTGTTTTTATTACGGGGCGCGCCCGCTGCTGATGATGGCGGCCGGGCTGCTGACTGCGTATGTGGCGGACTGTGTTGTTACCCCGCTGCATGCGGCGGGCTACCGCGCACATGAGCCTTCCAGCGAAGCTTTTGCTGCGCTGATTGTGCTGATGATGCCGGCTTCGGCCCCGTATTATATGGTGGTCACGGCAACGATCATTGCCGTGCTTGTCAAAGAAGCGTTCGGCGGAGAGGGGCACTATCCCTTCCACCCGGCGGCGGTGGGATTGGTGGCGGCAACGCTGGCATGGCCGCGAGTCATGTCGTCCTACCCGGCACCGGGTACAGTGCTGGCACTTTTCAGCAGCACCGGAGTGGTGCTGACCCAAGGCAGCAACACCACCCTGTCTGCCGGCGGCCTGCCGTCTGACAGTACCATCAACCTGTTGACCGGTAATGTGGCTGGGCCGCTGGGCTGCTGCGCTATTCTGGTCATTGTGGCCTGTGGGCTGTACCTGCTGGTGCGCGGCCACATGCAGCTTTCTACCTTTGTGCCGTACCTTGCGGTATGCGTACTGGTGCCCTGGCTGCTGCCCAACCTGAACGAACTTCCAGCCCTGAGTGCCCCATGGGAATATGTGCGCCAGCGCATCTACCTGGAAAAGTATATCCTGCTTTCCGGCAGTATGCTGTTTGGCGGGATATTCCTGGCGTGCGAGCCGGTGGTGCAGCCCAACCGCTGGAGCAGCCGTTTGATTTACGGCCTGTTCCTGGGCGCAATGGCAACGGCGTTCCGCTATTACAGCGTATACGAAACCGGCGTATGCTTTGCCATTGTATTGGCTGGTGCTTTCCCCGAATGGCTGGACCGCCTGGCCCAGCGCGCAGAAAGGATCAGATTCATGCGGAAGGAGGAAAAGCGCCTTGCCCAACACAGAGAACCGTAAGAACAGCAACAAAAAGCCGACCCTGCAGGAACATTCCCAAACCGTTATCATCCCCCAGCTGACCCCCGAAATGCTGGAACAGGCGCGCCGCGCCGCAGAGCAGGGCAAAACCGCCGAGCAGATCGAGCAGGAAGCCCTGGCCGCCGCCCAGGCGGAGCAGAAAGCGGTAGAAAGCAAGCAGGAAGCACCTACGGCCGAAAAGCCCAAAACGGTCCAGCCCGCCAATAAGCCCAAGACCCGCAAAGAGGCCGAAGAAGAGCTGGCCCAGAATATCCATGATGACCACCTGTGGCTGAATAACCCCGTTATGGTGCGCGGTCTGGGGCTGGCACCCATTGTGGCGGCTGCTGTAAGCGGCCAGAATGCCTGGATGCTGTGCGCTGCCACCATTCTGCTTGTAACGGCAACCCGTATGTTGGCTGTGGCAATCTGCCACCTGACCGGCAACCGCTTCCGCGGTGTGGTATACTCTTACGCTGCCGCTATTGTGTATATCCCGGCTTATATCATTTTGTACAACCTGTTTGGGGTGGATCTTTCGCTGCTGGGGATCTATCTGCCCATGCTGGTAGTGGAGCCCGCCGTGATCAAACGTATGGAATCCAACGACCTGGAAACGGTGGGCGAGGCGTTCCGCCGCGGCATCAACAATACCATTGGTATCTGCTTTTCGGTGCTGCTGGTGGGGGTTGTGCGTGAACTGCTGGCGGAAGGCACCGTGTTCGGCAACGTGGTATTTCCCGTGGCGCCGCTGCCGCTGGCCGACCAGCCCGGCACCGGGTTTATCATCATTGGCCTGATTGCCGCCGTGTGGACCGCCATCGGCGGAGCCTATGTGCATTATAAGATCGAGGAGGTGCGTCATCTGTATGGCAATAAACGCAAGCACTGAGCTTTCCGTTTTGCAGGCTGTGGCGCAGTTCCTGACCTACGCCGTCATGGCTGTGTTTGCGGAGAATGCAGTGTTCTTCCGCGCGCTGGGCGTTTCCCGACTGAACAAGCTGGTCAACGACCCCAAAATCAGCACATGGCAGTACTGCATTCCCATCATTCTGGTACAGACCATCAGCGCCCCCATGGGTTGGGCTGCCCAAAGCTTAACGCTGCCCGCTTTGGCAAAGGTGCTGCCCGGCTGGCTGCCGGTCAACGCCCTGCGCCCGCTGGTATTTTTGAACTGCTCACTGATCGCTATGGGCATTGTGTGGCTGCTATTGGGCCTGTTCCCCAAAAGCCGCGATGCCTGCCGCGAACAGCTGCCCGGCGCAACCTTCAACTGTTGCGTGCTGGGCACCCTGCTGGTTGCAGCCAGCCAGAACTATGACCTGCTGCAGTCCATCGGCTTCGGCTTTGGCAGCGGTGTGGGCTACCTGGTCGCCGTGCTGGTGGTGGATGAAGGCCGCCGCCGGCTGCGCAGCAAAGATATCCCACATATATTCCGCGGCCTGCCCAGTGTGCTGATTTATATCGGCATTCTCTCGCTGGCAATTTACGGGCTGGTTGGCACTGTGGATTGAGCTGCGCCCGGACGTAAAAACGGCATCCGTGAAAGAGGAGTGATTACCATGCAGAATTGTTTTGTCCCTGCTGATATCCTGCTGCCCGGTGCAGCGACCCCGCTGGACCCGTGGGCCTGCATTGCGGTGGATCAGTTTACCTCCCAGCCGGAATACTGGCAGAAAGCGGAGGAACTGGCAAAGGGTAAACCCAGCACCCTGCACATTGTTCTGCCGGAAGCTTACCTTGGAACCCCGCAGGAAGAATCGCGCCTTGCGGCGATCCGTGCGGCCATGCAGGATTACCGCGATAACCTGCTGACCCGCTGTGTACATGGCTATGTGTATGTGGAGCGCACCCAGATGGACGGTACCATCCGCCAGGGTCTGGTTGGTGCTGTGGACCTGGAACAGTACAGCTTTAAAAAAGGCAGCAAGCCCGCCATCCGCCCCAGCGAGAGCACAGTGGTGGCGCGCATCCCGCCCCGGCTCAAGATCCGCCGCGGGGCCCAGCTGGAAACCCCGCATGTGATGATGTTGGCCGACGATGAAGCCTGTACCCTGATTGAACCCATTGCCGCCCATAAGGCGGAGCTGCCGCTGCTGTATGATGGCGCGCTGATGCTGAACGGCGGCCACCTGGCCGGTTGGGCCGTGGAGGACCCCGCGCTGGTGGAGCAGATCAACACTGCGCTGGCAAACCTTGGCGATGCCGCTGCTTTTGCCGCACGCTGGCCTGCCGCAGCCGGCCAGCCCCCCATGACGCTGGCGGTTGGTGATGGCAACCATTCCCTTGCCACAGCAAAAGCCTATTGGGAAGAACTGAAACCCACCCTGCCGCCGGAACAGCAGCAGACACACCCGGCGCGCTGGTGCCTGGCGGAAGTGTGCAACGTGCATTCCCCGGCGATTGAGATTGAGCCCATCCACCGTGTGCTGTTTGGCGTGGACGCCAACACCGTTGCCGCAGACTTTGGCAGCTGGTTGGAACAGCACGGCGCAGCCCTCCAGGGCGGCGACCAGCATATCGTGCTGGCCGGTGCCGGTGCAGAGATCACCTTTGACGCCGCCAACACCCCGGACCCGCTGGCCGTGGGCACCACGGAACATTTTATTGGGGATTATCTGGCCCAGAACCCCGGCGTGACGGTGGATTACATCCACGGTGCTGCGGCTGCCCGCGCCATGGCTGCAGACCCCGACAAACCAGCCACAGCCCTGCTGATGCCGGACTTTGCCAAAGCGGACCTGTTCAAAGGTGTTGTGCTGGGCGGCGTGCTGCCGCGCAAGACTTTCAGCATGGGCCATGCCGAGGAAAAACGTTACTATAATGAATGCCGCAGTCTGACCATGCCGGACTGACGATACAGGGAGCCAATTATGCCGAACAACGAAAAAAACGCTGAGCCCGCCGTGCGCGATGCTCAGTCCACAGCAGCGCGCCGCCGTCGCCGACGCCACACCCCCCATGGGGATGCCCCGGCCCAGAACCCCGCCCCACGGGCCCCACAGCCCAAAGATGCATCCCGCCCCAGCCCGCCCCGGCAGGCAGCCCCGAACAACCGCAGCAATGCGGCAAAGCCCGCTGCCCTCAAACCGGCCCAGCGCCCTGCACGCCCCAATAATGCCAATCAGGCCCGCCCTGTGGCTCCGCAGCTGAACGGCCAACCCCCGCGTGGGCAGCAAAAGCCCCAGCCCACCC